>JGI20214J51650_10002933_pt1 | contig 10703 bp, 8 predicted proteins | sample WetSurMetagenome_FD_51650 | JGI IMG/M metagenome (IMG submission 51650)
ATCCAGAGATGGCCGTAGTTGCCAACGACGACGAGCAAATTGTGAAGACTGAGCCCGACCCACAATCCGACGAAATGGCTATTACCAAGTCGTCACTCCCATCTCGTGAAGAAATGAAGGCCATAGAGGGTATCCTCGGGTGGACGGATGATGAGACGATCAGTCGGTGGTCAACCTGGTTAGTAAGCATTAAAAACAAACCCACTGCGAATGAAGATTTTTTCTTGTCCCAAGTTGATATATCGATGCCACTGAAGCACCTGATCGCTTATGGGATAGCTCTCATCGAAACCAATCGTCTGAATGTTGCAGCGAAGGTGTTCGACAAATTGAGAAACATGGCCGAGGAAAAGAGCGGTGGCCTGCTCAAAGTGGAGCGCAATGAGGATGAGTAGGCCTGAACCGCAGAGGAAGAACCAGAGAGATGCCCATGCTGATTGGGAGTGCTGGGAGACCCATTCTTAGCGTGGGCTTTGTACCGCCAAAGCGCTCAATCGGCCGGTAACCTTAAGGAAGAAATATGAGCCTGAAAATCCTCGTTGTTCTGGCCCACCATGGAAAAGGCAGCTTCAACCATGCCATCGCAGAGACCGTCAGCAGGACTCTAGAGAGAGCAGGACACCTGGTGACGTTTCACGATCTCTACGATGAGCGCTTCCCATCTCATCTGCCTCCGGAGGAAGTAATGCAAGATGCTGTCCTGCCACCTGTCATCGAGGAACATTGCGCTGAACTTTCGGAATCGGATGGTATCGTCGTGATTCATCCGAACTGGTGGGGGCAGCCTCCGGCAATTCTCAAGGGATGGGTTGACCGGGTCTTCCGCCCAGGAGTGGCCTACAGATTTCAAGAGAATGACAGCGGTGATGGAATTCCGATAGGTTTGCTTCGGGCGCATACGGCCCTTGTTTTCAATACGTCCAACACACCGCCGGTGAGGGAGCAAGAAGTCTTTGGAGACCCGCTGGAGACTCTCTGGAAGAACTGCATCTTTGATCTGTGCGGAGTTAAGGTTTTCTTTCGAAAGACGTTCAGCGTCGTTGTTGTCAGCAATTTGGAACAGAGAAGACGATGGCTTGAAGAAGTGCAAGAAATCGTGACCCGGCATTTCCCGCCGGCTTCATCCACCGGGCCAAGTCGTTGAGACAGTGGTTGAAAGCCTCAGGATGTACTGACGAGCAATGCAGGACAGACGCAGCACAGCGAATCACACCCGCAGGAGAGTGCGGATCTTCCTCCAACCAGAGGATCAAATAGGAGAAAAGTGGGGTTCTACCTCATTATTTCAATTGCTTTATGCTGTCTGGCTTTGCCCTGCTGTTCAGGGAGCAAAGAGCCAGATCAGGCGAAAGTCAGCGATAGGTCCAGGACTGAGCAGACTGTGGAAGCGATAAAGGAGTATGGTAAAAAGCCTCTCGACAAAGCTCGCGTTGCCCAGCAACTGGGCGAGGAGAGGTCCAAGGCGATATACGAGTCTGTAACAGGACAGTGAGATTTTGAGGATCGGTGAATTTTCCGATGCAAGAGTATCCTCTATCCAAAGACCAGACCAACACTGGCTTTAGCATCGGCATGAATTGTTGTCAGTCGGCGGGACAGAGCGTAATGCACGCCCATTTCCATCTCATCCCGAGAAGTGACGGCGATATTGAAAATCCGCGAGGTGGTGTCATGGGCGTGATTCCGGAGAAGATGAACTATTAGAAGTATGGCAGAATTGGGTCTGGCCAGAGCGGTTCAGCCAACTCATGGTCGGCAAGGAAATTGAAGTGGCCTCTTCCCGGTTTGTGAAGATCGAGCGTAAGAGAAGATGCATTGTTCAGCTCAGCTTCGTGAATCGTCCTGAGTGTGGGTGTTGCCTAATGGTCTCATCGTGCCATTGAATTCAAGGTTGGGAGGAGGGTGGTTTAGGAATGCTTTTTGTGAGGGAATGAGGATGACAATTGTGTCCTTCGATTTGTCTTTGTGCGCGTAATGTGCGCGTAACGAAAAGGGGTCACAGGCCAAAACCCGTAACCCATTGATTTCATTGGCGCGCCTGGCAGGATTCGAACCTGCGACCTACGGATTAGAAGTCCGTTGCTCTATCCAACTGAGCTACAGGCGCGCATGATTCATGAAAGCCAACGTCATGGTTGCCGAATTTAATAGTCGTTTTACCCTTGCATTGTCAACAGCCTTCTCCATGACGACGGCTTCTCCATAGCCTCGCTCAGGTCATTTTTCTTTCTGATTAGGGTCGCTCTTCAGCCACGCATTCTGTCAACGGTCATTCCCGCATGCTCCCCGCTTAAAGCCTGCGGGGACAGGCTTTAAGCGGAAATCGAGCAAGGTTTTGCCCTATTACAAACTGGATTCCCGCTCAAAACCGCTGCGGGAATGACAGCTTAAGGAGCTTTGGTTGACATAAATCAGCCGTGGCTTCATCTGGCTGAAGAATAGCGCTAATCGGATTTTTCTTTTGTGTTTTTCAGAGGCAAGTCGTAAACATCCATGGATTCGGATGGTTGTTCCATGGCAAGGTCCCGTTCATTAATGGAGGATGGTCTATGTCGCGCAGAAGCCAGTGGCTGAGCTTGTTCGGGGGATGTGTCGTCTTTGTATTGGGCATCATGGAACTCTACCAACAGGGGAAGTGGGTTCTGCTTATACTGGGTCTCCTGATCATCGCCTTCACCATCTCCAACCTGGTCAAGAGCAGACTCAAGGAAGAGTGAGGTGCTGCTAATTCTCGCGCGCGGGTAATTGCCCTTGACCTTGGCGAGCAAATCATCTAACTTTCATGCGCTTAATGGCAATAGTTTACTTGAAGCTCTAAATGCAGAGGGAGAAAAGCGTCCGGTATGGAAGATCTCAACCTGGTGATGCGGGAACGGTTAATAAAGGCGACGGAACTCGAACAGAATGGGGTGGCGCTCTTCCCGAACCGATACCCTGTCTCTCATCGCATCAAGGATCTGGTGGCTGCTTTTGCCTTATCCTCCGCTGAAGAGCTCGAAGCGCAAACGGAACCCTATACGGTCGCCGGCCGAATCATCGCCATCCGCTCCTTTGGCAAGTCCATTTTCATGCATCTCCTGGATTCCGGACAAAAGCTGCAGGTCTACATACAGCAGAACCAGTTGGACAAGGAGGGGTATGAGCTTTCCAAAAAGCTGGATATCGGAGACATCATTCGCGTCCGGGGGCCTCTCTTTCGAACCCGCACGCAAGAGCTCACCCTGCTCGCCAAAGAGGCGGTTCTCCTCAGCAAGAATTTGCGTCCCCTTCCCGAGAAGTACCATGGTCTGAAGGACGTCGAACTTCGCTATCGACAGCGCTATGTGGATCTCGTCGTCAATGATGTGGTCCGCGAAACCTTCAGAAAACGTGCCGAAATCGTGCAAAGCGTCCGGCGCTTCCTTATGGACAGGGGCTTTCTTGAAGTGGAGACGCCCATGATGCAGCCGATTCCCGGCGGCGCGACGGCGAAGCCCTTCAAGACCTTTCACAATGCCCTTGGGATGGAACTGTTTCTGCGCATTGCTCCGGAACTCTATCTCAAGCGGTTGTTGGTAGGGGGATTCGAAAGGGTTTTTGAGCTCAATCGGAACTTTCGGAACGAAGGCATCTCGACTCAGCATAATCCCGAGTTTACCATGCTGGAATTCTACCAGGCCTATGCGACGTTCGAAGACTTGATGAACCTTACGGAAGAATTGTTCGGTGCGGTGGCGACGGCCGTTAACGGCGGCACCCTGCGTCTCCCCTACCAGGGACAGGAGATTGACATCACTCCGCCTTGGGCTCGATACCGTTTCAACGATATCCTTGTGGAAATAGGCAACATCCCTCGATCAGCCGTTGAGGATCCCGAAGAGACCATGAAAGTAGCCGGCGCCATGGGCCTTGGGCCGAACCGCGGGGAGGGCCAGGGAAAATTGCTCACCAAAATCTTCGACTTGGCGGTTGAGCCGAAACTCATCCAACCAACCTTTGTCAGCCATTACCCGCTGGAGGTCTCGCCGCTTTCCCGTCGGAACGAATCGGACCCTGCCCTTGTCGACCGTTTCGAGCTGTTCATAGCGGGGAAGGAAATGGCCAACGCTTTCTCGGAACTGAATGATCCCCGGGATCAGCGCGAAAGGTTCGTTCACCAACTGGAGGCGCGTCAGGCAGGAGACGAGGAGGCCCATATGATGGATGAGGATTACCTTCGGGCTTTGGAATACGGAATGCCTCCGGCCGCAGGTGAAGGCATTGGCATCGACAGATTGGTAATGCTTTTCACCGATTCGCCATCGATTCGTGATGTGATCCTTTTCCCGCATCTTAAGCCGGAAAAGAAGATGTAAATAAAAGATGAATTTTGAACTCTTTGTCAGCCTTCGCTATCTTTTAGCCAAACGGCGTCAAACCTTCATTTCCCTCATAACCTTCATCTCGATTGCCGGTGTCGCCGTCGGTGTGACCGCACTGATAGTGGTCCTGGCCGTGATGAATGGTTTCCAGGACGACCTGCGTACCCGCATCCTCGGGATTACCTCCCACGTGGTCGTGGGCAGTTTCAACGGTGCCTTTGGCGATTACCAGGCACTGATGAAAGAAGTCGAAAAGGAACCTGGAGTGGTGGCCGCTACTCCCTTCATCTATGCACAGGTGATGGTCAGCTCCGGAAAGAACGTGTCGGGTGCGATTCTGCGCGGAATCGACCCGGCGACTGCGGCAAAGGTCATTAACATTCAAGAGAATATGATCCGGGGAAATCTTGCGGATTTGCGCACTGAGCTGTCCACGGCTTCCGGTTCCTCACCGCAGCAGGGAATTATCCTCGGGGTGGAGCTCAGCAACAATCTTGGCCTACGCCAGGGGGAATGGGTGACCGTCATTTCGCCGACGGGTCGTCTGACACCCATGGGGCAGGTCCCCAAGAGCAAACTCTTCCAGGTGGTCGGCATCATTCAATCGGGGATGTATGAGTATGACAATACTCTCGCCTACATAAGCCTTGCGGCGGCCCAGCAATTCCTGGGTATCGGGGATGCTGTTTCAGGCATTGAACTCAAGGTCGATGATATTTACGGGGCACGCCAGATTGCAGAGAGCTTGAGGTCTCGCCTCGGGCTTCCCTATTGGGTGCGTGACTGGATGCAAATGAACCGCAACCTGTTCTCCGCCCTGAAACTGGAGAAGGTAGTCATGTTCATTATCCTGACCTTGATCATCCTTGTGGCAGCCTTCAACATCGTCAGTTCTCTAATCATGCTGGTTATGGAAAAAACGCGGGACATCGCCATTCTCAAGGCCATGGGAGCAACCACGGCAAGCATTCGCAAGATATTCGTGATGGAGGGTTTCCTGATCGGGACCTCGGGGACACTTCTGGGTCTTCTGGGGGGGTTTACGCTTTGCAGCCTGTTGAAGAAGTACCAGTTCATAGAGCTCCCCCGCGACGTCTACTACATTTCAACGCTTCCCGTTAAGATGGAAGCGCTCGACGTCGGCATGATTGCTCTGGCGGCCATTTTTATCAGCCTTGTAGCAACCCTGTATCCTTCTCGTCAAGCTGCGAAGCTGGATCCCGCGGAAGCACTGCGTTATGAATAATGACCAGCAGCCAGTGGAGGTCCACGCTCTGTCCGTCACCAAGGTTTTTGGGCAGGGCACCAATACCATTGAACTTTTTCGGGACCTCGATCTGGTGATTCGTCGAGGTGAGCGAGTGGCGATCGTGGGTGCTTCGGGAGTCGGCAAGTCTACGCTGCTCCACATTCTCGGAACGCTGGAAAAACCTACCAACGGGAAGATACTTTATGGCGGACAGGACATTTTCCTGTGGGAGGAGAAGGAACTCGCGCAGTTTCGCAATCGTCAAATTGGTTTTGTGTTCCAATTCCATTACCTGCTGCCGGAGTTTAACGCCCTGGAGAATGTGATGATGCCCGGCATCATCGCCGGCCTCTCGCAGCGGGAGGTGAAAGCTCAGGCCCTTTCTCTGCTGGAAAGACTGGGGCTGACCGACCGGCTTCACCACCGAGTGGGAGAGCTTTCCGGTGGTGAGCAACAACGCGTGGCGGTGGCGCGCGCTCTGCTCCTGCGGCCCAAGATCTTTCTCGCCGACGAACCGAGCGGGAATCTGGACAGTCGGACCGGGCGAAAGCTTCATGAGCTGCTGGTGACTCTGAATGGCGAATTGGGGCTGACGATGGTGATTGTGACCCATAACCAGGAGCTTGCGGCAATGATGCATCGCACCTTGAGGCTGGTAGACGGCCAACTGCGCCTGGAAGCAAGGAACTAGTGCTTAATTGCATAAGTCATTCACATAAAAGATACTGCGTCACCCCGGTGTAAACCGGGGTCCGGAACCGCTTGAAGGCTGGATTCCGGCGTTCACCGGAATGACGACAGGGCACTTGTTTATGGCGAACATTACTGCAACGAAGCACTAGCTGCCAGGCGGTGTTCGGAAAGGAATCAGTTGTGATGGAACGCGCGGTGGGCTATAGAGGATAAGCTGATTCGGCTTGAGTATATTCTGCCTGATATAGGGCTTGTTCATGGAGGCTTTTGAACTTTTGGAGGGGTGGAGGCCCGGACTATGTTAAACGGCAAGAGGATCGTCCATGGATTATGGATCCCTCTTTTTCTTGCGATCCTTAGTTCGACGGCATGGGCACAACAGGAGCAGATCCCCGGCGTTGCGATCATGCCGTTCACCGTGCGTGGACCGCAGGAACCGGTCAAGATGCAAAAGACCATCGAAGAGCTCTTGGTCCGTCAGCTTACGGCTGAGGGGGCGAGAGTCGTCAGCCCTCAGGACATTGAAAAGGTGGTCAAGCCGGGAGAGGTGGTGCAGACCGAGGAGCAGGCCCGGTTGCTGGGGCGGCGACTGCAGGCGGAGTATGTCTTGATCGGGAGTTGCAACCAGATCGGCAATAGCATCAGTCTTGATGCAAGACTTGTTAACACTTCCGGACAAAAGAAAACGGAGCTTATTTTCGCGGAACAAATAGGCCCGGAGAATTTGGCGGCCGCCGCCAATACGGTTGTCCAGCACATGCTGGTCAGCCTCCTGGCCAAGGCCGTGATCGCCGAGGTTCAAATTCGAGGGAATGAGCGGATAGAACCGGATGCTATCAAGCTGAATATCAGAAGCAAGAAGGGTGAAGTCCTGCGACCGGAACAGGTTGCAGAGGACATAAAGGCCATCTACAAGATGGGCTTCTTCGAGAAAGTGAACGCGGATGTCTCCGACTCGCCGGCCGGCAAGGTGCTCATCTTTGTGGTGGTGGAAAACCCGACGATCCAGGAAGTGAACATCACCGGCAACAAAAAGATCAAGGAAAAGGATATCCTGGCCGCCATCTCCACCAGGCCCTACAGCGTCGTGCAGAAAAACGTTATGGCCGAAGACGTTCAGAAAATCATCAAACTGTATCATCAGAAAGGCTACTTCAATGTCGATGTGAAATACTCCATCGACTTTCCCAAAGATCCCCGGAAGGCATCGGTTACCTACGCTATTAACGAAAACGACAAGGTCTATATAAGAAAGATCAGCTTCACCGGCAACAAAAGCTTTTCCGCAAGGAAACTGCGAAGCGTCATGGAAACCAAAGAGAAAATGTTTGCTGTCTCTTGGTTCACTGATCGAGGCATCCTCCAGAAAGAAATTCTGGATACCGATATAGATCGTCTGAGCATCTTTTATCACGATAAAGGCTTTATGGAAGCCAAAGTGGGTACTCCGGAGATTTCTATGAAGGATGACGGCTTCTACATAGAAATCCCGGTCGAGGAAGGTGAGCGCTACCGCGTTTCCAGTGTCGAGATAACAGGGGATACTTTGGAGTTCAATGATCGCCTCGTCAAAGCGCTGAAATCGAAACCGGAGGACTACTTCGGTCGCGAAAAACTGCGTGAGGATATGGACCGAATAAGCAAAACCTACATGGATCAGGGCTATGCCTACACAACGGTCGACCCGATTGTAAAACGCGAATCGGAGCAACAAACAGCGAGCATCGACTTCGATGTGAAGAAGAAGGAAATCGTCCACATCGGCAGAGTAACGATCACGGGAAACAGCAAAACGCTTGATAAGGTCATTCGCCGGGAATTGAAATTGGCCGAAGGCGACCTTTTCAGCTCAACCAAACTTGAAAAAAGCCTCAACGCCCTGAGAAAGCTGGACTTTTTCGAAGATGTTGAGATCACTCCCACCGACACCGAACAGACCGACATCATGAACCTCAACGTCAAGGTCAAGGAGAAGCTGACGGGCTCCATCAGCGCGGGTGGTGGCTACTCTTCCGATGACGGGTTGTTCACCAGCGGCGAAATAACCCAGCGCAACCTGATGGGGACGGGCCAGTCCTTAGGTGTGAAAGGATATCTTGGGCAGAACGCACAGCGTTACGTGTTGAGTTGGACTGAGCCTTACCTCTTTGATCGACCGGTAACCGGCGGCATCGATCTTTACAACTGGCTCAGGGAATATCCGGACTTCACTCAAGACAGCACCGGGTTCCGGCTACGTTCGGGCTATCGCTTCGGAAACTATAGCCGCCTCGCCGGTTTTTACTCCTGGAGCAGTGCCCTTGTCACCGATGCACCGATTGGCGCTCCCCCCATCATCGTCCAACAGGAAGGACGGCAGATCACGAGCAGTATCACTGCGGCGGTGGAGCGGGACAGCACCGACCACCCCTTCCTTCCGACGCGCGGAATGGTCACCATGGCTTCGGTGCAGTGGGCCAGTCCGTATCTGGGAGGCGAGAGCAATTTCATGAAAGCTGAGGTCCACCACGCTATTTTCTTCCCCCTGTTTTGGAAATTTGTGGGGTATGTCCGCGGCGAGTTCGGTTACATCAATATTCTCGGAGAGGATGATAACACCTCGGTCCCATTGTATGATCGATATTTTTTGGGCGGTATCAATTCTCTCCGGGGTTTCAAATGGGCGACTGTCGGACCTTATGACGGCCCCTATATTATCGGTGGTACCAACTATGGACTGGGCACCGTTGAACTGCTCTTCCCCCTGGTCGAGAGCATCGGCATGCGAGGGGTCTTCTTCTTTGATGCCGGCAACGCCTTCTTGACCATGCAGGATTTCAGTATCAACGCTTTTCGCACCGACGCCGGCGCCGGTATCCGTTGGAATTCGCCGTTGGGACCGTTGCGGGTTGAGTGGGGTTATAATCTCCAGCCACAACCGGGTGAAAGTCAGTATCAGTTTCAGTTTTCTGCAGGAGCATTTTTCTAAGGAGTCTAACAGATGAAAAGAAGAGATTTGGGGCAGGCGCTTTTGGCAACAGCAGTAGTGATACTCTTTTCCAGCACGGCAGCTTTTGCCGCCGGGACTGCGAAGATCGGGATTGTGGATGCCGTGGGGGCATTACAGCAGTCGCAGTGGGGCAAAGCGGCGGCGGATGAGCTCAAGAAGATAGCGGAAAAGATGGACGGCGACCTGGACCAGAAACAGAAAGCGTTCGCAGGAGCGAAGGAGGAGTTCGACAAGAAACAAGGGGTGCTCGACGCGAAAGCGAAAACCAAAAAGGAGCAGGAGCTTCGGGACATGCAGCAGGAGGGGCAGAAGTACCTGATGGATTCCAAGGGCAAGCTGAACGACCTGCAGGCGGCCCTGGCCAAAAAGGTCCATGATGTAGTCCAGAAGATCGGCAAAGACGAGAAGTACGATTTGATTCTCGAAAAGACCAGCACCGTCTTTTTCAATGAAAAAGATGAGATAACGAAGCAGGTGGCGAAAGAACTGGACAAATTGCCACCGTTCAGGCCTTAGTCGAGACCTTTACCGCTGATTCGCCGGCACACCCTCCTGAGCAAAGTCCCCCTCTTGTTCCGGGGGGTGGCTTGTTCCTGAAAAGCCCCATTCGGAGACAGCGTTGATGTGGCGCTCCGGCTGTATTGTGCAGAAGGTGAGTCTTATGAGGAGGGCGACCCAACAAGCACCATGGCCATGAAAACATCTCAAGAGCAAAATTCGCCAAAATCCTTCTCACTGGAGGAGGTCGCCCATCTCACTGGGACAAGAATCAAGGGAAATCCGCAAATTCGCGTTTATGGTATTGGCTCGGTCGAGAATGCCACCCCTGATCAACTGAGCTTCATCAGCGATGAGCGCTACCTGCCTTTGATAGCCGACTGCCAAGCAGCAGTGCTGATTGTCCCACTCTCTCTCGAAGACCTCGATCGCCCATTGCTCATCTCCCCCCGGCCATACCTGGCCATGGCGCGGGCCGCACAGCTTTTTTCGAGCCCCCCTTATCTGCCGGCCGGCATCCACGAAACCGCATCGATTGGTGAAGAGGCCCACCCGGGAGACTGCGTGCGGGTTGGCCCATTGGCCCAAATCGGTTGCCGCACCCGGCTTGGCGACAGGACCAGGGTCTATGGCGGGGCCCACCTGGGGTGCGATGTTGAGGTCGGCGAGGATTGTCTCATCTATCCGGGCGTGACCATACTCGATCGTTGCCGCATCGGCAACCGAGTCATTATCCACAGTGGCACGGTCGTCGGCAGTGACGGTTTTGGCTTTGCTCAGGATGAATTGGGGCACCACATCAAGATCCCGCAAACCGGCATCGTCCAGATCGACGACGATGTGGAGATTGGGGCCAATTGCACCATCGATCGCGCAGCCTACGGACGAACCTGGATCCAGCGCGGGACAAAAATCGACAATTTGGTCCAGATAG
>JGI20214J51650_10002935_pt1 | contig 10697 bp, 8 predicted proteins | sample WetSurMetagenome_FD_51650 | JGI IMG/M metagenome (IMG submission 51650)
TAACCCGCCGCACGATGTCCAAATACGGCATTCCCGGTTTAATCATCACCATATCTGCGCCTTCTTGCAAATCGAGCGCAACTTCACGCAACGCTTCATTTGAATTTGCGCTATCCATTTGATAATTATATTTATTTCCGCTCCCTAAATTACCCGCCGATCCGACCGCATCTCGAAACGGTCCATAAAAACTCGACGCATATTTTGCTGAATACGCTAAAATTCGAGTATTTTTAAAATGAGCATTTTCAAGGGCTTGGCGAATTGCACCGATTCGCCCATCCATCATATCCGATGGCGCAACAATATCCGCACCCGCTTCGGCGTGTGAAAGTGCTTGTTTTACAAGGACTTCTGTCGTTTCATCATTTAAAACATAACCCTGTTCATCAATTAAACCATCTTGTCCGTGCGTGGTGAACGGATCGAGCGCAACATCGGTAATGATGCCTAATTCTGGGAAATGTTTCTTTATTTCACGAACGGCGCGTTGTGCTAATCCGTTGGGATTGTAAGCCTCTGAAGCATCTAAACTTTTTATTTCAAGCGGCGTGACGGGAAATAAAGCAATGGCGGGAATTCCTAATTGCAATGCGATTTCTGCTTCTTTTAACAATTCATCGATGCTCACTCTTTCTACATTTGGCATCGATGCAACGGGGATTCTCTGTTTTGTTCCTTCAACGACAAATAACGGATAAATCAAATCATTAGCGGTTAATTGGTTTTCTCGCATTAAACGTCGACAAAAATCATCTTTACGCATTCTGCGCATTCGGGTTGCTGGAAATTGCTCTAAAAAATTCATTTCTGTTCCTCAAAAATTACGTCGTGTTCCAAATAATATTTTCATTAAAAAGTGATCTTTATAATAAATTTTCAAAAATTCTAGCGTTTCTTTTAAAGGAAAGTTTTGATCTTTGTTAATAATATCACTAATTAATTGATAAAATAATTCTAATTGAATCCGTTGTTCTTTTTCCAAAAAGGTAAAATTACCTTTTTTACTGTTATTAAGTTTCTCAATTTCTTCTTTCCCAACTTTACCCGTAATTTGGGGTTGTCGACTATCACGATACAAACGGAAATACATATCTTTATTATTAATTACAAGTTCATTAAAGTGCTTGATTCTATTTGTAAAATAAGTTCCTGACACTTGCAAAAATCCAATCACTACAACCCATTGTTTAGTGTGAATTTCTATATTAGAAGGCAATACACTTTTTCCTAATCGTGCAACATCAAGATCAAAATCGGAAATTTCTCTAAAATTTTCTAAAATTAAACGAAGTTTTCCTATATCATCATTATCATCAACAATCGTAGGTTTGTCATAATTTTGTTCAAGAATTGTTTGATGATGAATTAAATAGTCTTGTAAGATTTTCTCTAAATCTAATTTTATATTTTTTCTTGAAATAGGTTTGTCTACTATTGTAGGGATTTGAATAATTTGCGGTTGTTCTATATTTTTAGGTTCGGGTATTTGAACTAAAAGTTGTTGTTCTAAATTAAAAATACGAGATTTCAATGCAACCAATTCTTCTCTCATTTCTTCTTCAAAACTTTTGAATTCAACGGGTAACGGGATATTTTCAACACGAAAACGATAATAGTTGGCTGCCCAATTTAAAGCACTACGAATAGTTACTTGAATTAGGATTTTATCCCAATCTTCTTTTTGAAAAGTTGAAATATTAAAATGAGCTTCCTGTGCGCGTTTATCGATAATTTCTTTTAAAATTATTTGATTAGGTTTCTCTAAAATAATTTCAGATTGCCCAACCCTTTCAATAATAGATTGATCTAAGGTATTTTTAAAATATACCCAACGCTTTGGAAATAAATTTAAAATAACCAAGCTATTCGGAATATGAGTAAAAATTTCTCTTAATATTGACCCAAAATTTATTAATATTTCACGATTATAACTTTCTCCTAGTGTTTCTAACTGATCAAAAACAATAATTAACGGTTCATCCATTAATGATAAATGTGCTAAAGTTTCAATTGCTTTTAATGCTAATTCCTCACGATTTTCTTCTTTTAGCAAATTAGATAATCCAAGTAATTTTAGATTATTCTCATCTAATTCATGCAAATAAAGATAATATTTTATGAGTTCTTTATATTTTAAATCTTTATAACGCGTTTGCTTAATAAATGCTTTTAAAATAATAAAAATACTCGATGAATAATTTTGCTCATCTAACCATCTAACAAATATATTTTCTACTTTTGCCCAATTATTCTTATTTTGTTCTGTACCTTCTCTGCCAAATTTCTCAAAAATATCTAAAGGATTTTGCTCTATGATTGAAATAATATTTTTAACTGCTTCAGAATATTGAATTTTATTAGTTTGAACCAATAATTTTAAGATATTACCAAAACTCTTTGCAATCAAATAATCTAATTGGTTATAATGCTCATCAACCATTTCCATTAATGATTCTAAAATACGACTATAAATATGATAAGTTACCCCATCTGGATTAGTCGGACAACGTACAAATAACAAACGATTACTTTTTAAATGAGTTTTAGCTAACCTCATGATTAAATGAGTTTTTCCGCTTCCAGCTTCGCCAATAATGACTGTCCCTTTTGTTTGATGATTATAGTCATTTTTAATATCATTTAAAATAGCTTCTAAGCGAGCAAATTGTTGATGATTTAAACTATCTAAATCAATATGATCTTGAAATGGATTATCAACGCGACTATTACTAAATGGATTGGTGGACATTTTGGGTTCTCAAATGTAAATAAAGTTGGTAAGTAAATAACGCATCATAACGTGCGGAATGGGCTTGATTGGGATTAAAGTATTTGTTATCCACTTTCAAACCTAATTTTTGGCTTAAATAATCCAATGAATAGCTCTTTTGATTAAACAGCAATCTTTTAGATAATTCCCACGAACATAGATGATTAAAAATAGGCAAATTAATTTGTTGATTTATATAAGAATTTTTTAAGATATTTAAATCATGCTCTGCATAATGAAATATTAATGTTTTATTTTGAACTAAATTAGAAACCTCCTGTAAAACCTGCAATAAGGGCTTTGCATGAGGTTGAATTTTACCTTTTTGTTTTACTTCAGTGAAATAAATGACTTTACCGATTGAATTAACAATTGCTATTTCTGTAAGCAAAGGATTTCCTTCCGTATCAATGACAAAAAAATCGTGAGCAATCATCAAATCACCTCATATACCGATTCGGTGAGTTTTTTTAATGTGGAAGGGTTGCTGTCAGAAGCTAATAAATAGCTTGCATAACAATGAGATACATAATTTTCTTGTTGCCAATTTGGATTTCCTATTGGGTTACCTTTTTTATCTTTTGTGAGCTTCCTTCCTCTAGTGTTGATTTTTTCTAAAGCATCTTTTTCTGAAGTAACATTATAATCACTTAATAAGTTAAATGATTTAGTATTTTTTAAAGAAAACAAACGTTTTAATTCGTTTTGATGTCCGTATTCTTCAATATCAAAAATACTTTTCATTGCCCATAAAAATGCTAAGCCAGTTATTTGAGCATTCAAAACGGTTTTTTCACTTCCAAAAATTAAACCGTGTGCAGTCCAGTTTCTCAAAAAATATAGTGAAATAGTTTCAGGTTGCTCACCAAAGGGTGGAACGTCTTTTTTCCAATTAAAGGTAAAAGTTTCAAAAGGTTTGCTCACATAATCACAAATCGCAAAATAAACGCTTTTGTGAGGATTAATTGCTAACTTAAAATCTCGAACTTGCCATTTCAAACCTTCTAAGAAACTGGTTTTGTCTAGTATGTTTTCAAATTTAGATTGCAAGATAATTTCTTGATTATTTTCAATGAGTTGAATAATATCTAAAATACCACGACGCAAAGTTAAATAATCAAAAATATCTTGATTTTCATTTGTTTTTGAGCAATGTTGAGCTAACCATTTTTGTAAAAAATATCCACAATATTTTCCTTTCTCAATTGCTAAAGGCAATCGCAAACGAGCTTCTTTAAAACGGTTTTCTAATTCATTATAAGTATTTTCATTTGGCAATTCACCGTCAATCGCTTCTGGCGTTGCCCATTCTTTTAATTCATTTAATACATAATCAAAGCTATTTTCCTCAATCAGTGTTTTAAAAAAGTCAGCGTCTGATGTTGTATTCCATATTTTTTCAATTTTTTCTAAAATAGCTTCAATTGATTTTCCATCTTCTTTCTCATAAGCATTTTCAAGTTGAGTTACCAATGAAAGGCGTTGCTGATTATCCGCGTTATTAGTATTACTGGTGAGAAAAATAATGCGATTAGTTGGAAAGCCTTTATAAAGTAATTGAAGATATAAATGAAACCCAGCTTCTTTAAGAAAGGATTTATCTTCTGGAAATACAATATGAAGAAAATCAGCAGTATTTACGTCTGCACCCTTTTCTAAATTAATGTCCAAAATTACTAAATCAAAATCACTTAAATTACTATCAATATAATGGTAGCTTTCTCCAAAACTTTTAAAACGTTTAATACTATGTTCATTCTCAAAATAACCAAACCATTTATTAATTGAATCTTGAGAAACTTCGTCATTATCTTCAATCCATAAGATGCGCATGTTGTTTTTTCCTTTTTTCAGTAAGCCAGCGATTAGTATTTCGTTCAATTCGTTCACGATCTTCTGGTGATAATTCAAATAAAATTAAATCTTTTTTGAAAGCCAAAGTAATTTTGAAAAGATTATTTTCATTAATAATCTGGACGGTGGTTTCTGGTATCGTTGATTGATTTAATTGAGATAAATCTTCTTTTAATTTTTCTAAACCAATTTGAGAACCTGATATAATGTTTTGGCGGCAAGTGTTTTGCCATTTGCAATATAAATAATTAACATTTTCAATGGGTTGCATGTAAAAATGAATTTGCAAACCTTGTTTGAAATCGGCATATTTAAATGTATTTAATAATAACTCATTAAAATATTCAAAAAATAAAGCTTCAGCGTGTTCTTGAGGTTTAAAACGCACTTGTTGCCATTTATCCGTTTCAAAAATTAAATCAATATTCATTAAATGTTGATTTGTCCAATCAACAATATTTTGATGTTCAAAATAAATTTGTTGTTCAAAGTTTTCTTTTAATTCTTTCCAATCTAAATTTAAACAATTGCGTGCAAGTTCTAATTTCCCATAATTAAGATTAAGAAAACGAGAAACGATACTTTCTAAGGCTTGATTAAACACATTTTCTATTGATGTTCCAGATTCTTTGCTATTTGCTAACAAACAACTATTTTTAATTAAAAAAACAAACTCATCTGGATTATTCGTCATATAACGAATGCGCAATAATTCACCTTGTTGTCTAATCGTGGTTTCTGCTTGATAAACGCCATATAATTGTAAGATTTCTTTACACAATTCTGGACTCTTTCGTTTTAAATTTTCGATCACCGCTAACACATTTTCTGGAAATAAAGTATTCCCTAATGTATGCGTATAATTTCTGACCAAGCTTTGCATACGTTCGCTAAGTTCAATTGATTTTAAATAAACACGTTTATGTAATCTTTCTTCAAAATTTGCATGCTCAAAGGCTTTTTCAACATATTCTTTCGCTTTTTTAAATAAGCCTTGTTGTGAGTAAATTGTTTGAATAATAAGATTTAACTTATAAATTAGGTTGTTATCTTTTGCATAGTTTAATGCTTGCTTAAAGTCATTTAGAGCTTGGTTATGTTTTTTTTGTTCAAAATAAACAAGACCACGATTGTTATAAGCATCACTATCATAGGGATTAATTTGAAGAACTTGGTTATAATTCTCTATTGCTTGCTCATAACATTTTTGTTCAAAATAAATTAATCCTTTATTGTTATAAGCTAAAATATTATTAGGATCAAGAGAAATAGCATGATTATAATCATTTAAGGCTTGTTCATAGTTCCCTAAGTTACTATATACAATTCCACGATTACCATAGATTTCTGCTAATTCATTATTAATATAATTAATTTCACCATTAGAATAAAGTTCAATAGTATAATTGTAATCCTGTAGAGCTTGTTCATATTCCTTTTTATTCTCATTATAGAACTTGCCACGATTATAATAAGCATTAGCATTTTTAGGATTTAACTGGATCGCCCTATTAAAATCATTTAAACCTTGTATTTCTCCATAATTACTTAATATAGTTCCGCGACTGTTATAAACATCTGAATCTCTAAAACCAAGAAGAATAGCTTCATTAAGATCATTTAATGCTTCTTCGTAATTTTCTAATTTTTTATAAACAAGTCCACGATTATTATAAGCCAAAGCAAACTTAGGATTTAATTTAATTGCTTGATTAAAATTATTTAATGCTTGTTCATATTGTTTCTTTCTACTATAAATTTCTCCTCTATTAACATAGGCATCAGCTAAATTGGAATTAAGTTGAATTGCTTGATTAAAATAATCTAAGGCTTTATCATAAATCTCTTTTTCTGCATATTCTACCCCTAATTCATTCAATTCCTCCGCAGGCGTTAAAACGCCTTTTGTTTCAGCTTTGCGTTGTTGTTTCTTTAATTTTTCTTGAGCGCGTTGTTCTTTAAGTGAGGACATTGTAAAATCTCCGAATGATTAAAGCACCATTTTAATATTGGGATGACCGCTTAATGCAAGATATAAATTATCGAGTTGCTCGCGACTTTTTACATATACATTAACGGTAATTGCGTTATAATTGCCTTGTTTGCTTGCGCGTTGTGAAATGGCGTTTTCTAATAAATCACCGCAATGTTCACGAGCAATTTGGGCAACGATTTCATCTAATGCAACATTAGATTTACCAAAGACTTTGATTGGAAACTCGCAAGGAAATTCTAATAAGCTGTCCATTTGTTTCTATCCTTTTTTGTTTGAAACTATTTTACTGAAAAAGCCACTGATATGAAAGCACGTTTTGATTTAATTTTGCAAGGACAACAACGTTTTAAAAATCACAAAGTATTGATTTTATTAACAATAAACGAGCGCGTCGGTGGAGGATTATTAATTATTAGCGAAGCTGCCGCGATGCAAAAAATGGGTGTGGACGTGCAGTTTCTCAATTTTTATTCGCAGCAAGCTGATTTTGAAAGGGCGTATCCCGATAATCCCATTCCGGTGATTTATGTTTCACAACCTTCTGATATTCCAGAGGTTTGCCAAAAATTTGAGGCGGTGATCGCAACGGCTTATTTTACAGTGGAATGGTTAAAATCTTTTGAAAATCAAAAGATTAAATTAGCATATTATATTCAAGATTTTGAACCTTATTTTTGGCTCGATAAGCCCACGCAATATGGGTTATTTTGGAAATCAGCGTGGATTCGGCGGCGGATTTCAGGTTATTTCTTTCGTAAAAACAAAAACTTTCGAGAAGCATGGCTATCTTATTTTGCTAAGAATTTGATTTTATTCACAAAAACCACTTGGAATCAACAGGAAGTTTTTTATCAAACGGGCAAATTACCACACATTGTGGGGATTAGTTATGATTGTGATCGCTTTTTTAAACAAGAAAAACCGCAATCAAATCAAATAATTATTACAGCAATGATTCGCCCAAATACCCCGCGTAGAAATGCGACTTTTACAATGAATATTTTAGAGAAAATTGCTCAAAAATATGGTGAGAAAGTTAAATTATTATTATTTGGAATTGGAAAAGAACATCCGTATTGGAAACAATTTGATTTTTCTTTTGATAATTTAGGTACATTAACAGCCGATGAAGTTGCTAACTTATTGAATAAAGGCGATATTTTTGTCGATTTCTCACGCCATCAAGCAATGGGATTAACGGCTTTAGAAGCAATGGCGTGCAAAAACGCGGTGATTGTTCCAAAAGCAGGCGGTGCAATTGATTTTGCTCAACATTTAGAAAATGCTTTAATTGTCGACACAAGTGATCAAAAGGCTTGTTCAAATGCTTTACAAAAACTTATTGAAAATCAGGAACTAAGAAAAAAGCTTGCCCAAAACGCCCAAGCCCACATTTCTCAATTCTTCCCCGAAAAACCCGCTTTTGAAATCCTCAAATTATTATTCTGACTTTATTTTGTCTAAAGGTGTAAAAAGAGAGAATTTCTTTAAAGTTTTGCGGTGTAAAAAGCCAATGATAGAAACACCTAAAACGCCCATTCCATATTTTACTGAACGACTAAAATTAATAGAGGAAGCTTCTTCAAAATAGTGGGTAGGACAAGTAATTTCTCCAATATTAAATCCTGCATAAATAATTTGCGCAAGCATTTGATTATCAAAAACAAAATCATTTGAGTTGTTTTCAAATGGGATCGTTTGTAATAGTTTTTTAGAAAACGCTCGATAACCAGTGTGATATTCAGATAATTTGTAGTTTAATAGCCAATTTTCAAATAAGGTTAGAAATCGATTTGCAATATATTTATACAATGGCATTCCTCCTTTCAATGCCCCTACTCCCAAAATTCTTGAGCCAAGTACACAATCAAAAAGTCCCTCTGCAATTAATGAAACCATTCCAGTAATTAATTTTGGCGTATATTGGTAATCAGGGTGCAACATAATTACAATATCTGCTTGCCTTTCTAAAGCAGCTTTATAGCAAGTTTTTTGATTTCCACCATACCCCAAATTATTTTCGTGAGCAATAGTAATTATTCCTAATTCTTGAGCAACTTTAATTGTTTCATCATGGCTTTTATCATCCACTAAAATTACTTCATCAACGATTTCAAATGGGATTTCATCATAAGTTTGTTTGACTGTTTTTGCTGCATTATAAGCTGGCATAACAACGACTACTTTTTTCCCATTATACATATTTAATTCTCCATTTAAAGTTCATAAAGATAAATGCTTGCACCAACCGTAGAAAAATCATACAAACGTTTTCCTATTTGATCCAAATAACGTAAAAAACCCTCGGTATCAGTTGAGTGAGCAAATACAAACCATACCCTTCCTTGCCCGCGCAACATATCTAAATCTATTTGAGATAGATGAGATAACTCACTAACACCTAAAATACAATGTGTGCTAGAAACCGATGTAACAATCGCATTGCGTCTAAAATAATCAACTTCTTTTAAATGAGGTGAAACTGGAATAGCATTAATTAAATGACACTCCTCATAATTAAACCCATATTGAGGAGCATAATATCTAAACATTGGATCAACCCAATGATATAAATATACTTTGTCATAAGGTTGTCTTTGCATTTTTAAAATATTAAAAACACCCTTAACATCCTGTACAATAAAAGAAGAAGAGTTAAAATGTTGAATAGTTGGCATTGCAATCCTGATTATTAAAAATACCGTTACTATCCCTGTTATTAATGGCTGAAGTTGAATATTAGCAATACGGTAGTTATTTTTTAATAACTGGACAACACCTTCTGCAACAACAAAATATAAACATGGTATTAAAAACAACAAAACTCTACTGGCAATTAAATGATTAACTGGAAATGGATACTGGTGAAAATAGTTTGCAATTAAAACTAAAATTAATGGTATTGTGCATAAAAATAGAATTTTTATTTGCTTCATTTTTAATAAATAAAAGCAACCAATTAAAAATAAAAAACCCGCGACTTTATTTAATGATGAAAACCCTACTGGAAATTTAAATAACTCAAAATAATGGCTTGATAGCCATTCCCAACCAAATAAGAAATCATAAGGAATAAATGCTTTTTCTAATTCCCAGAAATAAAAAAACCACTGGCTAGTTGGCATAGACTTTTGTAATCCCCCACCCATTACAAAAAAATACATACCTAAAAAACTACATAGCCATAAACTATATATTCCTATTAAATAAAACAAAGATTTTTTTTCTTTTTGTTGAATGTAAAAAAAACTAAGATATAAACCAATAGTTGTTAATAAAAAAATCGAGGGATGAGAAAGCCAAATAACAATTGAACCACTAACCGCAAGTAAAATTGCTTTGCTTATTTTTAGAGGGGATTGCTTAATATAAAAAGTTACCCATAATAAAAATAAAGTTACAAATAAATCTGTACCATATTGTTTTATTTCAACTGCATAATAAATCGGTGATTCTGCTATAGAAAAAAAGGCAAGTGCAATTAAAGAGGCTTGTCGAGATAGATAAAGATTGGAAACTTTATAGAACAGTAATAAGGAGGCAATGCTGCATATAAAAGGAAATAACCGCAAGATAATATCTGTATTTCCAAATAAAACCACTGGAATTTTAACTAATACCAAGAAAAGAGGCGGAACTATATGCCCATACTCAAGAGGTTGTTTAAATAGTTCTAAAAAAGAGGCATTTACAATTGTATTAGCAATAAAAGCTTCATCTAACCAAATAGAGCGATTAAGAAGATATAGGTAACCTCTAAAGCATATTCCAGCACTTATAATAATCCACGAGAGCTTAGTTAAATTAAGCGGGAAGATTATGCTATTTTTCTTACTTGTCAGTAACATTAAAACTCTAGTCCCATATCATTAAGTTTCAAAGTAAGATTTTTATTATAAAATGGATCGCCAGTTTCTAACCAATTTTTCCAACGATTAACAAATAATTCTCTATCTGATGTTTGCCAATTATTTATAGTTTCATCAGTTTCAAATATTGCAAATGGGGTATATGTAACTCGTTGATTTTGTTGTAATAAATTTAGTGCAATTTCAAAGATACCATAACTACTTT
>JGI20214J51650_10002936_pt1 | contig 10697 bp, 13 predicted proteins | sample WetSurMetagenome_FD_51650 | JGI IMG/M metagenome (IMG submission 51650)
AATTCATTTAAGGAAAAGTAATGGCAGATAATCATCACAAAATAATAATTATAGGATCTGGTCCTGCCGGATTTACAGCAGCACTTTACAATGCAAGAGCAAATCTTAAACCAGTAATCTTTGAGGGAATGCAACCAGGTGGTCAGTTAACAATTACTACAGAAGTTGAAAACTATCCTGGTTTCGAACATGGTATTCAGGGGCCTCAATTAATGGATGTAATGAGAAAGCAAGTTCAGCGATTTGGTACCGAGTGTATCTACAAAGAAATCACAGAAGTAGATTTTTCAAAAAGACCTTTCGTTTTAAAATCTTATGATGATGTTTATACTGCAAATGCTGTAATTGTTGCAACAGGTGCTTCAGCAAAATTGATCGGTTTGGAAAGCGAAAAAAAATATATGGGTTATGGTGTCTCAGCTTGTGCAACTTGCGACGGATTTTTCTTTAAGAATCAAAAAGTATTAGTTATCGGTGGTGGTGATACTGCAATGGAAGAGGCAACTTATTTAACAAATCACGCATCGGAAGTTACGATCATTCATCGGAGAGAAGGATTCAGAGCTTCAGGCATTATGTTGAACCGGGCACAGAAAAATCCAAAAATAAAATTTATGCTAAACAAAACCATCAAAGAAGTAATTGGTGTTGAAGAAAATGGTGTTAAAAGAATGATAGGTGTTCTACTTGAAGATACGCGTGATCATTCAATTGAAGAACTCAAAGCTGACGGATTATTTATCGGAATTGGTCATCAACCAAATACTGAGATATTTAAAGGGCAGCTTGATATGGATGAAGTTGGATATCTGAAAGTAAAACCAGGCACAACTTATACAAACATTGAAGGTGTTTTTGCTGCCGGTGATGTGAGTGATAGTAAATATCGTCAGGCAGTTACTGCGGCTGGTTCTGGTTGTATGGCCGCGATTGATGCCGAAAGATGGCTGGAAGCTCAGAATGTTTAAAACATAATTTGTAGCACAGATTAATTATCTGTGCTACAATTGATTTTACGTTAGATCAGATTGGCAGACTTTTTTTCTAAATCATATGCTCGTCTCATCTTATTCCCATAAATGTTAGCAATCACGAAACCAATTCCAGTGAAAATAAATATTGAAGTCGGAGTAACCACTTCGCGAGTTTCCTCCGCACCAGACATCAATCCAATACCAAGTCCAATCCCAAAGAATATGCAAATGATTCCAACTTTCATTAACCAGAATGGATCTTTCTTTTGCTCAAAGAATTTTTTCATATCTTCTGCTGAAAGTCCTTTCTCAATCAACATTTGTCGTTCACGTGATCTATAATATATATAAGTCACCCAGATGAGTCCTATGATCAGGAACATAACTATCGGAATAAATACGGCAACTACTTCTTCATGCATTTTGTTATCCTTTCATTTGTTTAATAGTTGAGACACTAAAGTCAAGCGACAGGTTACACTTCGGTAGATTCTAATAAATAGAATTATGAATGTTTTATTGCTTTTCTTGAATTGACAGCATATTTTTCAGCGGAAATAAACTTTGTGTAACTAAAATCACAATCTTTTAGTCTAAGAATTGAATGAGAAATCTTTCTGATCAGGAAATAATCGATTCGGTTAGAAAAGGAAACGATTCCGACTACTCGATTATTGTAAATCGATATAAAAATAAAGCATTTTCAATGTTAAAAAGAATGTTGAAAAATGAATTCGATGCAGAAGAAGTTTTACAGGATTGTTTTTTGAAAGCTTATAAATCATTAATCGCATTTAAAGGTGAAGCAAAGTTTTCAACGTGGTTTTATCGAATTGTTTATAATACAGCTTTGACAAAATTATCTTCACAGAAAAGAAAAATAGAAACTGAAATGACATCCGTTGAAGATCATTTTAATCTTGAGAGTGCGTATAGTTCTAATGAAATTGAGAAGACAGATATGAATGAATTTATCCACGAGTTAATTGGTAAATTACCAGAAAGGTATTCAGCAATTATTACAATGTTTTATTTGAATGAAATGAGTGTAGATGAAATCAGTGAAGTTATGGGAATTACTGTTTCCAATGTTAAAGTTATGCTTCATAGATCAAGAAATGCATTGCGTGATTTAATTTTAAATCGCAGATTAGCTGAAGAATTTATATGATTCAAATTACAGATGAAATATTAAACAAATTTCTCGATGGAGAGTTAAACCGGGAAGAAACCGAAAAAGTAAACTCGGCACTTCTTGGCTCTACAGAATTACAAAAAAAATTTAATGCATTAAAACTTGTGCATAAGGAACTGTTAAATTTCAGAGAAGATGAGGTAAGTGCAGGGTTCACAGATTCATTAATGAATCAGATTGTTATAAAGAAATTTGCACTTCCCAAGCAGCAAAAATATTTCATTGCATCTGTTGCAACATTCATAACACTTCTTTGTCTTGTGATATTTGGTTTTTCAATTTCAGCCGTAATTTCAACAACATCTCCGTCAGTCGGTGAAACTAGGTCTGTTGTAGATTCAGTATCTTATTTAACGGACGGATTAGTTAAAACTTTGAGGCAACTATTCAGTGGTGCAGGATTATCAATTATCGGCTCTATCTTCTCCATCATAGTCCTTATCTCAGGGTACTTCTTTATTGAAATGCAGAAAAGATCCAAGACCAATCTAAGTAACGGGCAACATCTGTAATATTTAGCCAATCCTTTCGTACCTTTGACCAATCAATAATTAATTTTGTTCAATGACTGATCACAAAACCGGTTACGCCGCAATACTTGGATTACCTAATTCAGGCAAATCTACTTTGCTGAATGCTTTGCTCGGGCAAAAGCTTTCAATCATAACATCAAAACCGCAAACAACCCGGAAGAGAATACTTGGAATATTAAGCGAAGAAAATTATCAAATAATATTTCTTGACGCTCCCGGAATACTTTCGCCTTCATATCTTCTTCAGGAAAAGATGATGGAAGAAGTTAAAACTTCTTTCGATGATGCAGATGTACTTGTTTTAATTATTGATGTTAAAGAAGACCCGTCAATGGAAAATTTATTTTCGCAGGAATTTGTGAAAGAGCAAATTGCAAAATCAAAGAAACCAAAAATGCTCGTTCTTAACAAAGTTGATTTGATAACTCAGGATAACGTAAATGAGCTTATCAAGCTGTTTGAAGCTCAAAATATTTACGAAGAAGTGATACCAATATCGGCATCTCAAAATTTCAATATTCTGAGAGTGAGAGAAGAAATAATTCGATTTCTTCCTGATGGTCCAAAACTTTTTCCCGATGAGCAGTTAACTGATACAAGTGAAAGATATTTTGTATCCGAATTGATCAGAGAAAAATTATTAGAACTTTATCAGGATGAGATTCCTTATAGTTGCGAAGTATTAATTGCAGATTTTAAAGAAAGAGAAGCAAATAAAGATTTTATCAGCGCAGAAATTGTTGTTGAAAGAGATTCGCAGAAAGCAATAATTATTGGCAAGGGTGGTACTGCTATTAAAAAACTTGGACAGGTTGCAAGAGAATCAATCGAAGAGTTTTTACAAAAGGAAGTTTTCCTTGAGCTGCGAGTAAAGGTTAGAAAAAAATGGCGAAGTGATGAAAACCTGCTTAAGAGCTTTGGGTACAACAGGGAAGATTAGCTTAATAGTTCTTTGTACTCATAAAAATATTCTCTAATTTTTTACATATTTTCTTATAGAAATATTTATTTTTTAATGGAAGTTCGTGCGGAAATTGTTGTTAATGGTTTGGTGCAGGGAGTTGGTTACAGATATTTTGTTGTTCGTGAAGCAAAAAAATTGGAACTCAAAGGCTTCACACAAAATCTTTATACTGGTGAAGTGATGATTGTTATTGAAGGTAAAAAAGTAATCGTTGAAGAGCTAATTAAGAAATTAAAAGTAGGGCCGATCCACGCTTCCGTTAAATCCTGTAAAGTAGATTGGCAGGAACCAAANAATGAATTCAAAGATTTTGAGGTGAGATTTTGATTATAGATTTAAGAACCGGAATTGGCTTCGATGTCCATGCATTTGTTGAAGGACGAAAATTAATTCTCGGCGGAATCGAAATCGCTCACGAAAAAGGATTAGCTGGTCACTCTGATGCAGATGCACTTCTTCACGCAGTGACAGATGCAATTCTTGGTTCGCTAGCGCTTGGTGATATTGGTACCCATTTCCCGGATGATGATCCTCGTTATAAGAATGCGGACAGCGCTGTCTTCTTAAAAAAGGCTCACGAGTTAATTCGGAACCGAGGTTACTATGTTAACAATATTGATATTGTCGTAATGCTTCAACAGCCGAAGATTTCACCTTATGTTCAAAAGATGAAAGATAAAATTTCTAAAATTCTTGATATAGGTTCAGACAGAATATCAATTAAAGCTACAACAACCGAGAAACTCGGATTTGTCGGAAGAGAAGAAGGCATTTCTGTAATGGCAGTTGTCACAGTTGTAAGAAAATAATGTTTGAAGATATACTTGCGAGGATAGGAACCTTTTCCCCTTTTTGGATTTACATCACGCTATTCTTTTTTGCATTTGTTGAAAATGTTTTCCCACCTTCACCCAGTGATGTAGTGATTGTCGTTGGCGGTTCATTAATTGGCACCGGCTCAATAAACTTTTTATTTGCCCTGGCATTCTCAACACTTGGCAGCATTCTGGGTTTTATCTTGATGTTTTACATTGGTTCAACTGTAGATAAAAAAATTATTCATTCAGGTAAAATCAAATTTATTCCGATAGAATCTCTCAACAAAGTTGAAACCTGGTTTAGAAAGTACGGGTACTTCGTGGTTGTGGCGAACCGTTTTATGCCGGGAACAAGAGCGGTTATTTCATTTTTTGCAGGTATGAGTAACCTTGTTTCAAAGAAAACTGTGATATTATGTTTTGTATCCGCACTTCTATGGAACACAATAATGCTTTATCTGGGATTTGTTTTTGGAGATAATGTGCAGACAGTAGATGAATATCTGACAACATACAGTAACATAGTAATAGTCGGAACTGTAGCGATTATTTTATTTTTCGTATTAAGATTCTTTTTTAGAAAAAGGAAAACTGCTGCTTGAGTTTTTTATCAAAATATAAAATTCCAATTACTCCAATAGAGAAGAAGCAAAGAAAAAAAGACAGGCTTCTATTAATTCTTAGCGGAATTATTCTTGGTATCTCATTCCCTCCAGTCCCATTTCCATTCACCTTACTGATCTTCATTGGACTTATTCCCTACTTTATTGTGATTACAAAAAGAACATCCCTCGCTTCAGTCAGTAGAGCTACATTTCTTTTTTCAATGGTTTTTAGTTTGGTTACAATTTATTGGGTTGGAAGCTGGTCATCAGAAGCTGATCCATATTTAATGTTAGCTGGTGCAGCTTTACTACTTGCATATCCGAGTGTTATGCTTATTCCGTCAACTCTTTATTACTTAGCAAAAAAAATATTTCCAAAATTTGATGCGCTTTGGCTCTTTCCGATTTTCTGGGTTACACTTGAGTATTTACTAACACTAACCGATTTAAGATTTCCCTGGGTACTGCTTGGACACGGATTAGCTAAGTTTAATTTATTTATTCAAGGCTCAGATATTATTGGAACAAATGGATTATCATTAGTTGTCGCCTACATCAATGTTCTCCTATTCAAATCAATCATTGCAAAGCAAAATGATAATAAGTTTAATTTGAAACCTGCTTTGATAGCCGCAATAATTTTTATTAGTCTGATGATTTATGGGGTTTATAAAGATTCAACATTCAAAATATCTGATAAAAAAATTAAAGTTGGAATTGTTCAACCGAATCTCAATCCGTGGGACAAATGGTCAACTGGAAATCTTGATCAACTTACGAACCAATATCTTGAACTTTCAAAAAAATGTGTTGAGGATGGTGCACAATTAATTTTGTGGCCAGAAACCGCACTTCCTGTTTATGCTTTTGGCGGTGCTTTTTACATGGTAGAAAATAAAATCTTAAACTTTCTCGACTCAAATAAGGTTTCTCTGCTTACTGGAATGCCTGATATAATTTATTACTTTGATAAAGATAAAATCCCTGATGATGCGAAATTTTCTAAGCAGGGAAATTATTATTATAGAACGTACAATGCGGTCATTGGATTAAACCCCGGCTCAAGAGATATTCAACGTTATGGAAAAATGAAGCTTGTCCCTTTAGGTGAGCGGGTTCCGTTTGTTGATCAACTTGCATTTCTTGGTGATATTTTCAAATGGGGAGTTGGAATCACCGGCTGGAATATCGGAAAAGATACAACTGCTTTTAAAATTTATAATTCTAATCTTGACACGATAAAAGTTGGCGGGCTTGTTTGCTATGAATCTGTTGATCCTGTTTTTGTTACTGCGTTTGTTCAAAAAGGTGCTGAGATGATAACAGTAGTTACAAATGATAGCTGGTACGGAAGATCAAGTGGTCCATATCAGCACAAGGATTTTGCTATGTTGCGAGCCGTTGAAAACAGAAGATCAGTAGTACGTTGTGCAAACGGTGGAATTAGTTGTATTATTAACGCCAAAGGCGAAATTTTATCACAGACCGAACTATATACAAAAACAACTTTGGTTGGAGATGTTCCAATTCAGAATGAGAAAACTTTTTATTCGGATAATCCATTAATTGTTCCTGTTCTCTGTTCAGTATTTTCCTTCTGGATTTTTGGAATGAATATTTTAATTTGGATGAAGAAAAAATTTAAAATGTGAGTTCTCTAGTTGATGCATTACGAGCTAAGCGAAGTCATCTCAAAATTGTATTTGATTGATTGCTTCATCGTTCCTGCCTGCGGGTAGGTAAGTCTCTCCTCGCAATGACAAGTACAATGATTTATCTAAATGGTAAAAAATGAAATTTATAGACCTTAGAAGCGACACAGTAACAAAACCATCACCTGAAATGCGTAAAGCGATGTACGAAGCTGAAGTTGGTGATGATGTTTTCAAAGAAGATCCAACGGTAAACAAACTTGAAGAATTTGTTGCTGAACTTCTTGGTAAAGAAGCGGCACTTTATGTCCCAAGTGGAGTTATGGGAAATCAAATTTGTCTAAATGTTTTAACTGAACCCGGTGATGAAGTTATCTGTGATAGAGAAGCTCATATATTTAATTATGAATCTGGTTCTCCGGCACGATTGAGTGGCATCCAAATTTATCCTCTTGATGGAAAACTTGGGATACTCACCGCAGAGCAGGTTGAACCATACATTCGGACTTCCGCTTACCATATGCCCCGAACGAAAGTCATTGAAGTTGAAAATACTCACAACCGTGGCGGCGGAACAATTTGGCCGATAGAAAATATTATCTCAATAAAAAACCTCGCGAAGAAGTATAATTTATATTTTCATCTCGATGGTGCACGAATCTGGAATGCCTGTGCTGAAACCGGAATTTCACCAAAGGAATATGCTGAACACTTCGATACTGTTTCCTGTTGTTTTTCAAAAGGACTTGGAGCACCTGTTGGTTCTGCTATTGCAGGATCAAAAGAATTTATTCAGGAAGCTTATCGTGTCAGAAAAGCATGGGGTGGCGGAATGAGACAAGTTGGAATACTTGCAGCCGCAGCATTGTATGCTGTTCAGAATAACAGGGAAAGATTAAAGGAAGATCATTGGAGAGCAAAACATCTTGCTGAAAGAATAAAATTAAATCCCAATCTTGAAATTAATATGGAAGCAGTGCAGACAAATATCCTTTTATTCAAACCACTCAAGATGACACCAAAGGAAGGACTGATAAAGTGTAGAGATTTAGGATTAATTCTTACTCCAGGAACCATAGATTCATTACGTGCAGTTACTCATCTGGATGTTGGTGATGAGGACATTGATAACGCAGCAAATATACTTGATGAGGTTTTTAATTGAGCGAGTCATTAACTCAAAAAGATTTTAATCATAAGTACACTGTAACCGTCCGCTTCCATGAAGTTGATATGCTCGGTGTATGCAACAATGCGGTTTATATTAATTTTTTTGAAACAGCACGATTGGAGTATATCAAAGCTGCAGAATTAATGCCCGAAAAAGGAATCTTCTCTGACGGCAAAATATTTTTTATGGTTAGAAACGAAATCAATTATCGTAGCCACGCTTATTATGATGACGTTGTGGATGTATATTCAAAAATCTCTTACATAAAAAATTCTTCATTCGGTTATGACCATTTAATAGTAAAACAAAAGAATGGTGAAATTATTGTTGATGGAAAAGGTGTTGTCGTTTTTGTTGATCCGAAGACGAGAAAATCAGTTTCACTACCTGAAAGTTTTATAGAGAAAGTTAAGTTATTCGAACCCTCGGTTAAAATTTTAAGATAATAATATTATTTTGTCATTGCGAAACCCGAATGGTTGGGATGAAGCAATCTCAATTCGAAAGTTTGCTTCGCTTCGCTCGCAATGACTTATTCGTAAATTAATCAGGAGGCAAAATGCGAAGAATAGTTTTTGATATCGAAACCTGCGCTTACCCATTTGAAACTCTTCCCGAAAGCCAGAGAGAATATCTTCTGAGATACGCTGATAAAGAACCAGATCCAGAAAAAAAACAAATGATGATTGACGATGCAGTTCGCTACACAAGTCTTTATCCTTACACCTCAAAATGTATAGTCATCGGAATTTATGATGTTGAAAAAGAAAAATCATATGTCTATTACGAAGGCAAAAAGAAAGAGGAGTGGACGAGTGAAGATGGACAAGTTCAATACAAAGGTTTATCAGAAAAAGAAATGCTCGAATCATTCTGGAGAATTGCAGCAAAAGTTGATCAGTTCATTACATTCAATGGAAGAAATTTTGATGTTCCTTTTTTAATGATGCGTTCTGCTATGTTAAGCGTTAAAGTCTCAAGAAACTTGATGGGTTACCGATACGGCGATGAACACATTGATTTGCTTGAGCATTTTACTTTTTATGGAGCAACAAGAAAATTTAATCTTGATTTTTACTGCCAATCATTTGGGATTGAGTCGCCAAAGTCAAAAGACATTTCCGGAATGGAAGTGAAAAATCTTTATGAAGCAGGAAGGATAAAAGATATAGCAGTTTATTGTTCGAAGGATATTTATGCAACAAATCATCTTTTTAAGATTTGGGACGACTTCATAAATCTAAAATGAGTGGAGGTAGCCGCAACCTTCAGGTTGCGGGGATTAAAGAAAATTAGTTCTAATTGAAATAACTCAAGCTAAAGTCTGAGGCTATCTTAATATGTAAGAAAATGTAATTGAAACCAATAAGAGAAAAAAGACATCGATTAGATCCAGAAGTATACAAAGGTGAAAGAATCGTATCATTTACACTTTGTATTAAGAATAAGAAAAGTTTTTTTACTAGTCACAATGTGTATACGATATTTAATGAAATGCTTCTAAATGAATTCAAGAATTATAATTGCTCAGCTTATGTTTATCTTTTTATGCCAGATCATCTTCATCTGACTGTAGCCGGTAATGACTCCGGTTCCGATATCAAAAAATGCGTAGATATTTTTAAGCAAAAAACAGGATTCTGGTTTGCTCAAAATCATCCAGAAATAAAATGGCAAAAGGATTATTATGATCATATTTTGAGAAGTAAAGAAAATCTGAATATTCACATAAAATATATTTTAAACAATCCTGTGAGAGCTGGGTTAGTTGAAGTTTGGAAAGAATATCCATTTAAAGGTTCAACTATTTATGATTTGGATGAATGGGCATCGAATTGGTAGACTCAATTGGTAGCCGCAAGCTTCAGATTACGGAAATAATGTAGTGAATAAGATTACAAAATAATGACGCTTAACCTAAAGAATCAGACTGCCTTTAATTCTCGATAAATATTAAACGCGTAATAGGTTCGCTCAGGCTAAAGCCTGAGGCTACCTTTCTTCAATAACAATTTCAAATCCCTTATATTTCCCACACAAAAATTCACGCTTAAACTAAAATCAGCTAATTCATGAAAGAACCCGAAGTAACTTTCGAACTCGCAGCAGAGCATGGTCTCAATAAAGAAGAATACGAAAGAATATTAAAGATACTTGGCAGAACTCCCACTTTTACTGAACTTGGAATTTTCAGCGTTATGTGGAGCGAACACTGCAGTTATAAAAACTCAATTGCACTACTTAAAACATTACCAAGAGAAGGCGGAAAGCTATTAGTTGGTGCTGGAGAAGAAAATGCCGGACTTGTTGATATTGGAGATGGTTTGGCAGTAGCATTTAAAATTGAAAGTCACAATCATCCTTCTGCTGTTGAACCATATCAGGGGGCAGCAACCGGTGTCGGTGGAATAATGCGAGATATTTTTACTATGGGCGCAAGACCAATCGCTTCTCTTAACTCACTTCGGTTTGGAAATTTAGATGATGCAAGAACTCGTTATCTTTTTGCTGGCGTTGTAAAAGGAATCGGTGATTATGGAAACAGTTTCGGTGTTCCAACAGTGGCAGGTGAAGTTTACTTTGATGAATCATACCAGCTTAATCCTTTGGTGAACGCAATGGCTGTTGGAATAGTTAAGACTAGTACGTTCGCAAGTGCAACTGCAAAAGGAGAAGGTAATCCTGTTATGATTGTTGGTTCATCAACTGGACGTGATGGAATTCATGGTGCTACATTTGCATCGGAAGAACTTTCAGAAAAATCGGAATCGAAGCGTCCGTCAGT
>JGI20214J51650_10002937_pt1 | contig 10696 bp, 6 predicted proteins | sample WetSurMetagenome_FD_51650 | JGI IMG/M metagenome (IMG submission 51650)
GTGGTAAATTGGCAGATAATCAGGGTAAGACTCCGATAGCAGTGGTATTTTCAAACAGAGTAAGTGCTGAAGAACAGGCTAAAGGTTATCATAATTATGCCATAGCATTGAATGATGTTAGCAATAATACATATATATGGGGACCATATTCTGATTGTAATTCATATACATATGCGAATGATACGAAATTACTGAATGAGACTGAGTTAAGCGAATATTATAGTGATTTGAGTAGCGGTTATGATGCTACATATACTGATAATATATTTTCAGGAGGAATGGCAAACAATTCATATCCAGCTTTTCAGGCAGCTAAGAATTATTCAAATCTTGTAGCAACTCCACCAAATAGTAGTGGGTGGTATTTACCTAGTATGGGGCAATGGTGGGATGTGATAGCAAATTTAGGAAAGTTGGATTTATCTTCATATCAGACAAATGGTGATAATGGTAAGGAAATTTCAACTACTACTGCATTGAACAATATAAACAGTTGCTTTAAAGCCGCCGGAGGAAATGGACTTATGACTGCTTGGTATTGGTCTTCGAGCGAGTATAGTTACAACCTCGCGGACCGTATCTACTTCTGCACGTCGTATGTTTATTTACATTTCAACTATAAAAGTGACTACAATGTCTACTATGTACGTGCAGTTATAGCTTTTTGAAAACTTTATTAAAGATGAGAAGTATAGTTTATATAGTAATGCTATTTTGTTTAAGCATATCTGCAATATTTTGTGGATGTGCTGAGGATGCGAGCAATGGAGGAAAAAACGAACCAATGTCGTTCAGTGCAGAGATTTGCAACCGTACCCAAACGCGTGCAGCTGTTGATACTTCAAAGCACTCCGGCACAAACTTGATCGTCCATACAGCCGAACCGGCAAAAGGAATAACATTAAGTGTAAGCAAAATGACTCGTACTTCCACAGCCGACGGCTATTGGCCGAGCGGTGCAAACCTTGCTGTACAGCAAGGTGGCACAGTAAAACAATATACAGTTGACGGCAGTGGAAATATAACTTCTTCTTCACCTTTTTATTGGGCTAACAAAAACGATGTTTCAGTCACTTCATGGTTTCCATACAGTGCATCATTGCCAACAACTTGGTCGGTAAACAGTGATCAATCAACGGAATCGAATTATAACGGTAGCGATTTACTTTACTCTTCAGGTACATTGTCTTATGATGGCAATAAGACATTAAAATACAATCATCAAACTGCAAAGATTGTAATAAATGTAACAAGACCGGGCTATGCTTCCGATCCTTCAAATATAGAATCAATAACTATAGGAACATCGGATACTCCAATAGATTTATCCGGCACAGTAGGAGGCGACGGATCAATCACAGCTACTTCAACAACAACTGGATACATCACTCCATACTCAACAACGCCTTTGTCCTCAGATTACTCAGCGACATATATTGCATTGGTAATTCCACAAGACATGCAGAATAAAAAAATGATAGCAATAAAAGTTTATAACACCACCTATTATTATAAGCCGACAACAAGTACGTCATTACTTGCCGGGCATGAGTATGATTATAATATAACAATACCGATAGAATATTATTTCAGTGACGGTAGTTGGGGGACATTAGCTGATCATGCCACAGCGTCTGTTCATCCAATAGGTGTAGTGTTCAGTAAAAAGACAAGTGCAATAGATCAAGCTCACGGATGGACGCATGGTTATGCGATGGCGCTGACGAATGCGGTAACAAATTATTCAACAAAAACTTGTATATGGGCAGGAACAAGCTATCAATCAACGGATGAAGCCGGAGCCTCATTTGATGGTTTTAAGTATATAAATTATAATTCAAATAATGGTAATGGTGATTACACGTCATTTATAGCTGATAAAGACGGGTACAGTGAAACTCATGCAATAGCAAATGAATATCCATCTACACTAGAAGCGTATCTCCCTCCATTTTATTATGCATTAAATTTTGGGACAAATGTTGAAAATACAACAACATCTTATGCTGCACCAAACGAAAGTAGCGGTTGGTATTTGCCAAGCGTCGGACAATGGTGGGATATATTAATAAATTTGGGTGGAATGCAAACTGCTATTACAAACAGTAGCACAGGTTGGTTGCGCTGGTATGGTGGAGATATAAGTGGAAATAATAATAATTATTCATCAATATGCGCAAATAACATAAATAACTATTTAACGGCAATAAGTAGCTATGGCATAAATAATGGTTATAATTATGGAACTTCAGATTTGTTTAGTAATAGTGTTATGTCATATGGAGATGGTAGCAATACTTACTCTTTGGGTGAATATTATTGGTCTGCGTCAGAGTATAACTGTTACAGTGCATACAATACCGGATTTGACAAAAATGGCAATTTGGATTTAGACAATAGCAATAAAAACACTTTGTTCAGGATCAGGTGCCTTCTTGCTTTCTAATCGATTTATTTAAATAAGCGCGCGTAAGATATAATATATTAGTTAATGCAATAAATAATGAGAAGTAGAGTTTATATAACAGTGTTATTTTGTTTGAACATATCTGCAATATTTTACGGATGTGCCGAGGATGCCAGCAGTGGAGGAAAAAGCGAACCGATGTCGTTCAGTGCTGAAATTTGTAGTCGCACGCAAACGCGAGCAGCAGTTGATACCACAAAGCATTCCGGCACAAGCTTGATCGTACGTGCAGCAGAACCTGCAAATGGGATAACATTAAGTGTAAGCAAAATGACTCGTACTTCCACAGCCGACGGTTATTGGCCGAACGGTGCAAGCATTGCTGTACAGCAAGGCGGCACAACAAAACAATATTCCGTTGACGGCAGTGGAAATATAACTTCTTCTTCACCTTTTTATTGGGCTAACAAAAATGATGTTTCAATCACTTCATGGTTCCCATACAGTGCTTCATTGCCAACAACCTGGTTAGTAAATAGCGATCAATCAACGGAATCGAATTATAACAGTAGCGATTTCCTTTATTTAACGAGTACATTGTCTTACGATGGAAGTAAAAAATTGCGATACAACCACCAAACGGCAAAAGTTGTAATAAATGTAACAAGACCGGGCTATGCTTCCGATCCTTCAAATATAACTTCAATAACTATAGGCACATCTAACACTCCGATAGATTTATCAGGAACAATAGGAAGTGACGGTTCAATCTCTGCTACTTCAACAAACACAGGATATATCACTCCTTATTCATTAACACCGGATTCAAATTATTCGGCGACATATACTGCTTTGGTTATACCACAAAACATGCAGAATAAGGAAATGATAGCAATAAAGGTTTATAATACCACTTATTATTACAAACCAACAATAAGCACACCACTACAGGCAGGACATGAATATGATTATAACATAACTATACCAATTGAATACTATTTCAGTGACGGCAGTTGGGGACTGTTAGCAGACCATGCAACTGCTGATGTTCATCCTATAGGTGTAGTGTTCAGTAAAAAAACAAGTGCAATAGATAAGGCTCACGGATGGACACATGGTTATGCTATGGCATTGACAAATGCAACTTCACCAATATCAACTTATGTATGGGGGCCTTCAGTAACAGAAGAAAATGGTGTAGATATACTCAATGATGGGAAAGTAAATTATATTTATCAATGGTATAATAATGATTCTTATACTACATTTATAACAGATAAAGAAGGGTATTGTGAAACACACGCAATAAGCAACACACGATCCTCAACATTAAAAAGCAACTATCCCGCATTTTATTATGCATTAAATTACGGTACAACTAATGAAAACGGAACTACTGCATTCACCACACCTATTGGAAGTAGTGGTTGGTTCTTACCAAGCGTAGGACAATGGTGGGATATATTAATAAACTTAGGAGGTTTGTCAACAAATGTGACTAAAAGCAGTGAAGGCTGGTGTCGTTGGGATAATGAAGACAAAACTGGAGATATAAACGACTATTCGTCATTATGTGCAAACAATATAAATAACTATTTAAACGCCGTTGACAACTATGTCACACCTGATAAGTTTAATAATAATAATGAACATTATTGGTCTTCGTCAGAATATAGCAGCAACTGGGCTTGTGGTATCAATCTCTTCAATGAAGGTAGTTTGTATATATGCGACGATTACGATAAGAATTACTGTTATAAAGTGAGGACAGTTATTACTTTCTAGGATAAAAACAGTATACGTAAATGTATAACAAATAATTATAAAAGAGTAGCAATAAAAGTTGTAAAGTAAATAAATGAGAAGTAGAGTTTTTATAATAATGTTATTTTGTTTGAGCATATCTGCAATATTTTGTGGATGTGCTGAGGATGCGAGCAATGGAGGAAAAAGCGAACCAATGTTGTTCAGTGCAGAGATTTGCAAACGTACGCAAACGCGTGCAGCTGTTTATACTTCAAAGCACTCCGGCACAAACTTGATCGTCCATGCAGCCGAACCGGCAAAAGGAATAACATTAAATGTAAACAAAATGACTCGTACTTCCACAGCCGACGGCTATTGGCCTAACGGTGCAAGCATTGCTGTACAGCAAAGTGGCACGACAAAACAATATACCGTTGACGGCAGTGGAAATATAACTTCTTCTTCACCTTTTTATTGGGCTAACAAAAATAATGTTTCAGTCACTTCTTGGTTTCCATATAGTGCTTCATTGCCAACAACTTGGCTGGTAAAGAGCGACCAGTCGACATCGAATGAAATGGATTATGGCGCAAGCGATTTACTATATGCGTCAAATACTTTAACATACGGAGGTGGCAACAACAATAAGTTGCAATACACCCATGAAACTGCGAAAGTAGTTATAAACATCGTAAAAGCAAATGATGTTACAAGTGCGTCAAGTGTGAAATCCGTAACGATAGGTGCAACGAGCACACCGATAAGCTTAAGTGGAAATGTAGGAAGCAGCGGTGCAATAACGGCAACAGTAGCAAGCACCGGTAGCATCACACCATATCAACAATCAACTCCTGCATCTGCATCGGATGCTGCCACATACACCGCATTGGTGATACCCCAGGATATGAACGGCAAACAATTCATAAATGTAACGGTAGGGTCAAATACCTATTGTTATAAGCCGAAAAGCAGCACAGTGCTTCAAGGAGGTTATGAGTATGATTATAATGTGACTGTACCAAGCGCAAATATTCCAATAACTTATTTATTGGACGATGGAACGACAAGTACATTACCCATTCCGTCAGGAAGAACGGCAATAGCAGTTGTCTTTTCAAACAGAATAGGTCCGGAAGAACAAGCAAAAGGTTATCATTATTATGCAATAGCATTGAAAGATGTGAGCAGCAGTACTTATACATGGGGGCCTTACCCAGGCACGACCTCTTTAACCGATCGTCAGACAGAAAGTGCATATTACAATGATTTGAGCAGTGGTTACGTAGGCACATTCACATACGGAATGGCAAACAGCGCATATCCTACCTTTCAGGCAGCAAAGAATTATTCAAGCACGGTTGCAGCTCCTGCAAACAGTAGCGGATGGTATTTGCCAAGCATGGGACAATGGTGGGATATAATGACAAATTTAGGGAAAGTAGATATGGCATCTAATCAAAATTCAACAGCAAATGCATCTTGGGGTGTTAGTACTTCCACCGCAACAAGTAATGTGAATAGTTGTTTTACTGCTGTAGGAGGAACTGCATTAAACAGCAATAATTGGTATTGGTCGTCGTCCGAGTATAATAGCCTCTACGCAGGCATAGTCTACTTCGATTCGTCGTACGTCCGTCTTGATTACTACAATAAGGACAATAGCACCTATTTGCGGGCGGTCTTGGCTTTTTAACTATTTATCAATTTATATATTTATCTATTTAAGGCAAAAATATAGGAGAAAATAAAAATAAATAAATTAAAGAATAAAAATATAGCTAATGTCATTATCTGAAGAATTGACACTTTACAAAGTAGCTATCATATTGATGTAATTATTTTGCAGAAAAGAGTAAGGCATGATGTATAATACAATAATAAATATAGAAATGTATAGATAAATTAATATAAGAGATATAAATAATAGAGATGAAGAATAGAGTTTATATAGTAGTGTTATTTTGTTTTAGTATATCTGCAATGTTTTGCGGATGTGCCGAGGATGCCAGCAATGGAGGAAAAAGCGAACCAATGTTGTTCAGTGCAGAGATTTGCAACCGTACGCAAACTCGCGCAGTGGTTGATGCTTCAAAGCATTCAGACACCAACTTGATCGTCCGTGCAGCAGAACCGGCAAAAGGAATAACATTAAATGTAAGCAAAATGACTCGAACTTCCACAGCCGACGGCTATTGGCCGAATGGTGCAAGCATTGCTGTACAACAATGTGGTACAACAAAACAATATACAGTTGATGGAAGTGGAAATATAACTTCTTCTTCTCCTTTTTATTGGGCAAACAAAAATGATGTTTCTGTTACTTCGTGGTATCCATATAGTACTTCATTACCAACAACTTGGTCTGTAAATAGCGATCAATCAACGGAATCAAATTATAACAGTAGCGATTTACTTTATTCAACGAGTACATTGTCATATGATGGAAGTAAAACTTTGAAATTCAATCATGAAACGGCAAAAGTTGTGATAAATATAATAAAAGCCAACGGTTTGATGACTTCCTCCGATATATCTTCAATAACAATAGGTACGTCAATCACTCCTATAATTTTGTCGGGAACGGTAAGCAGTTACGGATCAATAACTGCTTCCACAACAACCGGATACATTACTCCGTATCAAACAACTTCATCAACTTATACGACAACATACTCTGCATTAGTCATTCCACAAGATATGAATGGGAAACAGTTTATTACCATAAAAACTGCAAACGGCACTACATATTATTATAAGCCTTCAATATCTACGATCTTGGCTGGAGGTTGTGAGTATGATTATAATATCTCAGTACCATACGTCAATACAGGGGATTATTATTTCAGTGACGGTAGTTGGGGAACGTTAGCTGATCATTCAAATGCGACTCCCATAGGCGTAATATTCAGTAATGCCACCAGCAGCACAGATCAAAGTCACGGTTGGACTCACGGTTATGCACTGGCGGTGAAAGATGCCGTAAAGACTGTTGAATGGGGAACTTATGATGTGGATACTCCTATCACAAATGATACGGATACAAATTGTACAGAAGATATGGATGGCTATTTGCACACAGAAAAAATAAAAGACACGTATGCCCCACTCTCTACGAATAATTATCCGGCTTTCTACTATGCATTAAATTATGGTGTTACAGCACCAAGAAGTTCAAGCGGATGGTTCTTGCCGAGTTGTGGCCAATGGTATCAAATTGCGGTTACATTAGGAGGAAGAAGCACCGGTATGACAATATGGGGAGGCCAAGCAACAATTACACTTAATTCAATTAACAGCTATTTGAATAAAGTTAGTGGAAGTGAGCTCTTTTATTATGACGGCACCATTAAAAATTGTAGTAACAGCTGGTTCTGGAGTAGTTCTGAAGTAAGTGCAAATTACGTATATATATTCGAATTTTACGAACATAGCGACACAGGGTATGACGCTCTAATAAATGGTGCTGATAAAAATCACCCATTTACACAAGAAGGTGATATAGCAAGTTCTATATATGGAGGGCAAGTGCGACCGGCAATAGCATTTTAGAGATTAATTAAAATAAGAAGTAATGGATAAAACTGTAAAAAGATATTTTTTAGAATCGTTTTAGAATCGTTTTAAAAGCGATATTAATTACAAACTACATATCGCTTTATAAGCTCCTCCCGTTGTGATTAACGTGAAGAGCTTTTTTTATTTAAGATAATAAAATACGAATTGCTACGTTTTATATAATATGATGGATTTCAGATTAAAAGTATTTAGAAGTGTTGCTTTAAACCTTAGTTTTACTAGGGCTTCGCAAGAATTGTTCATCAGCCAACCTGCTATCAGCAAACATATTCAAGAACTTGAAGCTGAATTTCAGGTATCGCTATTCAACCGCATGGGCAATAAAATATCCCTTACCAAAGCCGGACAACTTTTGCTTGACCGCTGCGAAGATATATTCGACGACTACAAACGGTTGGATTATGAGATGAATTCTTTGCGTAAAAAATACAATGGAGAATTGAGAATAGGAGCAAGTACTACTATCGCACAATACGTGCTACCTACATACTTGGCTAAATTCATAACGGCTTACCCGGACATATCAACATCAATGCTGAACGGTAATTCACGGGAAATTGAAGAGGCTCTTCAGACAGGAAAAATTGACATAGGATTGGTAGAAGGTGTGATACGACAGCCGCAACTGAAATATACATTGTTTATTAAAGACGAACTTGTTTCCATTGTACATATAAATAACAAATTAGCAAAGAAAGATGAAATCAGTATTGATGAGTTTCAGCATGTTCCATTGGCTCTCAGAGAACGCGGGTCAGGAACGTTGGATGTTATCATTAAGGAATTAGCCAGGCATAATTTGAAACTGTCATCAATGAATGTGATGATATATTTAGGAAGTACCGAAAGTATTAAGCTTTTTCTTGAGCACTCCGATTGTATGGGAATAGTATCGGTACGCTCGGTAAGCGAGGATTTGTTGGCTGGTAAATTTAAAGTGATAGAAATTAATGATTTAAAAATGGAACGACAATTCAACTTTGTGCAAAAGAGAGGCGACAACAAAGGATTGCCGGCTCTCTTTATGCGATTTCTAAATACAACTTTATAAGAAAACTATAACTTATAATTGTTTTTCTATATCATAGATTCAACAAATATGGAACAAGATATTTTGCCAAACAATATCCGCCTCCGATTAACCATACATATAATATTAAAGCTAACAGGAAAGGCTTGAAACCGGCTTTGCGGAATTTATCGATGCTGGTTTCAGCTCCCAATGCAGTCATCGCCATTGTAAGTAAAAAGGTGTCGAAAGCATTAATAAATGATACCATACCGGCAGGTAACAAATTGAAAGAATTGAAGCCTATTACGACAAGAAACAGAACTGCGAACCATGGGATTGAAATCTTTCTCCCACCTACGGCTTCCTCTCCATGCTTTGCTGCTGCGCGGGAAACTGAATAGCTTATAACCAACAGTACCGGAACCAACATCATCACACGAATCATCTTTACTATTATGGCAAAGTTGGAAATTTCCTTGCTCATGGCATTTCCTGCTCCTACAACGTGCGCCACTTCATGTATTGTTGAGCCGGTGAATATTCCCATTTCATTTGTGGGAAGATTAAATACGCCGCTGTGATACAATATAGGATAAAGGAACATCGACAGGGTTCCGAAAATAATAACCGTTGATACTGCCACTGCTGTTTTATACGGTTTGATTTTAATTGCTGATTCAGCCCCAAGTATTGCTGCCGCGCCGCATACTCCGCTTCCGACAGATGTTAGAAGAGCTATTCCTCTGTCCATTTTCAGAAGACGGCCTACCAATACGCCTCCGCAAATAGTTACAGTCACTATTATGGCATCAACGATAATTGCCGGTATGCCAACGGCTGTTACATCCTGAAATGTCAATTTGAATCCATACAGAATGACGCCTAAACGCAATATACGCTTTGAGCAAAACTGAATACCGGGTACCCATGTTTCAGGTAAGTTATTACGAAGGCTATTTGCATACAACATACCCAAAAGGATGCCGACAATCATCGGACTGAACGAAATACTTTTAACGAATTTCATGTCGCCGATATAAAAAGCGGCACATGAAAATAGGGTGATTAACAACACACCATGAAGCATACTGCTTCTTTTTTCACTTAATACCATTGTTATCTTTGTTACTTAATTATTGAGGCAACAAAGGTAGCGGTTTAATGCACAGCTCGCTTATACATTATAATTATGGCTTATAAGTTGAAGTTATAATATAGCTAAATAAATAAATTCATATTAGCTTTGTCTGCACGTTCCATATAGGTTGCAACGCCTCCAACGGTCACATCATCCAAAAGTTCTTCACGTTTTACGCCCATCATATCCATTGACATTTGGCATGCAATAAATTCAACGCCATTATCAAGGGCTTGCTGACGCAATGTTTCAAGTGACTCAATGCCTTTTTTCTTCATAATATGCCGCATCAATTTATCCCCTATTCCGAACATACTCATTCTTGACAAATGCATTTTTAGCGAATTGGACGGCAACATCATGCCAAACATCTTACCGAAGAGATCTTTCTTCACTTTCGGCTTAGACACTTTTTTTATCACGTTCAGTCCCCAGAAAGTAAAAAAGATAGTGGTCTTTTGACCGGTTGCTGCCGCTCCGTTGGCAAGTACGAATGTTGCCAACGCTTTATCCAAATCATCGCTGAACATGATTAAAGTCTTTGCTCTGCCATCACATGAAGTGACTACATTACAAGCTTTTGCCGTGCTCTTTTCAATAACAACGGTAAATTTGCCNTTATNCTCTATGTTTGATATGAGTTTATTGCCTGTGGTACTGCACCATGCTTGTGCGTCACGTGCGAATCCGGCATCTGTTGCCTCTACTTCAACACGCTCTCCGTCGTTTATCGAATCAATGGCTTGTTTTACTTTCATAATCGGGCCCGGACATTGCAAGCCGCATGCATTTATTTTTATTACTTTCATTTCTTGTG
>JGI20214J51650_10002938_pt1 | contig 10692 bp, 9 predicted proteins | sample WetSurMetagenome_FD_51650 | JGI IMG/M metagenome (IMG submission 51650)
CTGCAAAATTCATATCGTCGCGGCGAAAACGACGAATTTGTCAAACCCACCGTCATCGAACCCGCCGTGAAAATGCAAGACGATGATTTAATTGTCTTTATGAATTTTAGGGCAGATCGGGCGCGTCAAATTACCCGTGCGTTTATTGAACCCGATTTCAAAGATTTTCAAAGAAACCGTTTCCCAAAATTGAGAAACTTTGTGTGCTTAACTGAATATCACAAAGATTTCAACACACCGTTAGCATTTCCTCCGCAATCTTTAAACAATGTGTTAGGTGAAGTGCTTGCAAAAAATCATTTGAAACAATTACGCATTGCCGAAACGGAGAAATATGCGCACGTTACTTTTTTCTTTAATGGTGGCGAAGAAACGGTATATGAAGGTGAAGATCGGATTTTAATTCCCTCACCCAAAGTTGCAACTTACGATTTACAACCCGAAATGAGCGCGCTAGAAGTAACTGAGAAACTCATTGCCGCAATTGAATCAAATAAATACGATGTAATCATTTGTAATTTTGCAAATACCGATATGGTGGGACACACGGGCTTTTTAGATGCTGCCATTAAAGCAGTTGAAACGGTTGATAGTTGTTTAGGAAAAATTATTTCTGCAGTTGATCAACAAAATGGAGAAATTTTAATCACTGCGGATCATGGAAATGCCGAGAAACTCTTTGATTTAGAAACCAATCAACCACACACTGCGCACACGACCAATTTAGTGCCTTTTATCTATGTTGGAAAACGCCAGATTTTATTCTCAAAACCTCAAGGTATTTTAGCCGATGTTGCCCCTACCATGTTGAATTTAATGGCAATGTCGATTCCACAAGAAATGACTGGTACACCTTTAATTAACATTGAAAAAGGTTGATTTATGGAAATTGTTGAAAAAATCCACGAACACGTTAAGAAAATGCCGTTTGAAATGGCAAATGAAGTCTTAGATTTTGTTGAGTTTTTAGAATCTAAACATCAAAACATTCAAGAAACAGATTATGTTTTAAATAATCCGTTTTTAATGGCGCAAATTGCTCAATCGCAAAAAACCTTTGAAAATGAAACAGGCTATATTGCAACACAGGAACAATTAGATGCGCTCGATTAGTTTTGAGGGTAACACTTGGCAAGCTTATGAGGAATTACGTCAAAAGGATAAAACATTACATCAATCTTTATGTCGTATTCTTAAAGAAATGCAGAGAAACGATCCAACACAAGGTTTAGGAAAACCAGAGCCTTTACGTTATGGTTTATCGGGTTTGTGGTCGCGGCGACTTTCTCAAAAAGAACGTTTAATTTATCGTTTTGATGATGAGCGAATTTATGTTTTTGCAATTGGTGGATACTACGAATAATGAATTGGCGATTTATTTTAATTTTTTTATTGATCTCAGTTGCAAATGCAGAGGAAGTTGCGCCGTCTTCTGCATTGGAAAAAGTGCAAGCAACGATTAATGAATTGCAGCAACAAATGCAAGATAATCGTTCGCAAGTAGGAAAGTTACAAATTGAATTGGAAACCGCAGAAAAAACTATTGGACAATTAGCAAAAGCATTACAGAAATTAAATCAACAAATTAAAGAAAAAGCGCTTAATTTACAGCAACTTACAGATTATCGGGAAGATGCTAAAAAGCAGCTCAAGCTTCATCGCGATCAATTAGCAAAACAAATTCGTACAACTTATGCGATTGGGCGGCAAGATTACTTAAAACTCCTTTTAAATCAAGAAAATACCGAAAGCATTGGAAGAATTATTGCGTATTATGAAATTTTTAATCGCGCCAGAGCAGATAAAATTAAAGAAATCAATGAGTTATTAAATCGTTTGGAAATTATTGAAACTGACATTCAACAAAATAACGATCAAATTGAGCAATTGGCAAAAGAACAAACTGAGCAAAAATCCATTTTACAAATTAAAAACGAAGAACGCAAAAAACTTCTTAAAAATCTGAATGATGCGTATAAAACTCAAACGCAAAAATTACAGGCTTTAAAAGATGACAAATATCGTTTAGAAAAATTGGTTGGAAAAGTTCATAAAGTATTAGTGGAAAATACACCTAAACTTCCAGAAAATACGCCGCCCGATAAAATTAAGAAACTTCAAACACCGTTATTAATCCCTGTGAAAGGAAAAACTATTCAAAAATTTGGAGAAATTAAAGAAAGTGGGATTAAATCACAAGGTATTTTAATTAGTGCAACTTCTGGAGAAAAAGTTCAAGCAGTTGCTTCTGGAAGAGTAGTTTTTGCGGATTGGTTTCGGCATTTGGGTCAATTAATAATTATAGAACATTCAGAAGGTTACATGAGTTTGTATGGACATAATCAAACCTTATTAACCCATATTGGAGCACAGGTAGAAAGTGGAGAAACTATTGCGACAGTTGGCGATAGTGGTGGACAAGAAAAAAGTGCGTTGTATTTTGAATGGCGCAAACAAGGAACAGCTATTGATCCAAATGAGTGGTTCGCTAAAGGATAAACATTTCAAAAAAGCCCGTTTTCAGAAAATTGCGTAGGTAATAACACGGTAAAGATACTTCCTTCGTCGATTTTGCTTTCTAAAGTTAAATAGCCCCCGAGCATTTCGGTGAAATGTTGAGTAATAGTTAACCCTAATCCCGTTCCTCCATATTTGCGAGTAGTCGAGGCATCGGCTTGAATAAAAGGCTGAAATAGTTTGGCTTGTTGTTCGGGACTAATACCGATGCCGCTATCTTTGACTTGAAAACGTACCCATGACATGCCTTTGGCGTCATTTTCAATTCCAACCCGCAATTGAACAATTCCTTTATCGGTAAATTTAGAAGCATTGCCAAGCAAATTAATGAGAATCTGACGAATTTTTGTTACATCGCTGTGAACAAGCCCTTCGCGCCCTTGCCAAATGACTTGTAATACGTTGTGATTTTTTGTAATGATTGGGGTGATGGTATTTGTAATTTCAACTACAATTTCAGCTAAATCAAAGGTTTCTGTATGAACTTGCATTTTACCTGCTTCAATTTTCGACAAATCTAAGACATCGTTAATCATTGCTAATAAATGTCGTGCCGCTTGAATAATCTTTAATAAATCATCGCTGTAGGTATTATTTGATTCATGTTGTTCTTTGGCTTCTTCGAACAGGATTTCGCTGTAGCCGATGATTGCATTTAAAGGCGTGCGTAATTCGTGGCTCATATTGGCGAGAAACTGGCTTTTAGCGAGGCTAGCTTGTTCTGCAATTTCCTTTGCTTTTTTGAATGCAAGTTCGGTTTTTTTGCGAATTTCAATTTCTTCTTTTAATTGTAAATTCATTTCGTGTAACTCGGCGGTACGTTCATTGACACGTTCTTCTAATTGATGACGCATTGTCAATAATTCGGCGGTGCGTTCTTGGACTTTTTGTTCTAATTCAGCATGATGGCGGCGTTCTTGTTCGATAAAACGCAAATAGGTATTGATTCGACTCATTAATTGGGGCGCGTCAATGGGTTTAGTTAAATAATCTGCTGCGCCTGCTGCAAAGCCTTTTTGTTGAAATTCAGCCGATTTGTATGCCGCTGTGAGAAACACAATTGGAATATGCCGCGTTTTTTTAAACGAACGGATTAACTTAGCGGTTTCAAAGCCGTCCATTTCAGGCATTTGAACATCCAAAATAATCAAATCGACGGGCGTAATCAGCAAAACATCTAATGCGCCTTGTCCAGAATCGGCTTCGATGATGTTTGCTGTAATGTGTTCGTTAATTAAGGTGCGTAAAGTGAAAAGATTATTCTTGTTATCGTCGACGATTAAAATTTGAAAAGCTGCCGTCATTATTATGGGTCTCCTTGTGCTAAAACATTATAATCAAATCAACGTAGAGCTGTCGATTAAATGAAACTTAACTTATTGAATTTAATAACGGGTTCTGTAAGTTACTCACTTAAATATGAGTTTTATTGTTATGTTTTTATTAGGATATTCCATTAAAGTAATGCTTTTACAAAAAAGTTTGGCATATCGATTGCTATATAAATAGCGCAATCTAGTTTTGCTCCTGGCAACTAGATTGTCACAGTGGCATTTAAGCGTTGGGTTCTCTTGAATGTCCTGTACTTGCCAACCGCCTAGCGCAATTCCTACCTGCGCTTGGACGGAACATTTAAGGCGCATCGATGTTTGGGTTCACTCGGTGCGCCTCTTTTTTTCCTTTTAAATCAAAAACTTACACTGCACGATCAATGCGTTTTTTAACGTAACTACCAGGAGCGGCTTCAATTTCTTTATAAAAATCATTGCCTAAGGTGTGGCGAGCGTCGATGATTTCGCCGCCTTGTTTGGCGACCCATTCCGCCCAGTGTTTCCACCAACTTCCGGCTTTAGATTCAGCGGTTTGCAACCAATGATCTGCGCCTTTGCCCAATTCACCGCCCACCCAATAATTACGGCGATTTTTGTTCGCTGGATTGATCACGCCCGCAATGTGACCGCTCGCGCCCAATACAAACTCAATGTTTCCACTGACTTTTTCTGTGCCGATGAAAGTGCTCTTCCAAGGCGCGATGTGATCTTCAATCGTTGATAAGAAATAACTGGGGTTTTTGATATTACCCAAATCAATCTTTTCACCACAAATGGTTAATTTGTTGGGTTTAACCAAGTTGTTTTCTAAGTACATGTTTTTTAAGTAAAAAATATACATCGCGGCGGGCATATTGGTGGAATCGCTGTTCCAATATAAAATATCAAAAGGTTGAGGAGATTGACCTTTCAAATAGTTATTAACAACATAAGACCAAATCAAATCATTAGCGCGTAACATATTGAATGCAGTGGCTAAATCACGACCCGACAATACTTTGGTAACTTTCAAATGCGCTTCACGTTGAGCGACGGCGGTTTCGCTTAAAAAGACGCCGATGTCGCCTGGATCGGTAAAATCCAACATAGTTGTTAAATAAGTCGCCGATGCAACGGTATGTCCTTGATTTCTCGCATTTAATATTGCCAAGGTGGTTGCCAAAATCGTTCCGCCCACGCACCAAGAAACGGCGTTTAATTTTGGAGAACCCGTGATTTCAAGCACCTTTTCAAATGCAGTAATGCTTCCTTTCTCGATGTAATCATCCCATTGGGTATTTGCAAGGCTTTCGTCGGGGTTGATCCATGAAATCAAAAATACCGTATACCCTTGATCGACAATAAATTTTACTAATGAATTTGAAGGTTGCAAATCCATAATGTAAAACTTGTTAATGCAAGGAGGGACAATGATAACGGGTTGGCTATTTACTTTTTCAGTGGTCGGTTTGTACTGAATAAGTTGAATTAATTCATTTTGATACACTACTGCACCCGATGTGACAGCGATATTTTCGCCGACTTTGAAAGCCGCTTCATCGGTCATACTAATGCGACCTTTCTCCATATCGCCGAGCATATTTCTCAAACCATCTAATAAACTTTGACCTTTCGTTTCGATGGCTAATTGCATCACTTCAGGATTAGTCGTTGCAAAGTTTGTTGGCGACATAGCGTCGATAAAATAACGGGTGTAGAAATTTAAACGTTTTTGATTTTCCTCATCTAAATTAGCGGCTTCGGCAGCTTTTACTAATACATCAGAAGCTAACAAATAAGATTGTTTCAAATAATTAAAAATAGGATTTTCTTCCCATGCTTTTCCAGCAAAACGACGATCCGTTACTTTAGCGGGTTTAGTTTCTGCGCCAGATTGTTCAACGTTTTGAGGGTTGAGCAAATTCATCCATAAATTCATTTGTTGTTGTTGGTAATTTTGGAAAAAATTTGTCCATTTTTGAGGTTGATCAAGGGTTTGCGAGAAGATAGATTGCCATGCTTTGCTAAATTCGGTCATCATTTCTTGCCCTTGCTCAAAGGCGAAACTATTCAAGAAATTTTCGGATTCTTTGGTCATTGCCGCCAATAGTTCTTGAGGGGTTTTGAATTGAGGTGTTGTCATGCGCGCTCCTAAACAAGAAAAAGCGGGAAATTTCCCGCGTAAATTCTTTTATCATAACATTTTTTAATGGTGTGTAAAATTAGCATTGTTCCCAAGGTAAACCATGAAAACGCCACCCGCCCAATGTACTCCGATGATGGTGTTCGTCTAACGAACCTTCAAAACCTTCTAACACATTGTAAACATTATGAAACCCTGCGTCGAGTAAACATTTCCCTGCATCTAACGACCGCACGCCGCTTCGACAAATTAAGATAACGGGCACTGCCTCCGCTAAATCATTTTCGCAAATTCCACCAAGCGCTAACTTCCTAATATCTTTAGCAAAATTAGGATTAATTGTCCACTCAGGCTCATCAATCCAAGGGACATTAATTGCCCCTTTGGGATGTCCAACAAATAAATATTCCATCGATGAGCGTACATCAATAAACAAAGCGCGCGGATTATGTTCTAATAATTGCGCCGCCGCTTTCGGATCAATCGAATGAATGGTTGAGGTAATCACAGAAACTCCTTATATTATTTTTAAGCAAAAAGAAAGAATTACAAGTATGGTGACATTACGCGATTTACAAACCGCATTACAAACCTTAGCAAATCCGAGCAAACGACTCGCATTACAACGCTTTTTTAAAACTGAAAAAGGTGAATACGCAGAAGGGGATGTTTTCCTTGGAATTACTGTACCCGAGCAACGTAAATTAATCAAGCAATTCCTTACGTTACCATTAAAAGATATTGAAAAATTATTACAAAATAATATTCATGAATATCGTTTTTGTGCATTGCTATTATTAATTCATCATTATCAAAAAGGTAATAATCAAACAAAAGCAAAGGTACTTGAAATCTATGTAAGAAGTAGCTCGCAATGGATTAATAATTGGGATTTGGTTGATATTTCTGCACCGCCTATTATGGGAGATTTTGTTTTTAATTCTGGGGCTGGCATCTTATTAAAACGATTCTCTGAATCTGGAAGCCTTTGGCAACGGCGTATTGCAATCGTTTCAACGTTATATTTTATTCGTCGAGGAGAATTTCAACCGACCTTAAAAGTTTGTGAGCAACTTTTATTAGATCAACACGATTTAATTCATAAATCATGCGGTTGGATGTTACGCGAAGTTGGGAAAAGAAATGAAATGATTTTGCTGGATTTTTTAGAAACTCATCACCAAATTATGCCTCGCACTATGTTGCGTTATGCTATAGAGAAACTTTCTCCCGATCAAAAGAAACATTTTTTTAAATCTACGACAACAAAATAGTTTTTTATTTTTTAACCATTAGAGGTGATTTTTATGTTAAAGAAGTTGTTATTTATCTCATTGTTTTTATTAGTAAATATTTCTCAAGCGGCGCAATTTACAGAAACCTTTACCGATTCGCAGGGAAGAACAACTTTATATCGTTATTCGATTAAAGACGGTTGGGATACAACTATACCTCGTGGCGCTTTAATTTACTTTCATGGAAATAATTCAAATACTCAACAAGAAGTCATCGATATGTTTTTTTGGAGCACTGAGCAAGATGCCTATCAAAGAAATTTAATTCCTATCGTTGTTACTTCCCCACAAACCCGTCCTGACGGAGTTACGCGTCAATGGTACGACGAAGATAAAAAACTCATTCAAGAATTATTACAAAGTAATTTCAAAAATGCTTTTAAATTGGATTTCAATCGCCTTATTTTCTCAGGTGCATCGCAAGGAACTTGCTTTCTTCATGATTTTATTATGCAATACGGCGAGCAATACGGTGGGGGCTTTTATGCGGGATGTGGTTGTTTTAATTCACCTAACCCTGTTTGGACACCTTCAGAAACCTTTAAAAACCGTTTTAAAGTATTTGTTCACGCAACGACGGAAGATTTCTTATTTGAAAGCAGTCAAAAAGGATATGGCTATTATAAATATATTTTAGAATTAAATACACGAGGAGATTTCAAGCGAACAGGTACACATTGTTCTGCAACGAATGAAATTGAAAAAAATGCTTATGATTGGTTGTTAGGTTTAAAAGAAGTTAGTGATGTCCCTTTTGAACCTCATTGGAAACGCATTTCTAGCATGAATGAAATCAAAGGGTTAGTATTTGAAGAAAATGGATCACTATTAGTACTCCAACAAAGCAATACTAATCAAGCAAGTTTGTGGCGTTCTTCAAATAATGGCGTAAATTGGTCATTAGTAAAACAATTTAACGAACAACCTAACTATATGATTAATTTAGGAAAAAATATTTTCGTTGCCTTGAAATCAGGTTTATATAGATCAACTGATAATGGAGCAACTTTCCAACTCGTTTCTCAACAAACGTCAATCTTATATGCGACCGATTCTTCAAATCGTTTATACAGTGCGGGTAATTCTCCTTTGCAAGTGAGTAATGATTTTGGAAAAACTTGGAATTATTTGAAAGCAAATAACGATTTTATATTTATTCCAGCATATTCAGATATTTTTAATACGGCGGATTCTCGTTTATTTCTCGCAACGGGTTACACGGATAATCTTTCTTATATTAGTAGCAATCAAGGAAATAGTTGGACATCTTTAAAAAATACTGCTCTTGGTGCACCATTTAGTGTTGCTTTAGATAGAAATAAATTATGGGGGTTGTCATCTAATGAAAATTCTTATTATCGTTTATTTCAATCGACTGATTTTGGCACAACGTGGACGGCAGTTAACTTGCCTGCTCAAATGAATGAGTATTTTTATTGGGGCGCAAAAGTCGATGTTTTAAATACAGGAGAAATGTGGCTTTATGGGGGGGGTAATATTTCTTGGAATAGCGCAGATCAAGGTCAAAATTGGGCGCGGATTTATGGAGCAGAAACTATATCTAACGGTAAAATTTTTCAATTAAATCAACAACTTTATTTAACCGATGGACGAGGAATTTTTACGTTAGTTCGTCAACCAGAAAGCGCTACCAATCCAACACCTACAACTCCAGATTGGCAACGCGTAATGAATTGGGCAGAAACTATGCTTCCTCAATGGTTCTTCGCCTCTAACAAACAAGAATTAACCATTTCACCTTATTTAATTCGTTACTATCCTCAAACTAATGTTTATTTAGGTTATAACCCACAAGATAATCATTTTTATGGTTATGCAAAAGATAGTTGGGGCGATCAAATTCAACAGTTTGGTTTACTATCAGAATATTTACCCGTTGCTCAACAAGCAGGTTTCTAAGTATAGGAAGCTAAAATTCTTCTCGTTCCCACCTTTGCACAGGAACGAGAAATGAAAAATTTTCGTTATTAATCAAAATGTTATTCCAAAAGTTAACTTACAGGTATTTTTTTAAAATCAACGAGTTACTTAAACTATATAATAATGCCTAAAGTTGCTCTTGATTTTTTTATAGGTACAATAGGGGAGTTATAAAAAGTTAACGGAGGTTCGCCCATGAGTAGTTTCCTTGATCAATTAAAAAAACAAGCAGAGCAAGTAAAAGCTCAAGAAGATGCTATAGAAAAAAAGAAAAAACAACTTGCCGCGCATTTTGAGAAAGTTACTAAGCCTAAAATGCGTCAAATCCATTCGTATTTATTTGAAATGGTGGAACAATTGAAACTTATTCAACCTAATCCTCCTGTACATTACACTTTACCTATTTTAGGTGAATACAAAGGTTTGAAACAAGACGAATATATTTTAAGTGGCTTTGATGATCAAAATTTGAGCTTTTTTTTACGAATTGCTTGCCATACCAGCCGCAAAAATGTTTTTGAAATCAAAGAAGAACCTGAAGTTGAAAAAATGCGTAACTATTTGTATTCTCACAACATTCGTTTTAAGTGGATTCAAGAGAATGATAAGCAACAACGATTTTTTCGAGCGATTTTTCAATTAAATGGTGAAATCTTTTTAGAGTTTAATTTCTGCGCCGAACCTGAAACTGCCAATATTTCTCTAAATGTGAGAAACTTCGATGAATTTGGGAAAGTCGATTACTTAATTCCTCCTCAAGATATCGATAGTAAATTCCTCGATCAACTTGCAATGTATATGACACGAAATACCCCTGACAATATTTTGCAAGAATACATAATAACGCAAAACCGCACTAGAATTAATGCGTCAGATAAAGATCGGGTACGGGCTCAAATTCTCGCAGAACTCGCTGAAAAAAGAAAAACGCACGCCACGAATTCAGTGCCCCCCCTTTTAAAACCAAAGCAAACAGTGGTTTCTCCGCTAAAAGAGAAAATGGAAGAAACCGTTGAAGAAACGCCCATCGATATAAAGACCCGTCTTATCAATATTTTAAACACGAAAATCTTATGAAAGTTGCTCTCATTCAACACGCTTGCAGTGCAGATTTAGAACTTAATCGCCAGCACACCGAAGATGGAATGATCTCGGCTGCTCAACAGGGCGCAGAACTGGTTCTATTACAAGAATTACATGGTAGCCTATATTTCTGTCAAACCGAAGATGTTAGGCAATTTGATTTGGCAAAACCTATCCCTAGCGACGAGACAGAGTGGTTATCAGGATTAGCAAAAAAACTAAATCTAGTTATTGTGAGTTCTTTATTTGAAAAACGGGCGGCAGGATTATATCACAATACCTCGGTTGTTTTTGAGAAAGACGGAACTATCGTGGGTAAGTATCGCAAAATGCATATTCCCGATGATCCTAATTTTTATGAGAAATTTTACTTTACCATTGGAGACTTAGGTTTTCATCCCAT
>JGI20214J51650_10002939_pt1 | contig 10691 bp, 8 predicted proteins | sample WetSurMetagenome_FD_51650 | JGI IMG/M metagenome (IMG submission 51650)
CTCCTCCGAAGCGTAGGCGGCCGAATCCATCCTGAAGTATTCCCCTATGTACGGCGTGCAGGTGCTGTCACTGACCAGGCTGTCCAGCGGCGCGGGATACACCGGCAGGCACTCGATGCCCTCGCAGCAGCTCGCCGAGTACTCCAGCGCGATGTCGCTGTCATCTGGCAGCCACACCATCCTCCGCACGACGGGCAGCTCGGGCCAGCCTACGCTTTCCGAGGGAACAGTGCCCGGCGAGTGCGAGAACCTGAGGTATGCCTGCGAATCCACGGTGACCGTCTCNGCAAGGAGCCCGCGCAGCTCTATGTCGAATGTGAGAAACTCATCCCACTTGCCGTTGAACTGAACAAGCGGAGAGCTGTTCTCTGAAGCGCCTGCATTGAATTCCAGCCAGGAATCCTGGGCGGAGGTGAGTGAAGTGGTGAGGATCAAGGGAAGAAGGCGTCGAATGAGCATCGTCCCCCCCTATGTTGTAGGACCCTATACTACAAATAGATGAGGCATCTCTGAACCGGCGTCAAGATATCCAGAGAGGTGTGTCGCTGAGTGGGTGCTCACGGGAGGCTCATGAGCAAAGCACGGCTTCTGGACATCCTGCAGGGGCCTGAAAATGAGATGGCGGGCATGGTCGTTTCTGGTTGGAACACCCTCATGGCCCTGCTCATGAAGATCGCGGCGTGGACAAGGGTTTCGTAATGGCAATCCTGGTCAGCGTTTCCGGCCCCTGGAGACCATCGATCCTCTCCTGGTCGCAGAACAAGTAGCCATGGGAGACTGGAACGGGGGGAGAGCTTCCAGTACATGCTGCCTTGAGTTCATGACGGATTCGGCTCACTGTATCGCTATCCAGGCGAACCCCACGGGGGCCTATCCTGACCATGCCAATCCAGCTCACTGTGAGGCACCTTATACCCAAGCCTATAAAGACATCCCGCAATCCCCTGCTCTATGCGAGAGAGCTGCGGGACTGGATGTTGGCCGAGGGCATCAACCGTGCCGAGCTGGCGAGGAGGCTTGGGGTGTCGAGGGCGAGAGTCACCCAGTGGCTGGATCTGCTCGAACTGCCGGAGCGGGTGCTCCGTGAGGCCGAAGCCCTGGGCGACTGCTGGGACAGGCAGGTGGTGACGGAAAGGGAGATGAGGAGATCGAGGAGAGCTAGATAACTCGTTGGGCGAGACTAGTGGTTTTTATTGGAACACCATGATACCGTGGCTGCAGGAAATCGCTACAGTGCTGGTGTATGCATGATGGACCTGATCGAGTCCGCATTCGTCCACGATCTTATGGGAAGGCACTCCAAGCCGGATTTACACAGCGCTGGCTGATAACGAAAGCAATTGATGAGCATGAGATTTATTCTCATGGCCCACTGTATTACCTTTCACAAGGCACTTGTCTTCGCGGTTCCGCGCCGTAATGCTACGTTTGATACGCTGATCACTTCTGCAATCGGGGGTGAGGATGCCGTTCAACCTGTTCTTCTGCAAAGCCACAGATCACGATCCCTTCCCGTATCAGACTCGACTTGCCCAGTCACCATCTCTGCCTGAGGTGCTCTCGATCCCGACAGGGCTCGGGAAAACAGCTGCCGTGGTTCTCGCCTGGTTGTGGAGGCGATATGCCGCGGGAGAGGATATCCGTGCATCGACACCACGAAGGCTGGTTTACTGCCTTCCGACCAGAGTCCTGGTGAAGCAGACAGTCACTGCTGTGCAGATGTGGCTGGACCGGCTGAGCCTGCCTATCGAACCTTCAGGCCGCCCAATTAGGGCATTTCCGCTGATGGGTGGCGAGGACTTGTCCATTCCCGGCTCTGACTCCTGGGAGATGAACCCGCTCGACAGCGCCATCATCATCGGCACACAGGACATGCTCCTCAGCCGAGCCCTCAATCGAGGCTATGCCATGAGCAGGTTCTCCTGGCCCATCCCATTCGCCCTCCTCAACAACGACGTGCTATGGGTGATGGACGAGACCCAGTTGATGGGCCCCGGGCTTGCCACATCGGCACAGATGGCGGGCCTGAGGCGCAAGCTCATGACGAGCCAGCCCGCGCATTCGGTGTGGATGTCCGCCACGATGGAGGAGAGAGGGCTGGATACGGTGGACAACACAGGCGCCAGGAATGCTCATTCTCTCATGGAGGATGACCTCGCCCTGCCTGCTGTTGCCGCGCGTGTGAATGCGCCCAAGGCATGCCGGATGGCCGCTGCACCTGACGGCTCCCCGATCACCCAGGGCAGCCCGACCTATGAGAAAGATCTTGCCGCCTTGGCCGTACGGGCGCACCGACCCGGCACGCTCACTCTGATCGTCATGAACACGGTTGGGCGCTGTCAGGAGGTATTCAGGAGACTGGACCATGCCGGCTGCCCGGTCATGCTCATCCACAGCGGCTTCAGGAAGCAGGAGCGCGAGACGCTGGAGGCCGGGCTTGCAGAGCCGCCTGGTGAAGCTGGGAGGATCCTGGTCAGCACCCAGGTCGTCGAAGCAGGGGTCGATATCTCCTCGGCCACGCTGATCACGGAGCCCGCCCCATGGCCTTCCCTGGTCCAGCGCATCGGCCGGTGCAACCGGTACGGCGAGTTTGGTAAGGGAGAAGCTACCATCATCTGGACCAGCCCTTCAGAAAAAGACGCAGATCATCTACCATACGAGCGCGAGGATGTCCTGGAAGGGATTGGCAGGCTGTCCGAATTGGAGGATGCATCTCCGTCTTCCCTGAGAGCCATCGGCTGTGAGGGCGCGCAGAAGCCCGTGCAAGTCCTCAGGAGGAAGGATCTTCTGGAGCTGTTCGACACATCCCCCGATCTCCTCGGCTTCGACATGGACATAGGCCGCTTCATCCGTGACTCGGATGACTCGGATGTGCTTTTATTCTGGCGTGATATCGATGGCGGGCACCCGCGGGAGGACATGCCGGAGGCGCATTCATCCGAGCTGTGTCGCGTAAGTCTCAAGTCCTTCGCCGCATTCCTGGCGAAAAGCGAGAAGCCCGCATTCTATTGGGACCATCTCACGGGCCGTTGGGTTCATGCATTGCGCTACCGCTTGCTCCCCGGCAGGGCATACCTGCTGGATGCATCGGCCGGAGGCTATTCAGGGAAGCTGGGATGGACTGGCAATCCGAAGGAGAAGACCATCCCCCTCACTGTTTCTGGCCTCCCGGCGGACTACCAGACGGCTGATCCCCTCGTGAAAGCAGTCAAGGATCCGGTGACCTTGGACGTTCATTCGAGCGATGTAGCAGATGAGATCGCCGGCATGGCTCCTATCCTCGGCGATGAAGTGCTGCCTCTCTTGCGTAGGGCGGCGCTCCTTCACGATGTCGGGAAGGCTCACGAGGTCTTCAGGGAGGCCGTTGGTGGAGACTCAGGACAGATCCTCGCCAAGTCACCGGCATTCCGGCCCTACTCGCGCAAGGGCTTCAGGCACGAGCTGGCCTCGGCGCTGGCCGCGCTGCAGAACGGCGAACCCCATCTCCTGTGCTATCTGGTTGCTGCGCATCATGGCAAGGTGAGGATGAGCCTCCGCAGCCACGAGTTCGAGCCGCAAAGGTCCGAAACAACGGTGCGTCGAGCACGCGGAATCATCGATGGCGATATCCTGCAGGAACTGACGCTTCCCGAAGGGATCACACTGCCCAGAACGGTTCTCGATTTGTCTCCTATGGATCTGGGCGGGTCCGACGCACTCCCTTCATGGCGTCAGATGACTCAGTCGCTCCTCGATGAAAACGGCCCATTCAGATTGGCCTGGATGGAAGCTCTGCTCAGGATTGCCGACTGGAGAGCGAGCGCGAGGGAGGCCGGCGATGCATGAGCTCCACCTCGAGGGATGCAGCCCAGAGCCCCTGCTCGACTACCTAAAGGCCCTGGGCCTGGTAAGGATCATCGCCCTCCAGAAGGATCGTGGGCTGCGGGCATGCTGGAAGGGTGACTCGCTGGTCCTCCAGACGAGTCTGGACGAAGACTCGCTCGAGTCCTTCCTGCTCATGGACTACTGCCCATCGCCACTGGTCGATCCCTGGAACAAGGACAGCGGCTACCCATCGGACGCGGGGACCACGATTGCCAACGCCACGATCAAAGCCATCATCGACGCGAAAGCCGCGCGCCTGGTTCAGTGCAGCAGGATCGCGGCCATGTGCGATGACCTGGTCCGTCGCTTCCGGCCCGAGGGTAAGGATCAGAAGAAGGCACTGCTCTCCATGCTCAGGGCTTCCCTGCCCGATGTGGCTATCGACTGGCTCGATTCGGTGTTCACCCTGACCGAAGGTGATACGAGATTCCCGCCGTTGCTCGGATCGGGAGGAAACGACGGAAGGCTGGACTTCGTCAACTGCTTCATGCGGGCGGTCCTGGAGGTGATGGATCCAGTGTCCGGGATGCCTTCGTCCTCTTCCAGGCATTGGCTCTATTCTGCGCTGCATGGGAATCGAGGAGGAGGGCTGAGTGTCCAGTCCATAGGCCAGTTCGATCCGGGAGCAGCTGGCGGAGTTAATGCCTCCAGTTCCTTTGAGGGAGGCAGCCTCTCCAATCCCTGGTCATTCATCCTGGCGTTGGAGGGAGCCCTGATGTTCTCCTCGACCGCTTCGAGGAGGTTCGAGGGCATTGGGTCCAGCCAGCCCGGCTATCCCTTCTCCGTCAGACCGACGCGCGCTGGATACGCATCCAGCAGTCCCGGGGAAAAGCTGAGGGGTGAGATGTGGATGCCCTTATGGCAGCATCCGGCGGGCTACGGAGAGATACGAGCTCTCTTCGGCGAGGGCCGGGCTACTATTTCCGACAGGAATGCCGGCACTGGCCTCGAGTTCGCGCGGGCCGTCACCTGCCTCGGCATCGACAGGGGTCTGAGCGGATTCACGCGCTACATGTTCGCTGAACGCTTCGGCAAGCTCAACTTCGCAGTCCCCATCGGCAGGTTCAAGGTCACCTGGTCGCCTGAAGCAGATCTGATGGATGAGATCGCCCACTGGGTCGACAGTCTGGGCTCCCTGGTGGAGAATTCCAACGCCGTAGCAGCGATACAGGGCGCGATAGAAAATGCCATGATGGGCTTCTGCAGATCGCCAGGAAGGCAGAATCTCCGGCGACTCTTCCTCTTGATCGGGGATGCTTCGGCGCTCCTCGGCAGGAATCCCCAACTGCCAGCGAAGAATGGCGTGCCGCCGCTCCAGGGCCTTTCGCCGCGCTGGGTTGCAGGCTCCTCTGATGGCACGCCCGAGTTCAGGCTGGCGGCCGCATTGGCGTCGCTGAGCATGAGGGATGGTCCTGTCCGGTTGTTGCTCGATCCTGTCGCATACGGCAAGTGGCACAAGCTGGAATACCTGGACTCCCCGTCAGCCGTCTCTATGTCCATGCAACCAGTCGAGATGCTCAAGGCATTGCTCGGCAGGATCACCCTGTCAGAGACCCCAGGCATCCGTGCCGTGGCAGTGGCCGATCCCGGAGACATCGGGGCATTCATCGAAGGCTCGACTGATGACGAGTACATGCGGAGGCTCATCCAGTCCATGGTGCTAGTGGATTGGACCAGGAAGGACCTCGTCAGGGAGCTCGACCTGGGCAGGACCACCGCCGCCTCTCCTGGTGCGGAGTTCTGGTTCCTGAAGCTCTGCATCAGTGGAGAGGGAGGCTTGGATGGCTGGGGCGGAATCGATACTGCAGTAGTCAGGGCTGCGGTTGCCGGAAACATGAATCATGCAATGCGGCTTGCTTCGGTCAGGCTCAAGGCGCTTGGCAGGAAGCCGCTGGACATCAGTGCTGGACAGCAGTCGGCACGAGCCCTTCGCATCGCTGCAGCCCTGCTGTTCCCGGTTGCGCGGCGACGCCTTACCTCTATGGCTGATAAGCTGGCTCCTGCTGCGGCAGGTCATCTCGTCCTGGAAGGAGACCATGATGTCGATCGATAGCATCCGTGGACTGCTCGGACATGACAGACTCCTCGTCGAGGCTCAGTTGAAGCCGCTGCAAGGTGACAGATTCCAGCCGACGGGCTTCCCCGACCTCGGAGCAGCGGGATATACACTGCCCGACGGGACCGAGATGCTCCTTGTCGAATCCAACCAGTCCATGGCCAACAGGATGGAGGTCATCTGCTGGGACGATGCGGAAGGCGACCTCGTGAAACCCCTCCGTGGGCTTCCCTTCGTCCGTGTGCTCGATCAGTCGGGCAAGGAGCTGACGAACACCATCCTCGAGGCGCACAGGCTGAACAGCCCGTACATCCTCGAGGGCAAGGACAGTAGCTTCAGGGATGTGTTGAAGTCGGAATTCTCCGTGATGGAGAAGGGGAAGATCGATCCGACCCTCCTGGCCAGGGTGCTGTTCAAGTACGACATCAACTCCCTGATCCACGGGATCTTCCTGGCGAAGAAGGATCTAGCGGGAGGACGGCTCCGCGTGCCCAGGGCGCTCTCTGCGTTCATCGAGGCCAGGAATGCCGGCATCGTGAGCAGCGGAGGAGTGAAGCGCGACGATGTCGACCCGAGCGGCGATACGAACAAGGGCTTCGGCCATGTCCCCTTCCACAGATCCGAATACACTGCCGAGAGGATCAGCGCCTACTTCAACCTGGATCTCGCCCAGATCAGGGGCTACAACCTCTCCGACAACGGGACCGTGCTCCTTACAGCCCTTTGCATCTTCAAGATCAGGAAGTTCCTCGAAGCGGGCCTTAGGCTGCGCACAGCGTGCGATCTGGAGCAGCTGGGTGAGCTGAAGGTCACGAAGCCAACAGGATACGTGCTACCTCAGCTTTCGGAGCTCGAAGCAGCCATCCCTGGCCTGATCGCTACGGCCGAGGGCTTCGCCGACCCTCGGGTCACAACGATCCGCTACGAGTTGGGCGGGAAGTAACATGTTGGCGCTGAGGATAGACTTCCTCGCCGGACGGTACTACGCGACCCCATGGGGCCACTCGGTCAACGAAGGAATCCCCGAGTGGCCTCCGTCTCCCTGGAGGCTGTTGCGTGCACTGTTGTCCGCATGGCACGGATCGGGAAGCCCCTCGCCCGAGGTGTTCAGCCGGCTGCTGACCGCGCTGGCTCAGCCCCCCGGGTTCTTCGTTCCGTCATCGACATCGGGACATACCAGGCACTACATGCCGGGCTATGCCGACTCGACGGACAAGGTGTTCAACTCCTTCACCGCCCCTCAGGGTCCTGTGTTCGTGATATGGAAGGATGCCCTTCTCACGGCAGAAGAGCAGCAGCTCCTCGCCTCTCTCCTGGCCAAGCTGGGCTATCTCGGACGCAGTGAGTCATGGGTTGAGATGGATCTCGAGAAGGATCCGCCAATCCCCAATCTCGAGCCAGTCGGTCCTGGAGAGGACACCGACACGCAACTGCTCTGCTCCATGGGAAGAGGTGATTGGACTGAGAAGCGAGGAGAGATAGTTGTGGCCGAGGAGCAGAGACTCAGGTCAGAGAAGGAGGCTGCGGGGAAGAAGCCCGTCCTGTCGCCAAAGGAGCGCAAGGCTCTGGACCTGATTGCTCCGGCTGATCTGGGGGAAGCTCTATCGATCGATACGGGAACCCTCAGGGAGAACGGATGGTCACTTCCGCCCGCCTCGGAGCAGGTCAACTACAGGTGGACCTCGACAGAACCGCCTTCATCCGTGCGGGGCAGGCGGAAGACGCCGAGGCAGGCCGTCACACTCGCCCGATATCTGGTGAGCAGCGATGTGCCGCCGCTGTACACCGAGCTGCTGCCAGTGGCGGAACGCGCCAGGAAGATCCTCATGGGGATTGTAGGTGCCCGGAACGAAAAGGTCATCCCGACGGAGCTGTCAGGCAAGATGGCCGACGGACATCCCGCAGACGGGAACCATACCCATGCCTTCTTCATCCCCGAGCCCTGCGGCGGATCGCGCTCAGTTACGCATCTGAACATCTACTGCCCCGGGGGATTCCCAGAGAGTGTGAAGGAGTGCCTTCCAGCCCTTGACAAGATCTGGGGCTCGGGCGGTCACGACATCAGGCTGACGCTCCTCACAACAGGCACTCCCTCGGATGTCGGGGGTCGCTCGCAAGATCGCAGCAGTATCATGTCCGAGAGCAGGGAGTGGGTATCGCTGTCGCCCTTCATGCCATCGCGTCATCTGAAGATCAGGCGCAGTGAGATGCATGATCCCTGGGTCTACGCCGAAGCCGTTGCACGAGAGATCGACCGGGCTGTCAAAGAGGAGCTTTCTTTCCACGGACTTCCTTCTCCAGTGAAGGTGGAGCTGATGCCGGCGATGCCCGGCCTGGGTCATGGGATAATCCTGCAGGGGCACTTCACGAGCTGGCTCGACTTCCGCAGGACCAGGCAGACAGGTCAGGGCAGCATGGGCAGCAGACTACCCTATGGTGTCAGGATCCTGTTCGATGAGCCAGTCACCGGGCCGATCTGCATAGGCTATGCATGCCATTACGGGCTCGGACTCTTCCGGTCGACCGATGGTTTCTGAGGTCGTTATCGCTCCTGATCGAGAGGATGACGGGGAACTCCTCCAAGTCCGCGCTCTGGCCGACTACGTCTATTGCCCCAGGCTATTCCACCTCGAGTATGTCGTTGGTGAGGACAGAGACAACTGGTTCACACTGGATGGTAAGTTCGCTCATCGCAATGTCGAGGACAGCAGCGAGACCCATGAAGGCGATACTATCCGGACGACAGGGCTGTTTCTCCGGAACACCTACCTTGGACTCTCTGGTCGCGTGGATGTACTAGAGGAAACTGAGGAGGGCTTTGTTCCTGTGGAATTCAAGCGAGGCCGAAAGCCTGAATTCGGGCCATCCTTCTCTCAGAAGGTCCAGGTGGCGGCCTACTGCCTCCTCCTGACCCATTCGGGCAGAAGCTGTAGAAAAGGAGCCATCTACTATTCGGATTCGCATGCGAGAGTCGATGTAATCCCCGATCACTCGCTGACTGATGCGGTGATGAAATACACAATGGAAGCAAAGGCAGCGCTGCATTCGGACTCCATACCTGATCCTCTGAAGCATGACAGAAGATGTGAAGGATGCTCAATCGCCCCGATCTGCCTCCCAGAAGAGCATTGGTGTCTGACGGAGTCTGAGAAGGGCGAGATCAAGCGCATCATACCAGCCAGGGGAGACAAGGAACCCCTTTATGTTCAGGAACAGGGAGCGAGGCTTGGCATTTCAGACAAGCTTCTGCAGGTGCACAAAGGTGAGAAACTGCTTTCGGAAGTCCGTATCTACGAGTTGTCGGAGGTTTCACTCTTCGGCAGCATCCATGTCTCATCACAGGCTTTGCATGCACTTCTGGACGAAGCAGTGCCTGTGCTCTACTTCACTATGGGGGGCTACTTCCTCGGATTCACATCCGTCCCTGATCAGAGGCGCAGCTATCTGAAAGCAGCACAGTACGGCAAGGCAAGCGACAGAGAATTCTGCCTCCGATTATCCGCGGCGATAGTCTCCGGGAAGATTCGCAATTGTCGGACAATGCTCAGGAGGAACGCGCGAGAACTCGAGCAGTCAGTACTCGACGAACTCTCGGATCTCTCGGAGAAGGCGGTAAGGGCACAAGCGATTGAATCTCTGCTCGGAATCGAAGGAAGAGCAGGAAGGTTGTACTTCGGCAACTTTTCCAAGATGCTCGGGGAGTCGGTCCCGTTCGACTTGGAATCCAGGAATCGAAGGCCGCCCAGGGATCCTGTCAACGCTGCGCTTGGATATGCCTATGGCATTCTGGTTAAAGATATGTCTGTCGTGCTTCTTGGGGTTGGTCTAGAGCCTTCACATGGCTTCTATCACAAACCAAGGCCAGGCAGACCTGCTCTCGCCTTGGATCTGATGGAGACATTTCGCCCACTCGTAGCTGATTCCGTGGTCATCACAGCCTTCAACAAGGGCATCATCAATGCAGGGGATTTCCTTTCCCTGGGTGACAGATGCAACTTGAGCCCTGGAGGGCGGAAGAGCTTCATCCGAGCCTATGAGTCGCGAATGGGCCAGCTCGTGACTCATCCGCTTTTCGATTATCGTGTCAGCTATCGGAGAATACTGGAGATTCAGGCGAGGCTTCTCGGAAAGCTGCTCGTTGGAGAAATCGATGAATACCCACCATTTGAGACTAGATGAATGATGCGCGGGATGTACGTTGTCAGCTATGACGTCAGCGATCCGAAGAGACTCAGGAAGATCTTCCGGCTCATGCGCAACTGGGGGGATCACATCCAGCTGTCCGTATTCAGATGCGAGCTGAGTCCTGAGGAACTTCTGCGGATGGAATGTGAGTTGGAGGAGATCATCAATCATACAGAGGATCAAGCTCTGGTTATCTATCTTGGACCAGTTGAAGGCAGATCGGGCACTTCAATACGCTCGCATGGGCGGCCATTTGTCGTCCATTCCCGAGAAGCAACGGTGGTCTAGCCATAAGCTCTTTGACATCGATGCAGTTTGCCTTGATAGCAGGTTCCACCTATCATCAAGAATTCACTGGATGGTTTGCGGCGTTTCGAGCATCGTTGCCCCTAGGTAAAGGCGGGTCTTGCTCGATGCTGGATCTTGTTGGAACTTCAATGATTAGATTTCAGCACACTTCTGTTTGCCCCAATGGCGCCATGAAGTCCATCATATGCTCGAATCTGCCAACGCATGGCGTTGCAGCCGTGAGATCAAGAGAGAGAGCGGTTACCGCGACCTTCGGGCCGCGGCTCCATTGAAGCNT
>JGI20214J51650_10002942_pt1 | contig 10684 bp, 7 predicted proteins | sample WetSurMetagenome_FD_51650 | JGI IMG/M metagenome (IMG submission 51650)
CGAAAGCCAGGGATTACAGCCTGTTTTATGGCGGGCCTGCCTATCCCGGACAAATTTCCTATCTGGTTCGCGGCGGTGAAGCCGTGGAGGGAGCATTGACTATTTCCAGCGATACCTATCTTGCGTACGACACACAGACACTGGAAGAATTGCTGAACGGAAAGCGGCATCACAAGGATCTGCGGGTGATGCATGGCTTTGCATCTTGGGCGCCCGGACAGCTGGAATTCGAAATCAAGCGTGGAGGCTGGTATGTATTGCCGCTCGACGAGGCGGTCATATTCGATCGCCCGCCCGCCCAGATGTGGCAGGAATTGTATAACCGTGCCAACAGCATCGCCCTGTAAGGAATAAGTGAATTGCCGATAGTGACAAAATGCTGTTGCTTGGCATCCTGGAAAGCAACCCGAGCTTGTCGCATTTGGGAATTTAGCCGCAAATTATCTGACGCGGCTTAAAATGAAAAAGGGTCGGCAATTTATGCCAACCCTTTGAAAGACAGGTTCGCCAACCGGACTGTGAGTGGTGAACGAGTGATATTTAATGGATTTGGTGTAGTGGGTCAGGATTCAGTATGCCTCTATAAGCAACAAGGTTTATACCGCGTCTATCATTTTTTCCTGTCCCATTGTGAATCATCCATAACAATGACCAGTGCGGCAAAGGCATACAGGCTAATAAATATTATCATTCCGGACATATCAAATCTCCTTCATAATTAAATTTAATAAGAAACTGGCTTGCGCAATTTCACGCCAATCTCGGAAGCTTGATAGAAAATATCATCTCGACTTTCCAGATTCGATGTCATGGATACAATTACCAAGAAGTGTCTGAAGGCAACTTGAACCTTGAGCACACCATGAGTGTATAGGGTTTTTAAATATTCCGGTGATTTCTAAAAGCCTACTTTTATTCCGGTTATTTGGTGACCCGGCACTGTTGTGTTTCAGTGAAAAACTCACCGCATCCCTTGGCCAAGGCCAGTAAAGTGTCTGAGACCGGCCGCTAAATGTAGAATCCGACCGTCTTCTCCTTGTCAGGAAATGGTCAGGTAGAGCGTTCACAATACCAATCAACAGCAAAAGAGTGTTGACCAGCTTGGCAAGCCAGATCAATTGGTCTGGAAAGAATTGGAAGAGCCATGAGCCGAATTTCATACTTCACAATTGTCCCGCAGATGACACCTCGAATCCTCTCTGCGTTGCTCCATCAGGATGAAAGCAGCGATGTATTTCTAAGCCCGCATGTCAGGCTTTGCGGCTATTCCGCAATGGCCCACATAGAGTCGGAGTCCCTGGCACGCACGTTCGCAGACGCATGTATCCCATTCCTGCAAAAGCGCTATGGAATTGAGACTGTATTGGGGGTGGAAAGCCGCTGGGAAGTTCCGGGGAACAACAAGATCCTGAAGCGAATCCGGGAGGACTCGGATCTTATTCGTACGCGACTGGCAACCGGGAATTTTTCGCCAAACAAGGCACGCTAGAACACAAGTCATTCGAGACCACACTGCACATGGTCATCCATCAACCCCCGCCTGCAAGGATAGGTTCCCGTTGCAGCAATCAGTTGCCAGGTAATGGTTGATCAGCCCATTGGTCGAGGCATCATGTTTGGTAGCTGAAGCCGCATCGCGTAATTCCTGCAATATCCTTCCCGCCAGTTGCTTGCCCAGTTCCACACCCCATTGGTCGAAGGGGTTGATGTTCCACACCACGCTTTGCACGAATACCTTGTGTTCGTATAACGCGATCAGCATGCCCAATGTGTGCGGGTCGAGTTTGTCGAAGAGCAGGGTGTTGGTCGGCTTGTTGCCGGGGAAAACCTTGTGCGGCAACAGGGCTTCCAGTGCCTCTCCTTGCAAACCTTGCGCTTCCAGTTCAGCGCGTGCTTCTTCCGCAGTCTTGCCGACCATCAACGCTTCGGTCTGCGCAAAACAATTGGCGAGCAGGATGGCATGGTGTTCGCCCAGCGGGTTCTGGCTGTGCATCGGCACCAGGAAATCTGCCGGGATCATGCGCGTTCCCTGGTGGATGAGCTGGTAGAAGGCGTGCTGGCCGTTGGTGCCGGGCTCACCCCACACCACCATGCCGGTGTCGAAATCCACCGTGTTGCCGTCGCGATCCACGCGCTTGCCGTTGCTTTCCATGTCCAGTTGTTGCAGGTAGGCGGGGAAACGGTGCAGGTACTGGTCATAGGGAAACACGGCATTTGCGCACGCGCCGAAGAAGTTGCCGTACCAGATGCCGAGCATCCCCATCAGCACCGGGATGTTCTTGTCCATCTGTGCGCTGCGGAAATGTTCATCCATCTCGTGTGCGCCGCTCAGCAATTCCTCGAAGCGGTCCATGCCGATATATAGCGCGATCGGCAGGCCGATGGCCGACCATAGCGAGTAGCGCCCGCCGACCCAGTCCCAGAACTCGAACACTTTGTCCCGGTCGATGCCAAACTCGGAAGTGGCCTTCAGGTTGGTGGAGACGGCGGCGAAATGTTTCGCAACGGCCTGTTCGCTCCCCAGCTTTTCGACCAGCCAGGCGCGTGCCGAGCGGGCATTGGTCAAGGTCTCCTGCGTGGTGAATGTCTTGGAGCTGATGATGAACAGCGTGGTAGCAGCATCCAGTTTCTTCAGTGTTTCGGCAAGATGCGTGCCGTCGACATTGGAAACAAAATGCGCGCGCAGGTTTGCTTTCGCCGCTTCGGCAGGCTCTGGACAGGCATAGTGTTTGAGGGCTTCGCACACCATCAACGGGCCGAGGTCGGAACCGCCGATACCGATGTTGACGATGTCGGTGATCTGCTTGCCGGTGTGTCCGGCATGCCGGCCGCTGCGCACTGCTTCAGAAAAGTCACGCATCAGCCCCAGCACACGCCGCACATCGGGCATGACGTCCTTGCCATCCACCCACACCGGGCGGGCGGAGCGGTTGCGCAGTGCGGTGTGCAGCGCCGCGCGATGCTCGGTTGAATTGATCCTGCCTCCGCCGAACATGCGTTCTATCCAGTCCGGTACCCCGGCTTGTTCGGCGAGTTCGAGCAACAACCTGACGGTCTGGTCGTCGATGCGGTTCTTGGAATAATCGAATAACAGCCCCTCGAACCTGATCGAGAATTTGTCGAAGCGCGCCGTGTCATCGCGGAATAACTGGCGCATGTGGATGGATTCGATGGCGGCGTGGTGAAACTTCAGGGCATGCCAGGCAGGGGATTCAGTCAGTTTAGACATGGTGGTGTTGGTTCAAATCGACTTCATGAGACAACTTTTTTGACTTCACGCATTTCATCAGCCATCAATTGATATTTGTGGATCATTCCGGCTTAAGCACTACCCCGGCCAACGGCGGCAAGGTGATCTCGGCAGAGCAGGGCAGCCCCATCCACGGCGTCGGTTCCGCATGGATGGCGCCGGCATTCCCCATGTTGCTGCCGGCATAGAATTGCGAATCGCTGTTGAGCACTTCGCGGTACTGCCGCTGTTCGGGCAAGCCGATGCGGTAGTGTTTGCGCGGCACCGGCGTCAGGTTCAGCGCGACGATCACGCCGGAACCGTCGCGCGCTCGGCGCTGGAAAGACAGCACCGAATGTTCCGCATCGTTGCAGTCCACCCATGAAAATCCTTCAGGCTGAAAATCGAGATCGTACAGGGCGGGCGTGTTGCGATAAAGCTGGTTGAGGTCGTGGGTTAGATTCTGTATGCCGCGATGCGATTCATTTCCCAGCTGCCACCATTCCAGTTCCCACCTCGACTGCCATTCGCGTCCCTGGGCGATCTCGTTGCCCATGAAGTTGAGTTTCTTGCCGGGACTGGTCATCTGGTAGGTCAGCAGCAGGCGCAGGTTGGCGAACTTCTGCCAGGCATCGCCGGGCATCTTGGACAGCAGCGAACCTTTGCCATGCACGACTTCATCGTGCGAAAACGGCATCACGAAATTTTCGGTATAGGCATAAAGCTGGCCGAAGGTAAGTTCATTATGGTGATATCGGCGGTGTATCGGGTCATGGTGGAAATATCTCAGCGTGTCGTTCATCCAGCCCATGTTCCACTTGATCGAGAAGCCCAATCCCCCGAGGTAGACAGGGCGCGATACACCGGGCCATGCGGTGGATTCTTCGGCCATCGTCAGCGCACCGGGGAATTCCTCATGCACCATGATGTTCATTTCGCGCAGAAAATCCACTGCCTCAAGATTTTCGCGCCCGCCGTACTTGTTTGGTATCCATTCGCCCGGATTTCGCGAGTAGTCCAGGTACAGCATCGAGGCGACCGCATCGACGCGCAGTCCGTCGAAATGGAATTCCGATAACCAGTAGTGCGCGCTGGACATCAGGAAGCTCTTCACCTCGTTGCGCCCGTAATTGAAGATGTGCGTGCCCCAATCCTGGTGGAAACCGAGGCGCGGATCTTCGTGCTCGTATAGCGCCGTGCCGTCGAAGCGCGCCAGCGCCCAACTGTCCTGCGGAAAATGCGCCGGGACCCAGTCGAGGATCACGCCGACGCCGGCTTGATGGCAGGTGTCGATAAGCAGGCGCAACTCGTCCGGAGAACCGAAGCGGCTGGTCGCGGCAAAATATCCGGTGGCCTGATAACCCCATGATTCATCCAGTGGATGNTCGGAAACCGGCATCAATTCGATGTGCGTGTAACCCATGCCTTTGACGTAGGGCACCAGGTCGGTGGCCATTTCGCGGTAGGTATAAAAGCGGCCATCCGGGTGGCGCTTCCACGATCCGGCATGGACTTCGTAAATGTTGATCGCGCCATGCAGCCAGTCCCATTGCCCGCGCTGTTTCATCCAATCGGCATCCTGCCAGCGATGTTCGTTGGCAGGCGCAGCCAGCGAGGCCGTGCCTGGGCGCAATTCATAGCCTTGCGCGTATGGGTCTGTCTTGATCAGCAATTGGCCGGTGTTGCGGTTGCGTATCTCATAGCGATACAGCGCATGCTGTTTGATCTCGGGAAGGAACAATTCCCACACGCCGCTGGAGCCATGCGAGCGCATTGCATGTATGCGCCCGTCCCAGTTGTTGAACTCGCCCACCACGCTGACGCGTTCGGCATTCGGTGCCCACAGGGCGAAGCGCACGCCTTTCACCCCGTTCATCTCGACGGCATGCGAACCCATCAGTCGATAGCCCTGATGCAACTTGCCTTCGCTGAACAGGTACAGATCCTGTTGCGAGATATGCGAAGGGAACTGGTACGGATCGTACAGCTCGTGCGTCACACTGCCAAAGTGCACGCGCAGGCGGTAAGGGCGGGCGGGCTCTGATTTGCCGCGCCATTCGAAAATTCCGGCGGGATGGATGCGCTTGAACTGCTCGGCGTCAGTTTTGTTGAGCAGTGCGACTTGTGTGGCATAGGGTTCATACACGCGAATGACCCATTCAGAGCCATCCTGATGTAAACCGAGCAAGGCGAACGGATCAAAGAGACGTGATTGCAGCAATGATTCGATCAGCGTATCCACCCTTGGCACCCATTCTTCTTGTCTAGTAAGGCGATTGTAAACGATAATGCACATACTTTATAAGGTATATCAGGAGTAGCCGGAATGAACGCCGAATTGGGTTACCTGCAAAAAAAATATCACGTCGCAGTGGGTGATCCCGCGCCGCGTTTTGTCAGCCGCATCACCAAGAACACCTACGCGATGATACTGGCCGGGGGACGAGGCAGCCGTCTGCATCAATTGACGGATTGGCGTGCCAAGCCTGCGGTACCTTTCGGCGGCAAGTTTCGCATCATCGATTTCGTGCTGTCCAATTGCGTGAATTCCGGTATTCGGCGTATCGGGGTCGCCACGCAATACAAGTCGCATAGCCTGATTCAGCACATTCAGCGCGGCTGGTCATTCTTGAACGGGCAATTCGGCGAATTCGTCGACCTGCTTCCCGCACAACAACGCATCAGCGAGGACCATTGGTACAAGGGTACGGCCGATGCGGTGTTCCAGAACCTGGATATTCTGCGCGAATCGAATCCCGACTTCGTGCTGATATTGGCTGGTGATCATGTTTACAAGATGGACTACGGCAAGGTGCTCGCCTTCCATGTGGAAAACAAGGCCGACATGACCGTGGCCTGTCTGGAGGTGCCCGTCGCCGACGCGACCGCATTTGGCGTGATTGGAATAGATGAACATGCGCGTGTCGTCGAATTCGCCGAGAAACCGGCCAACCCGGCCTCCATTCCCGGCAAGCCGGACAAGGCGCTGGCCAGCATGGGTATTTACGTATTCAACAAGGATTTCCTTTTTGAACAATTGGTACGCGATGCAGATGACCCTCGCTCCAGCCACGATTTTGGCAAGGATTTGATCCCTCATATGATCAGTAAATACCGCGTCTTCGCACAGAGCTTCGAACAAAGCTGTGTGGGCAGGGAGGAGGGTCACGTGCCATATTGGCGTGACGTTGGAACCATCGATTCATATTGGGAAGCCAACATGGAACTGACCAAGGTGATTCCCGATTTGAACATGTACGATCAGGAGTGGCCGATCTGGACGCATCAGGAGCAACTGCCACCGGCAAAATTCGTATTTGACGATGATGACCGCCGTGGCATGGCAATAGATTCTCTGGTTTCGGGCGGTTGTATCGTCAGCGGTTCAATAGTGCGCCGCTCGCTGCTGTTCTCCGATGTGCGCGTAAACAGTCATTGCGTCATTGAAGACTCGGTGTTGTTACCGAACGTGGATGTGTGCCGCGAAGTCACATTGAAGCGCGTCATCGTGGACAAGAACTGCAAGATCCCGGACGGACTCCAGGTTGGCATCAATCAGGAGGCAGACCGCAAGCGCTTTCATGTCAGCCCGAATGGCGTGACACTGATCACTCCCGACATGCTCGGACAAACCGCCCATCGCAGCCGTTGATTTTGCCCCCGCCAGCGAACGGGGTGGGTAATAAACCATGAAGAAACCCGTNGACCTAGTATTTCTCTGGCATATGCATCAGCCTGATTACCGCGATTATTCAAACGGTGATTTCGTGTTGCCCTGGACTTATCTGCATGCCATCAAGGATTACACCGATATGGCCTATCATCTGGAGCGCCACCCCAAGGTACGTGCCGTTGTGAACTTTGTGCCTGTTCTTCTCGATCAACTGGAGGACTACACCGACCAGTTCGCTACAGGGCAATTGCGTGATCCCTTGCTGCGCATGCTGGCACATGGGGATTCTTGCGCTTTGTCCGCCGAGCAGCGGCAATTGATTCTGGATGCGTGCTTCCGCAGCAACCACACGAAAATGATCGCGCCATATCCGGCTTACAAGCGTCTCTTTGAATTATTCAACCGGTTGCAGGCAGACGGTAATACCGCGCTGTCTTATTTGTCAGGCCAGTATATGGCGGACTTGCTGACTTGGTACCATTTGGCCTGGTGCGGTGAGAGCGTGCGTCGTGAGAATGCTTTGGTCGTGAACCTGATGAGCAAGGCCGAAGGTTTCAGCCTCAATGACCGGAAAGAATTGTTGTCGCTCATCGGTGATTTGATAAACGGCATCATTCCCCGCTATCGCAAACTGGCCGAATCGGGCCAGATAGAAATTTCAGCTACGCCACATTACCACCCTCTGGCTCCGTTACTGATCGATTTCGCCTGCGCCAAAGAAGCGATGCCTGACGCGCCATTGCCGCAGGCCATCCGTTATCCGGCAGGAAAAATACGTGTCGCAGCACATATCGCCAAGGCCATGAAGAGTCATGCAGTGCGGTTCGGCAGCGAGCCNACAGGGATGTGGCCGGCTGAAGGATCCATATCGAACGGTACACTGGAGGTATTGGCGGAGGGAGGGTGTCGCTGGGCAGCCAGCGGGGAAGGTGTGCTGGTGAATAGTTTGTTGCGCCAAACACACTCCGCCGTTCCAGAACGCGCCCAATATCTATATCGACCCTACCGTCTGGAAAAAGATGCGCAGGATCTGACTTGCTTTTTCCGGGATGACCGCTTGTCTGACTTGATCGGCTTCGAATATTCGCGCTGGCATGGTCAGGATGCGGCACGCCATTTCATCGAGCAGATTGAAACAATCGCCCATCAAGCACCTGAGGGTGAAACGCCCATCGTCAGCATCATTCTCGATGGCGAAAATGCATGGGAGTATTATCCCTATAATGGATTTTATTTTCTTGATGAACTCTATAACGAATTAGAAGCCCACACCGACATTCACACCAGCACCTATAGAGATTACCTAAAATCCAGCGCGGCTCATTCAGATAGCACACAAGTGCGCAGNTTGCCTGGCATCGTTGCGGGAAGCTGGGTATATGGTGACTTTTCAACNTGGATAGGTTCCAAGGAAAAGAACCGCGCCTGGGATTTGCTATGTGCAGCCAAACAGAGTTACGACATGGTGATGGCCAGTGGACGTCTCAGCCAGGCAGAACAGGAAGCAGCAGAGAATCAGCTTTGCTCTTGCGAAAGTTCGGACTGGTTCTGGTGGTTTGGCGACTACAATCCGTCACACGCAGTAGTCAGTTTCGACCGGCTGTTCAGGCATAACCTGACGGAACTGTATAATCTGCTGAAATTACCCGCCCCGCATAATCTGTCCCAACCCATCAGCCAGGGAAGTGCAGGGGAGACCGAGGCGGGCGGAGCGATGCGCCGTGCTGCAGAATAGCCAATAATTTATGTTAACTGATCGCGCGAGCGGCATATTGCTGCACCCGACATCCCTTCCCGGCGAATTCGGATCCGGCGACTTTGGCCAGGATGCATACAAGTTCGTCGACTGGTTGGTAAGCGCCGGTCAAACATACTGGCAGGTTTTGCCGCTCGGTGAAATCGGGCCGGGTAATTCTCCCTACATGAGCAGTTCTGCTTTCGCCGGAAACGTCCTTCTGGTTGACCTGGCTGAATTATCCGGTCACGGCTGGCTTGGTTCCGAAGATTTGATTCCCAGCCCTGATTTTAAAGCTGACCGGGTGAATTTTGAAATCACGCGGCCCTTTCGCATGGAGCGGCTTCGCCGTGCGGCCAGGAATTTCTTTGCAAGTTCCCACGATGAAATGCATCGTTCGTTTACCGAGTTCAGTATTGCTGAAAGCGAATGGCTGGATGATTACGCTCTATTCATGACAATTAGTGATCAAGAACATTTGTCCGAATGGGATCAATGGCCCAAAGAACTTGCCCACCGGGAATTTCAGGCACTGCGCAAAATTGAGCAGTCCCGTTCTGATGAAATCGGTTTCTGGAAATTCTGCCAATGGTGCTTTGACCGCCAATGGTCAAAATTAAGGTTATATGCCAATGAGTGTGGAGTCCGCATCATCGGCGACGTGCCAATATTTGTTGCTTATCAAAGCGCTGACGTTTGGTCGCATCAGAAATTATTCAAACTGGATGAAAATTGCCGTCCAAAAGTCGTCGCCGGCGTACCGCCCGACTACTTCAGCGCTACAGGTCAATTATGGGGAAACCCGCTCTATCGCTGGGATATACACGAATCGACCGGATATGCCTGGTGGATAGCGCGACTCAGACGTGTACTGCAACAGGTTGACCTTGTTCGTATCGATCATTTTCGTGGGTTTGCCGCCTATTGGGAAATACCAGCAGATGCGCCCAACGCTATCAATGGGGATTGGGTGGCTGGTCCTGGAGCGAAACTGTTTGATGCATTCGAAAAATCCTTCCCGTATTTGCCGATCATCGCTGAAGATTTGGGTTTGATCACACCTGACGTGATCGAGCTTCGCGATAAATTCAAGTTGCCTGGCATGCGTATTCTTCAGTTCGCATTTGGCGAAGGCGAGGGCAACCATTTCCTGCCTCATCATTATGTACCCAATTGTGTGGCCTATACGGGTACGCATGATAACGACACCATCCTCGGTTGGTGGGGCACCCTGACTGAACATGAAAAAGCTTTTGCCAAGTCATATCTGAAATCCGACGGACAAAAGATTCAACTGGACATGATGCGCGCCATCTCTGATTCCAAGGCGAATATCGTCATATTTACCATGCAGGATGTGCTCGGATTGAGTAGCGATAATCGCATGAATTTCCCCGGACAGCCTACCGGGAGCTGGGAATGGCGATTTTCGTGGGATCAGGTTTTACCGAGATACACTCAATTTTTAGTCAATTTGGCTTCTGAAGGTGGCCGTATTATTGGAAGATGAATTAGCTTATTCCATGAAGCGTAGTTTAGAATGATTTAACCGTATTCCTAAATAAACTCATAGGCGCATATGCTTATATTTATTGTTATTGCCTTCATTATTTTGATTTAGCAATGGGTGGCAATAATCACATCTTTATAAATTTATTTGGAATTGATCTGATGTCCCCGACTGCGCCACGAATCAGAGAGAACATAGTGGAACAGCATTTTATTAGTTTGGGCTTTTACTGGTACGCAAGATATTTTACATAATATACATTATGCGTAATTCAGGGAGGGTCAAGGCGGAACGGTTCGCGGCATAGTTTCGCATTTGGCCTACCCGCGATTAGCGGTCGCCCCCTCGTCTCATCCATCCCGGCAATTTTTTGGTTGTCCGGGTTGTATGTAATACCCGGACTTTGTGCCATGGGGGACACACAAAAAACCACCAAAAAAACCCCGCTATCCCTTACTGGTTGCGGCTTTCCAAGTTTCACCCCTCAAAAAATAACTATTCCACCTTGTTCAATGGGTTTGCGGCCTGTTTTTGCCC
>JGI20214J51650_10002943_pt1 | contig 10682 bp, 8 predicted proteins | sample WetSurMetagenome_FD_51650 | JGI IMG/M metagenome (IMG submission 51650)
ACGATCTTGTCGAGCGCGTGTTCGAGCCCCTTGTGCTCCAGGAAGTACTCGTACATCTTCGAGCTGATGCGGCGCGCCTCGGCCAGGTCGGCCCGCAGGCTGTTCAGCTCGGTCATGTCGCGCACATTGGTGACGACAAAGGCGATGTTGCCGTCCTCGTCGAAAATCGGGCTGCCCGTGACCATGACCTCTTTCTGGCCCTTCACGTTCTGGACGAGCGTGACCGGGCGCTTTTCCTTGAGCACGGCCAATGTGGATGAGTAATCGAAGACCTTCTCCTGCACGAGGTCCCGCATGTTCCGCCCGATCAGAGCTTTGGCCGAAAGCCCGGTGATCCGCTCGTAGGCGTTGTTGACCCGCAGGGTGTTCGCCTTGCCGTCCGTTATATAAAGCCCATCATAGGAGGACTCGAAGATGGCCTCGAGTTCGCGCCGCACCTGCTGGTAACTGCGTAGCTCAGAAATGATTATTTCGTACTCGGAGATGTCCTGGAAGATCGAGATGACCCCTGCAATTGAACCGCCGGCAAGGATGGGGCTGCGGTTGGCGATGATGGTCGCCTGGGGAAGCTCGATCTTGCGCCCGATCTGAGGCTCGCCGGTTTCGAGGACGCGTTTCAAATCGCGCCAGGTCTCGGGGCGCACGTCCCTGAAATGCTCTCCCACAACCGGTCGGTTGCCGTCACTGAATATCCGGCGCGCGGCACGGTTGTAGATCGTGACGATCCCGCTCGTGTCGATCACAACCACGCCGTTATGACATGAATCGAAAAGGACGCCGCATTCACCGTACGCCGTGAACATTGCAGAAGGCTCGTGTCCCATTGATCTGCCCCCGTTATTGTACCAGTTGTGAAGTCAGCGACCACCCGGAGAACCGGTGACTTGGTCTGCCATTTCGCTGATCGAATGTCCAGCCGTTAGAATTTTAGGCCCCCTCCCATATTTGCTATTGCGGCGGTTCTCGGGCCGGGATATCATCCGGCCAATCCCCTCTGCCTGCCCGTATCGGCCTTGATCTGCCAACCCTTCTGCTCCAGGAGGCGGCGGAATGGAACCGAAAGGCGTTCTCATAAACGTTGCTGCTATCCTCTGCACCAGCGCGGTCTGTTGCAGCCGCGTCATGCAAAACGATCGATCCCCCACCGTCCAGCCTCTCGAAGCCTACCAGTGGATATTCTCAGATCACGTCATGCAGCACCGGAGCCGGATTGTGGACTCGCCGGGGGACAGCCCGCTGGTCGAGCGCGCCGGTGTCGCAGATGCTCTGACCATCACCCCGAAGACGGGTCTCGAGCCTGTCAGGGCGGTCCGGCATAATCTGGTCCCAGATCCTGGGAAGATGTGAGTCGGAAGCACTCCGGCGTGGCGATGATTACTCACAGAAAGGAGGACGTCATGGCAACAGAAAGTGTCTACAAGGTCATCGAGCTGGTTGGAACCAGCACGAAGTCCTGGGAGGATGCGGCCAAAGTAGCCGTAGAGACCGCATCGAAGAGCCTCAAGGAGTTGCGCGTTGCCGAAATTACCAAGCTGGATTTGAAGATCGAAAAGGGCGGAGTGGTGAGCTACCGCGCCCGGGTGAGCCTCTCGTTCAAGTACAAGAAAGACTGACGCCGGCACACGCCTAACCCCGAAGGCGCAATCGGCCGCCTTCGGGTTGCCTCCGGCGTGTTGTTCAGGCGTCCGTCTGACGGTGAAGCCCTCCCGCTCGAAGACTGCCTGAATGGCCTGTTCGACCTTGCAGGGATTCTTTCTGTTGACGATCAAACGCGAAACCCATCTTTAATTATGGGTTGCGCGCGTGCCCGTCAAGCACAAAACAACCCACCCACCACGACCGCCTCTTTTTCACACCCGCCGTTCAATCGCCGATAGAAGTCTGCTAAAGAGCCCCCATGGACAGAGTCCACATCGACCGATCGGTGCCGGTCTCCTGCGATCGCGACTGCGGTGCCGGCTGCCCGCTCCATGCTCACGTGTCCGGCGGCCGCCTGGTGAGGGTCACGGACAACCCGCAGGCGCCGGAACTCGTGCGCGGCTGCATCAAGGGCTACCGCATGGCGGATACGGTTTATGCAACGGATCGCTTGAGATCCCCGCTGATGCGCACGGGCGAGCGCGGCTCGGGCTGCTTCCGGGAAGTCGGCTGGNCCGAGGCGCTGGACCACATCGCCGCGCGCCTGGACGAAATCCGGGCCCGGCACGGCTGCCTGTCCTTCCTGCCGTTTCACGGCTCCGGCAGCTGCCGGGCTGCGGTGCACAACACCAGCCTGGTCGGCCGGCGCTTCTTCGCCATGCTGGGCGGGTTCGTCAACCGTACGGACTCCTATTCCAGCGCCGCATCGGCTTTCATCGACATGCACCTCTTCGGGACGCGCCTGACCGGGACAGACCCGCTGACCCTCGAAAGCTCGCGGATGATCCTGCTCTGGGGCGCCAACATCTGCGAAACCCGCTTCAGCAGCCGGATCGAGGCGGTGGTCGGCCGCGCGAAACGCAACGGGGTCCCGGTGGTCGCGGTCGACCCGCGCCGCACCGCGACCGTGCGCAAGCTCGCGACGCAGTGGGTCCCGATCCTGCCCGGCACCGACAGCGCGATGCTGGCGGCGATGCTCTTCGTGATCGTCGCAGAGGGGTTCCTCGACAGGCGATTCGTCGACCGCTGCACTGTCGGCTTCGACGAGCTGATCGCCTACGTCGCCGGCCGCTCGGACGGGCAGCCTAAAACTCCCGGCTGGGCCGCCGGAATCTGCGGGGTTCCCGAGGAGACCATCACCGGCCTGGCCCGGAGCTACACCCGGGCCCGACCCGCGGCGCTGCTGCCGGGCTTGTCCATCCAGCGGACGCTCGGCGGGGAAGAAGCCTACCGGTTCACGGTGGCGCTGCAGGCGGCTACGGGCAACATCGGGGTGGAGGGTGGGTCATCGGGCGGCGAGTTCTGGGGCAAGCTGCCGAAGATTGCATTCCCGACACTGCCGGTGCCGGACGTGTCGGGCCTGCCGACCGTGCCGGTCTACCGCTGGCCGGATGCGGTGCTGGAGGGCCGGCCCGGGGGGTATCCGTCGGACATCCGCTCCATCTACAGCATCGGCGCAAACTACCTGAACCAGGGCAGCGACATAAAGAAAAACATCCGGGCGTTCAAAAAGCTGGACCTGGTGGTCACCCACGACCTGTTCATGACGCCGACCGCCCGGTTCAGCGACGTCGTGCTGCCGGCGACGACCTTCCTCGAGCGCGAGGACGTGATGGATCCGGCCGATCATTACCTATTCTATTCCCGCCAGGCGATCGATCCCCTGCCCAGCTGCCGCAACGACTACGACATCTTCTGCGACCTGGCCGACCGGCTGGGCTTCGGCGCGGCCTATTCGGAGGGCCGCACCGGCGGGCAATGGCTCGCACATCTGCTGGCCGAATCCGGAATCAAAGACATCGACCGGTTCAAGGAGACGGGAATTCTCGCGGGGGCCGATCAGCGGCGGGTCGGCCTGAAACAGTTTGTCGAAGCCCCGGAGGAGAGCCCGCTCGCGACGCCTTCCGGCAGGATCGAGATCCGCTGCGCGGCCCTGGCCAGGACGGAAGCGTCCCCTATTCCAAACTGCCGGATCAGCGTGCCGGGATCCGCCTACCCGTTACGGATGATCACCCCGCACTCCAGGTTCAGGGTCAACTCCCAGAACTCCAACCTTCCCTGGGCGGGAAAGCTGGTCGACCAGGTCCTCGGCATGAATGCGCAGGATGCGGCCGGCCGGGGCATTCGCGCCGGGGACACCGTGCGGGTGCAGAGCCCCGAGGGAGAGATGCGGATCGAGGTATCGCTCTCGGAGGAGATCATCGCCGGGTGCGTCTGCCTGCCGCAGGGGGCGTGGACCGTCCACGACGCGCGGGGCGTCGAAATCGGAGGGGCGGTGAACACGCTCACCGCGACCACCCCCACCCTGCCCAGCCAGGGCTCCCGCACCCATTCGGTATTTGTCGAGGTGACGCGCTCCACCGGCAGTAATGGATAGGGGCACCCGAATGAATCCGACTCAAAGCCGAGAACGGCTCCTCACCATCTACGCCGAATTCGAGCGATAAGTAGCGTCATGGCAACAGGCCGGGATGGCTGGTGCAGGCGGCCATCCGAAAACTCCTATAGCCCGACAACCTCGCGCCATTTTTTTTAGGTGGACCAGAGCCACTCTTCCTTGCTGAGAGGTGTCAAGCTTCAGCGAAGCCCAATCATTTTTAAGGGGGCGCTCTAAAAATGATGGCTTAAAAGAGGAGGCGATTCATCTGTCTCACCGGGAAGGTTTGGAATCGAGGTTCAGCGGGTTCAGTCAAGACCATTCTCCGGGTAGAATGCAGTCGTTTATTGCGAGGCCCATTTTGTTGAATGTATCACAGAGGCACCTTCTATTCGACTCTTTCCCGGCCAAGGCAAAAACAATTACGGAGAGTTAAATCAGAACGGTAAAAAAAGGGGGCACAGTGTCCTGTGCCCCCTGATCGACAGTCGCACGTTGGGATCAGTAGTCCGTTATTCAAAGCTCACTGTAAACAGGTTATGGACGGCGGAAGGGCTTGGCTTGAACCCCTTAATGTTTTTGCGGACGCCAATAACCTGCTCCCCGTTCAAGAGGGGCATATACGGCAACTCCGTCATCAAAATGTCCTGAATTTCAGTATAGACTTTCTTTTTGGCTTCCCCGTTGTCCATCGTGCTGCCCTTGGAAATCAGTTCATCCAGCTTGGTGTTGGAATAATAAGCCCGATTTCCAGCGGGTCCGATATTCTTGGAGTGGAAAAGCGGGTCAAGAATCTGATCCGGGTCGTTGGCGCTCACCGTCCAACTCATTTGATACATGGAATGTTCTCCCTTGCCCGTTTTGTCGAAATAGGCACCCCACTCGAACACTTTTATTTCAATATCGATTCCAACTTCCTTGAGCATGCTNTGCATAATCTGCGCCATGTCGATTCGTTCCTTACGGTCGTTCGTCCAGCTTTCCGCTTTGAAACCATTGGGGTATCCAGCTTCTGCAAGCAGTTGCTTCGCTTTCGCCGGATTATATTCGTGCGTTTTCAGTGCGGGATTGGCGTACATCAAATTAGGAGCAATCATGCCAGTTGCCGGTTTCCCGACACCACGCCAAGCGCCTTCGACCACAGCATTGATATCAATCGCGTAGGCGAATGCCTGCCGAACCCTGACATCATTAAAAGGTTTCTTGCTGGTGTTGAACCCCATGAATGTCACCGAATTGTCGATAGTCCGAAAAAGTTGAAGGCTCTTGTTCTCTTGAACCAGCTTAACGTCATTCGTCGTCACGTCGTACGTGATGTCTACTCCTCCGCTTTCCAGCTCAATGACACGGTTCGTGCCTTCTGGAATGATCCGTATCACGATGTTCTTAATTTTCGGCTTATCACCGAAATACTCGTCGAACCTTGTCATTTCGATTTTATTGCCCCGTTGCCAGCTGACGAATTTATAGGGGCCCGTTCCCACCGGATTTTGTCCATAATCTTTTCCGGCGGCTTTCACGGCCTTTTCGTTCAACATCCCCATGTTTTCCATGGTCAATACGGTCAAAAACCCGGGATTGGGCTTTTTGAGTTTGATTATCACCGTACCGTCATCAGGCGTTTTTAAGCCATCGATGTCCAGATTTCCAACCAAAGAAGCAATTGGGGCTCCGGCCGGACTCAGCGCCCTCTCGAGGGTAAATTTCACGTCGCTGGCTTTAAACTCTTCCCCGTTGTGGAACTTAACGCCCTTTTTCAGCTTGAATTCATATGTCAATTCGTCGATCTTTTTGTAAGATTCTGCCAAACCTGGCACGATTTCATTCTTCTCCTCATTTAACACCAGCAACATATTGTATACTTGCCGATTCACCTGATTCGAAAAAATGTCTCGGCTTCCTTGGGGATCAAAGCTCTTGGCATCCGATCCCATGGCCACGATCAGGCTGTCCTTAGTTTTCGAAGCATCGGCCGCGCCGGCATCGCTGCGATCAGCGACCAGCAGAACGCTCAATCCCAACGCCAGCAACATTATCGTGCTTTTCCCTGCTGTTTTCATTCTCACGGACAAGCCCTCCAATTGTTAGATTTTTGACACCGTCCGGAAACGTTCATTTCAGTTTCATACGCGTATGTTTCTGGAAAAGATACTTTTTGATGTCTCTGGTTAGCTGCAGTTGCTCTTGGACGTTCANCCCTCGTATTCCTTTCTGTCGTTCCTGTCAAGAATCAGGACCCAGCTCGATAGCTCGCCCCACCACCCGGGATCGGACTGTTCTTGTCTATTGTTTCCAACAAGTCCACGCCAGTTCCGACCTCGCTCAATAGGGCCAGACCCGCGTGTGCGGAGATCGAATTGTCGGCCTTTTCCAACTTGAATGGCGGTACTGTTTGATCTATCATGCCCCGCGCCTCGGCGAGTCAGCATGTGTGGGGACCATCTAAAACGCGCTCCACATCAGGGCTTGGGCAGGGTTGATTGCGATACCGTTGATCATGTTCGCGCGGGTTAATAACGCCTCCATCGTCAGGCCGTTACCAATATCACTAATGCCGCGTGTTCATCCAAAAGCTGTTTAGGGCAGTAATGTTTTTCGGAGGAGCCAATGAAAAAGTTCATTTTTCGGCGGATTCTATTTCTAATCCCTGTCGTCTTGGGGGTCAGCTTTATTGTGTTTACTATGCTGTATCTGACTCCGGGCGACCCGGCGGCACTGGTTCTGGGCGACCAGGCGACAAAAGAGCAAGTGGAGCTTCTGCGCCAGGAGATGGGGCTGGACCAGCCCTTTCTCATTCAATACGCCACTTATATCAAAAGGATGGTGGTTGACCTGGATATTGGGCGGTCCTACATGACAAACCGGCCGGTATTGACGGAAATCGCCGGTACTTTTCTCATTACGCTGAAACTATCGTGGACGGCTGTTGTCTTCGCGATGCTCATCGGGATTCCCGCCGGCATCATATCGGCAATCAAGCCTTATTCCCTTTTTGATACGGGAGCGATGATTCTGGCCCTGATCGGAACTTCGATGCCCATCTTTTGGCTGGGATTGTTGTTGATATTGTTTTTTACCGTTTATCTGAACTGGCTACCGGCATCCGGGTATGACCGTATTGAACAGATGATCATGCCCATGATCGCATTGGGCGGGCTTTCAACCGCAATCATTGCCCGGATGACTCGCTCCAGCATGCTCGAGGTGATCCGGCAGGATTATATCCGCACGGCCCGCGCGAAAGGCCAAAAAGAGTCGGTGGTCATTCTGCGGCATGCTCTGGGCAANGCCTTGGTNCCGATCATCACCGTTGTGGGCCTNCAGTTCGGCGGATTGATGGGCGGAGCCGTATTGACTGAAACTATTTTTTCAATCCCNGGCGTGGGCCGGTTGATGGTAGAGGCGATAAAAATGCGCGACTTTCCCGTAGTGCAGGGCGGGGTGTTGGTAGTTGCGATCGCGTTCTGCGTGATCAACCTTCTGGTGGACCTTCTATATGCCTACGTAAACCCAAGGATACGATCCCAATACAAATAGCAGGAGTGATCCGGGTGGAGACGAGAGAGAACCCCAAGGGAGAGATCAGAGCAAAAAAACGCAGCCAGCTCGTTGAAACCTGGCGGCGGTTAAAAAGAAGCAAAATGGCGATGGCCGGCTTGTTTATTATTTGCATCCTTTTTTTTACGGCCATTTTCGCGGACATTATTTCTCCCTACCATTATGCCAAGCAAAACCTAAAGGAAACCTTTCAGTATCCGAGCCTGAAGCACCCCTTCGGGACGGATGATTTCGGGCGCGATATTTTCAGCCGCATTGTATATGGCGCCCGAATTTCCCTGCAAGTCGGCTTTCTCTCCGTGGGAATTGCCATTGTTATCGGGGGGCTTTTGGGTGCCGTGGCTGGTTTTTACGGCGGCAAGCTGGATCAGATGATTATGCGGACCATGGATGTGCTGCTTTCAATCCCGTCCATCCTGTTGGCCATTTCCATAGTGGCTGCTCTTGGGCCGGGGTTGACGAACCTTATGATTGCCGTGGGCATCTCCTCGATTCCAGCTTATGCGCGCATTGTCCAGGCTTCGGTCTTGTCCATCCGGGAGCATGAGTTCGTGGAAGCCGCCCGGGCGGTGGGGTCCAGCGATGTCCGCATCATCTTCAAGCACATTCTACCCAATTGCCTCGCACCAATTATCGTTCAAGGAACTTTGGGAGTTGCAACCGCGATTATCATCGCCGCGGCACTGAGTTTCATCGGTCTGGGCATACAACCACCAGTTCCCGAGTGGGGGGCCATGCTGTCCGGAGGCCGGTCCTTTATCCGCAACTACTGGTTTATGACCGTCTTTCCGGGTCTGGCCATCATGGTGGCGGTTTTCGGTTTGAATTTGTTGGGTGACGGGCTGCGGGATGCGCTTGATCCGAGGTTGAAAAACTAACGAACCTGACCTCCGTGCTGGTGAATTCGGAGAAGAACACCATGAGCGATAGGCAACAGTTGCTGGAAATCGAGGATTTGGCTGTGCACTATGTCACGGAGGATGGAACAGTCCGAGCCCTGGAGCACCTTGACCTGTCCCTGGGGTATGGCGAGACCCTGGGGTTTGTCGGGGAAACCGGCGCCGGTAAAACGACAGCAGCGCTGGCCATCATGCAATTGATTCCTCACCCTCCCGGGGAAATCGTCCGTGGGAAAATTTTGTTTGAAGGACAGGATTTGCTTGGCAAGCCGAATGATGAAATGCGCGATATCCGTGGCAAAAAAATAGCGATGATATTTCAGGATCCGATGACATCGCTCAACCCCAGCATGACGGTGGGGAAACAAATTGCTGAAATGATCCGGCTGCACGAAAATCTAACGCCCGCCCAGGCGTTAGAGAAGGCGGACCATATGTTGGAAACGGTGGGCATCCAGGCCGAACGGGCGAAAGATTATCCTCATCAATTCAGCGGGGGAATGAAACAGCGAGTGGTCATCGCCATCGCGCTGGCCTGCAACCCCAAGCTTTTAATCGCCGATGAACCCACCACCGCCCTGGATGTGACCATCCAGGCCCAGGTACTGGCCTTGATGAAGGATCTCAAGGACACGTACAAGACCTCCATGCTCCTGATCACTCACGACTTGGGTATCGTGGCCGATATTTGCGACAAAGTCGCCATCCTGTACGCTGGCAGCGTGATCGAATGTGCGGACAAACGGGCGCTGTTCACCAACCCATGCCACCCCTACACCGTGGCGTTGTTCCATTCGATTCCGGACATTGATGCCGAACAGGAGCAGTTATCCATCATCAAGGGCATCATGCCCGACCCGACGGATCTGCCTACGGGGTGCTCGTTTCATCCCCGATGCCCCAACGCCATGGCGGAATGTTCGCAGACCATCCCCGGGCGGATTGAAGTCGAGCCAGGGCACGTCGTTTCCTGTCTGTTATTCAAGACGAAATAACGCAGCAGAGGAGCATATGCCCNGAACTTTGATAGAAGTGAAAAACCTGAAAAAATATTTTGTGACGAAAGCGGGATTACTGCACGCAGTGGATGATATCAACTTCCACATCGAGAAAGGAGAGACGCTGGGCCTCGTCGGCGAGTCGGGTTGCGGCAAGTCAACTACCGGAAGGGTTCTGATCCGTTTATTGGAGCCGACCAGCGGGCAGGTTATATATAACGGCGACAACGTGCTCCTGTTCAGCCGTGGGCAGATGAAAGATGCCCGGAAAAGGATGCAGATCGTTTTTCAGGACCCCTACTCATCCCTGAATCCGCGGCTCACTGTTTCGGAACTGATCGCAGAACCCTTGTACGTGAATCACGTTTGCAAAAGCCGGCAGGAAACGCAGGATAAAATCAAAAAGCTGATGGACACCGTCGGGTTGGCGGAGCGGCTCATCAACAGCTACCCGCATGAACTGGACGGCGGCCGGCGGCAACGGGTGGGGATTGCCAGGGCATTGGCCCTTAAACCGGAATTCATCGTTCTGGACGAGCCTGTTTCTGCACTGGATGTCTGCATTCAGGCGCAAGTCCTGAATTTGCTCCAGGGGTTGCAGCGGGATTTCGGCCTGACCTACCTGTTCATCTCTCATAATCTGAGCGTCGTCAAGCATATGAGCAAACGGATCGCAGTGATGTATCTTGGAAAAATCGTTGAGGTCGCCGACTACAGGTCAATTTTTGAGCAAGCAAAACATCCGTATACTCAGGCATTGTTGTCTGCCGTGACTATCCCCAAGCTGGATGTGAGACGGACCCGGATTCTGTTGGAAGGGGATATCCCCAGCCCCATCAATCCACCACCCGGATGTCGGTTCTACGGCCGGTGCATGCATCGTCAAGATATTTGCCGAGAAACGGAGCCGGAATTAGCGGCCAACGGCTCGGGTGGACTAGTGGCCTGCCATTTTGCAGGCAGGCTGGGTGCGTGAACGTTAATCCTGCGCCCGGAGAACCGGACGCGATAGAGCAGGAGGAGTACGCCACATGAAGAACGACAGCTGGATCAGACAAAGGATTAAAGACCTGGGGCCGAAAATAATTGAGATGCGCCGCTATTTACACCAGCACCCGGAGCCCGGTTTTCAAGAATACAACACGGCGAAATTCGTCAGCGAAAAACTCGCCGGACTGGGTGTCGAAATGAAAACCGGTATCGCCAAAACGG
>JGI20214J51650_10002944_pt1 | contig 10681 bp, 9 predicted proteins | sample WetSurMetagenome_FD_51650 | JGI IMG/M metagenome (IMG submission 51650)
TTGTCAACACCATGGCAGGCCATGCAGCCGTTCTTCTGCGCCAGGGCCAGCGCATCGTCGGCAGAAGCCACGCCGGTCAGCAGCAGGGCAGCAGATGCTGCAGTCATTATCCAAATATTCTTCATTGACAGTCTCCGTATAAGTCGGGTTGGCGCGCTCACATCATCGCACTTGCAATAATAATTCAAGCCCGCCAAGGAAATAGCATCGGACGGATTCAAAAACCTGGATCGCGTATCAAAGATTGTTATTCCCGCTCGACCAGTTCACGGTAGGCATGCCAGCTGGCGTGCCCCAGCCAGGGGAAAATCACCGCCATGGCAATGAAATCGGTCGCCATGCCGACTGCGATCAGGGCAGCAATCATACCGCCCCACAGCAGCATCACCGGGAAATTGAGTTTGGTCGCCATGAAACTGGTGACCAAGGCAGTCGCAAAATCGACCTTGCGGTGCAGCAGCATGGGCAAGGACACCACGGACAGGCTGAACACCATCAGCGCCAGCACCCCGCCGAACGCGAGGTAGGCGAGCATGAAGTCGGCGTGCTGCCGCACTGCGCTCACGCTCAGCAGGCCGGCAAGGCTGCCGATCCCCGAACCGTTGAGGAACAGGCCGACCAGGATCGCCGAGATGCGCTCCCATACCGAGAGCACGAATACCAGCATCAAGGCGAACAGTCCCAGCGAGGCCGGGTTGGCGCGCCACGACAGCAAGGGAACGAGGAGGGGGGGCAGCTTGTGGTGATGCTCCAGCCGGTGGCTCACACAATAGAACACCGTGGCCAGCACCGGTGCGACGAACAGGAAACCCGAGGCCAGCGCCATCGCCAGGTGCGGCTTGACCCCTGCACCATGCACCAGACCGTAACCCAGCAGCGCAAACACCAAGCCGTAGAACAGGCTCAACGGCCAGGCCTTGGCCAGGTCGCTGGCACCTTCGCGCAACCAATGCAGCGGTTGATCGATCGTGACGCTGCGGATACCCGGCAAATTCATGCGGGCCGCCTGCGGGTGGAAGACGGCGTGCTCGGTGTGTGTGCTCATGATGGCTCCTGAACCAAACAACTTGATTATTTGATAGCAGGCGCCACCGCGGGTTCCTAATAGCAAATGCTGATGATCCCCTACATTGCGAGGGTGGCAAGATCAGTCACCGGCGGCTGGCACGCCGTGCCGCTGCATATCCAGGCAGTCGGACGGTGCGCTTCGGGCTTTGCCAGCAAGGCGGGCACGTTCAAGCCGTTCGGCAGGGCCAGCAGCAAGTCGCGCGCCATCAGTTTCGGGCCCAGCGCCGCTGACCACTCGCGCAGTCCTGTCGCCGGGCCACGCAGCAGAATCGCGCGCGGCGGCACCAGCGCCTCGTCCAACACGGCCAGCAGCGTAGGATAGGCGACCGGCTGCCGGGTCAGATACGCTTGGAACAGCCTCAGGCAGCGCGCGCTAGCCTCGAGATAACGCGGCTCTCCCAGCAGATGGCCCAGCCGCTGCAGGGCGAACGCCGCGACGCCGTTGCCGGATGGCGTGGCATTGTCGTAGCCGGGCTTGGGACGGGTGATGAGCGCTTCGTGGTCGTGGCTGGTGAAGAAAAAGCCACCCGCAACCGGGTCCTCGAAGTGCGCCAGCAGTGCGTCGGCGAGTTCCCGCGCCCAAGCCATGTCGACCTCGCGATAGCCGGCCTGCAGGGCTTCCAGCAGGGCATCGAGCAAAAACGCATAGTCATCCAGATAGCCGTTGAGGCGCGCTTCGCCATGCTTGAAGCTGGCCAGCAGACGCCCGTCTCGCCACAGATTCCGTCGCAGAAAATCGGTCGCCGCATGAGCGGCGTCTACCCAGTCGGGGCGGCTCATCACCCGCCCGGCATGCGCCAGCCCGGCGATCATCAGCGCGTTCCAGCTGCTGAGTTGCTTGTCATCCCGACCCGGGCGCACGCGGGTTTCGCGTGCGGCGAAAAGCTTCTGGCGCGTGCTTTGCAGCCGCTCCATCGCCACTTCCTCGGTCAGACCCAACTCGGCCGCAACGTCTCCCGGCGAGCGTGCGAGGATGGGATTCCAGCTCGCGTTCTCGAAATTCGGCGGCAGGTCGAATCCGTATACCGGGGCGGCCAGTTCGTACTCTTCGGCACTGAGCACCGCGCGCACCTGCTCAGGCGTCCACACGTAGAACCTGCCCTCGTGGCCCTCGCTGTCGGCGTCGAGCGCGGAATAAAAGCCACCGTCCGGCGCGCGCATCTCGCGCAGCAGCCAGTCGACGATGCCCTCGGCGGCCTGCTTGAACAGCGTTTCGCCGGTCAGCGCCCAGGCGTCTGCATACAGATGCAGCAGCGGGCCGTTGTCGTAGAGCATTTTCTCGAAGTGCGGAATCGCCCACTGCTCGTCGACCGAGTAGCGGCAAAAACCACCACCGATCTGGTCGACGACCCCGCCCGATGCCATTTTTCTCAGGGAAAACAACACCATGTCGCGCGCCTGCGTGTCGCCGCGCTGGGCCTGCCGCAGCAGGAAAAAAAGCTCGCCTGGGCGCGGGAACTTGGGGGCGCGCGAAAAACCGCCCCACACCGGGTCGAAGGCCTCTCCGAGATCGCTCACGGCTTTAGTCAGCGGCGCGTCGGTCAAGTCGGATTGCCCGACAGCTTCCGGCTGCTGGCGGGCGAGCGCGTCTCGCACCGCCTCATTCTGTGCCAGCACTTCACCGCGCCGCTCGTGCCAGGCGCGGGCGACGTTTTCCATCAGGTCGATGAAACCCGGAAGCTGGTAGCGCGGCGTCTTGGGGAAATAGGTGCCGGCGAAGAACGGCGTCTGGTCGGGCGCGAGAAACACCGTCAGCGGCCAGCCGCCGCCGCGCTGCGTTAAAAGCTGGTGCGCGGCCTGATAGATCTGGTCGAGGTCGGGACGCTCCTCGCGGTCGACCTTGATGTTGACGAACAGCCGGTTCATCACCGCCGCCACCTCCTCATCCTCGAAGCAGTCGTGCGCCATCACGTGGCACCAGTGGCAGGCGGAATAGCCGATCGACAGCAGGATCGGCTTGTCTTCGCGGCGCGCCCTGTCCAGCGCTTCCGTGCCCCAGGGATACCAGTCGACCGGGTTGTCGGCATGCTGCAGCAGATAGGGGCTGGGTTCGGTGGCAAGACGATTGGACATGATGTGCAGCGTATGGCGGCTAATAGTTGATTAAATCAGTCAACAATTGTACGCTCTCTTCCATCCCGAAAAAATGCAGGAGCTCCCCATGCCCCAGGAATTATTCAATGCCGCCCGCTCGGGCGATGCCGCCCAGATCGAAACCCTGCTAGAGGCCGGAGCGGCCCATGGCGCCACCGACGAAGCTGGCGAAACCGCGCTGATGCACGCCGCCCACGGCGGCCACGTCAGCGCGGTGCAGGTGCTGCTCGCCGCCGGTGCCGACGTTCATGCCAAATCGCCGCAGGGCTGGACCGCTCTGGCGAAGGCCGCGTACAACAGCGAAACCGAACGAGGCTATGTCGAGGTCATCGAACTTCTCCATGAAGCCGGCGCCTCGCTCGACGAGCGCATCTTCTTCGGCATCACCCCGCTGATGCTGGCTGCCGGCGGCGGCGACGCTCCGGTGGTGGAATGGCTGATCAACGCAGGCGCCGACGTGCTCGCCACCAACGAGGGCGGCCGTACCGCGCGCCTGATGGCGAATGACAAGTTCTATGTGGACGTGATCAACCTGCTGACTGAAGCCGAGCGCCAGCTCGGCGTGGGCGAGGACGGTTCGTGCTCGTCGACCCGGAGTGTGGCCAAGCCACAGGTGGTCAACCTGATGAAACCAAGCACGCACTGAAATTCCGTACCCGTAGCTGATTTAAAACTGGACCCCGGCGCTTGTGCCCTTTGGGTATGCGCCGGGGTGACGATCAAATCAGCGCTCCAGCCAGGCGATCAAATCCTGCCACTGCTCGATGTCGCGCTCGGCGATGTGGTGCGGCAGGTCGAACAGGCTCTTGCCCTCGAACGCTGCATTGACGTAGTGCTGGGTGTTGCGCAGAAACGCCAGCACCGGCAGATCCTGCTGCGCCATGAATTGCTCCAGGGTGACGCCGGCCCGGGTGCGCGGATCGACGCGCATCCCCACTACGCCGACGAAGGCATGGCCTTTGCGCACCGCCTTTTCGGCATGCAGCGCGGCCAGAAAATCCTGGCTGGCGCGGATGTCGAACAGCGAGGGGGCAATCGGCACCACCACCTTGTGCGCCAGCTTCAGCGCACGCTCGAGATTCTTGCCGTGCAGCCCGGCTGGTGAATCGATCACCAGCCAGTCGCTGTCCTCCTTCTGCCCTTCGCGCATCAGTTCGATGTCCGGCAGCGCCATGTCACGCATTGCCAGCCAGTGGGTGGCGGACTTCTGCCGATCCAGATCGAGCAAGGCCACACCCTGCCCCGTCGATGCCAGATAACCGGCCAGGTTGGTCGACAATGTCGTCTTGCCGCTGCCGCCCTTGGGGTTGGCCACCAGAATCACGCGCATGTTCAATCCCTTGTCCCGATTACATCAAAACCAAAATTAACCACGGAGGTCGCAGAGGTCATGGCGTAAACCGATCCTGTTTCGCATTCCTCTGTAACCTTCGCAGTAATCTGCCTTAGAGCGCTTCCACGCTGTAGGTCACCGTCAGCGTGTGCGTCTCGCCCGGCACCACGGTGATAACGTTGTCCATCGCGTTGGCCGACTCGACGCAGACCATTTCGCGCCAGCCCGCGCCTGATTTGCCTTTGCCCATGTCACCCATCTTCTCGGCCTTTTCCGTCCACGGCGTCCACACCACAGTGGACTGCGAACCGGATTTGGCAATGTGAATGCGCCGTTTGAGCCCTGCATCCTCGATCACGCATTCAGCCGGCGTGTTGACGTACACGCGATCGACTTCACCGTTGAAGCCAATCACGCCTTGCTGTTTCTTGCGCGCAAAGTTGTCGGCCTTGTCGTGATAGTCACTCCCTTCCAGGCCTGTCACTTTCACCGTGCCGATGTCGCTGATGTGGAAATAGGTGTGCAAGGCCTCGCCGATATGGATCGGCGCATCGCTCGTATTGGTGGTGGCCAGCCGCATTTCCAGCTTGTCGCTCACCACCACCGTCAACGTCAGCTGGGTGAGGTGCGGCCATTGTGCGCGGGTCTGCTGGTTGTCGACCAGCTGCAGGGTGACCTCGGTCTTGGCATCATTACGCTTGCGCGTGCCGGTCACTTGCCAGTCCACGGTGCGGGCAAAGCCGTGCGCGGGGAACGCGACTTCGCTCGCGTGCGGACCGAACCACGGCCAGCACACCGGCGCGCCGCCGCGAATGGATTTGCCCGCCGCAAATTTGGCGGCGTCGGATACCCACACCACCGGCGCCTGCTGCGATTTGGGGCGGAAGCTGACCACATGCGCGCCCTGCAGGCAGATCGTCGCGCGGCCGCCGTGGTTGTCGATGTCGACATAGGTCAGCCCACCGGCGCCGACCCGGAAGGCGAGCTGGCCGGGGATGGCGAAACGCGCCAGCGGATCGGCATGTGCCTGGGCCTCGCTGGGGTGTTCGACCAGGCTGACGTCGCGCACCGCACCGAACGCCGCCGAGGTCGCCATCGCGGCGTAGGCACGCAGCGCAGGTGACACCTCGCGCGCACGGTTGGCCGGCTTCCATGCCTGCGCGCCTTTCGCATCCATCGCCGCACGGCGACGATCAATTTCTGATTCGGCGAGACGCACATTGATCGTGCGCTTGGGAATATCGATGTCAATCATGTCGCCCTCCTCGACCAGGCCGATATTGCCGCCTTCCGCCGCTTCCGGGCTGGCATGGCCGATGGAAAGGCCCGAGGTGCCGCCGGAAAAGCGGCCGTCGGTGATCAGCGCGCACACCTTGCCCAGCCCCTTCGACTTCAGGTACGAGGTCGGGTAGAGCATTTCCTGCATGCCGGGGCCGCCGCGTGGGCCCTCGTAACGGATCACAACCACGTCGCCGGCGACGATCCTGTCGCCGAGGATGGCGTCCACGGCAGCCTCCTGCGACTCGAACACGCGCGCCTGGCCGGAAAATGTCCAGATGCTTTCATCGACGCCCGCAGTTTTGACGATGCAGCCGTCCGCAGCAAGGTTGCCGTACAACACGGCGAGGCCACCGTCCTTCGAATAGGCATGCTCGATGTCGTGGATGCATCCGTTCGCGCGGTCGTCATCCAGCCTGGCAAAACGGCGGTCCTGCGAAAACGCGGTCTGCGTCGGCACGCCACCGGGGGCGGCGCGGAAGTAGTCCTTCACGTCCTTGCTGGCAGTGCGGCGGATGTCGTAGGTGTCGATCTGCTCGCCCAGCGATTTGCACAGCACGGTCGGCAGGTCNCGATGCACCAGCCCGCCGCGCTCCAGTTCGCCGAGAATCGCCATCACGCCGCCTGCGCGGTGCACGTCTTCCATGTGGTAGGTCTGGATCGACGGCGCCACTTTCGACAGATGCGGCACGCGGCGGCTCATGCGGTCGATGTCCTGCATCGTGAAGTCGACGCCGGCCTCGTGCGCGGCGGCCAGCAGGTGCAGAACGGTGTTGGTCGAGCCGCCCATGGCGATGTCGAGCGCAATGGCGTTCTCGAAGGCGTCGAAGCTGGCGATCGCGCGCGGCAGCACGGTGGTATCGCCCTCCTCGTAATAGCGGCGGGCGTTGCGGACGATCAGACGGCCGGCGGCGAGGAACAGGTTCCTGCGGTCGGCGTGGGTCGCCAGCAGCGAGCCGTTGCCGGGCAGCGAGAGCCCCAGCGCCTCGGTCAGGCAGTTCATCGAGTTGGCGGTGAACATGCCCGAGCACGAACCGCAGGTGGGACAGGCCGAGCGTTCCAGCTGTTCGACCTTCTCGTCGCTGAACCTGGCATCGGCCGCCGACACCATGGCGTCGACCAGGTCGAGCTTGATGGTCTGCTTGTCCCACACCACCTTGCCCGCTTCCATCGGCCCGCCGGAGACGAACACGGTCGGGATGTTGAGGCGCAGCGCGGCGTTCAGCATCCCCGGCGTGATCTTGTCGCAGTTTGAAATGCACACCAGCGCGTCGGCACAATGCGCGTTGACCATGTATTCGACCGAGTCGGCGATGAGGTCGCGCGAAGGCAGCGAATACAGCATGCCGCCGTGGCCCATGGCGATGCCGTCGTCGACCGCGATGGTATTGAATTCCTTGGCCACGCCGCCCGCCGCCTCGATTTCGCACGCCACCAGCTGGCCCATGTCCTTGAGGTGCACATGGCCCGGCACGAACTGGGTGAACGAGTTGGCGATCGCGATGATCGGCTTGTTGAAGTCGCCGTCCTTCATGCCAGTGGCGCGCCACAGCGCACGCGCTCCCGCCATGTTGCGGCCACGGGTGGTTGTCCAGGAACGGTAATCAGGCATGGCAGTCTTTCGCGAAGTTATAATCAATCGGGCATTTTAACCGCCCTGCTCCCGCCCGGACACCTCATGCTCGTTCACCCGCAATTCGATCCTGTCGCCCTGCAACTCGGGCCTGTCGCCATCCACTGGTACGGCCTCATGTACCTTGTCGCCTTTACGCAGGTCATCCTGCTGGGGCGCTGGTGCATCGCGAACCGGCCGTGGTCCGGCTGGACCCTGAAAATGCTCGACGACGCGCTGTTCTACGGCGTGCTGGGCACCATCCTCGGCGGCCGGCTCGGCTACGTGCTGTTCTACAAGCCCGTCGAATACCTTGCCCATCCGTTGGACATTCTCAAGGTATGGGAAGGCGGCATGAGCTTTCACGGCGGGTTTTTGGGTGTCATCCTCGCGATGGCGCTGTTCGCGTACCGAAATCAGTTGCGCTGGCTCGCCGTCACCGACTTCATCGCGCCGCTGGTGCCGCTGGGACTGGCCGCCGGGCGGCTCGGCAACTTCATCAACGGCGAACTGTGGGGACGCGCCACCAACCTGCCCTGGGGCATGATCTTTCCGCAGGCGGCGGATGGCATTGCGCGCCACCCTTCACAGCTGTATCAGTTTGCCGGCGAAGGGGTGCTGCTGTTCGTCGTCCTGTGGCTGTATTCCCGCAAGCCGCGTCCGGCTGGTGCGGTCTCCGGCGTGTTCCTGATCGGCTACGGCAGCTTCCGCTTCCTGGCCGAATTCGCCCGCGAACCTGACAGCTTCCTCGGCCTGCTGGGGCTGGGCCTCTCCATGGGGCAATGGCTGTCGCTGCCAATGATCGTGGCCGGCGTACTGATGCTGCGCTGGGCCCAGCAACCCTCAACGAAGCAGCGGCCATGATCGACCGCCTGTGGCGGTTGGGCGGCTGGCTCGGTGTTGCCATCACCCTGGTCGTTTCGCTGATGCCACCGGTACTGGACGACAGCGGCGCCAACACCGACAAACTTGTTCATCTGGCAGGTTATGCCGTCCTGATGTTCTGGTGGGCGCAACTCGTCACCGAACAGCGCTGGAAACTCGCGGTTGCGGTAGAGGTGTTCGGCATTGCCATCGAATTGCTGCAGGGATTCACCCCCGACCGCCAGCCCGACCTGCTCGACGTGCTGGCCAACAGTGGCGGCGTCCTGCTCGGCTGGCTCGTTGCCCGCTTTTTTCCCAACCTGCCCCTATCCCTCGCCACGCTTCCCGCACAGCTTCGCTAAAGCTATAATCCGCCGCACTGGGGCGGTAGCTCAGCTGGGAGAGCGTCGCGTTCGCAATGCGAAGGTCGGGAGTTCGATCCTCCTCCGCTCCACCACTATTATTCAAGGCCAGTTGTTCTCATCTTCATTCTCGCTGGCTCAGCAAAGCCGGAAAATCCAGGCATCCAAAATCTCATCAAGACCGAAGCCAACTGCGACGGAAACCTGGGCGAAGACGACAAGTGAGTCTTGCAAGCAATGTTTATGGCAACCCGTGATCCCGAACGATATGCCGGCATCACCGACATAATCGACAGCATCAGGCGTGGCCGTGTTGCGTTCTATTTGGCCTGGAGTGACACCCGGGCTCGCTACCGGCGCAGCGTGCTCGGGCCATTTTGGCTCACCTTGGGCACAGCGGTGGGCGTGGCGGGTCTAGGCTGGCTTTGGAGCGAATTGCTCAAGGTCGACCGTGCCACCTTCATCCCTTCGCTTACGGCCGGGTTGATAATCTGGCAATTTCTGGCGGGTTGTATAACTGAAAGTACGGGAGTTTTCGTCAGACAGAGCAGCGTGATTCGCAACCTGAAGCTGCCTTATTTCCTTCACCCGCTCCAGCTTGTGCTGCGCCACTTCGTAAATTTCATCCACAATCTTGTTGTATTTGTAGCTGTCGCTGCATTGCTCGACGTGCCGGTCACCTGGAGCACCTTGTTAGTCGTTCCTGGCATTCTGTTGGTAATACTAAATCTGTTCTGGATCGCATTGCTTATCGGCATGTTGGGTGCGCGTTTTAGGGATATCGAATACGCCTTGGCTGCATTCTTTCCCCTGCTGTTCTTTATTAGCCCCGTGCTCTACCGCCCGGACTATTTGCCTTTCAGTGCTTATTTTATTTGGCTGAATCCGCTCTCACATCTTATTGAGGTCATCCGGTCCCCCCTCCTCGGGGTTAGCCCCCCCTGGTTTGTATATGCTGCTGTGGGTGGCTTCCTGGCGGTGGGGTGGAGCACAAGCCTGGTTATATTCAACAAGCGGCGCAACCGGATCGCCTTTTGGGTATAAAGATGGCTCGGCTGCGTTTTGACAATGTCACCGTTCAATACCCCATATACAACAGCCGGGGCATGTCGCTGCGCAACCAGCTTGTACGAATTGGCACTGGTGGGCGTATCGAGTCAGAGTCCGGCCACATGACCCTGGTCACCGCGCTCAGGGACGTCAGCTTCGAACTCAAGGATGGCGATGCCGTTGGATTGATGGGGCACAACGGTGCCGGAAAAACCACGCTTCTGCGTGCCATGGCTGGTATCTATACCCCGACAGCCGGCCAGATTGTTCGTGAAGGCAAACTTGCCACGGTGTTTGAAGTCGGCGCGGGCATGGATCCCGAACTCTCCGGCTATGACAACATTATTCGCATGGGACTCATGATGGGCATGTCCCCAAATGAAGCGCATGCAAGTATTTCTGATATCGAGGATTTCACCGAGCTGGGCGACTTCCTGCAACTTCCCGTACGCACATACTCGTCAGGCATGATCATGCGCCTGATGTTTGCAGTGGCTACCTCCGTACAGCCGGAGATTCTGCTTATCGATGAGATGTTTGGAGCGGGCGATTCAGCTTTTCGGGATAAAGCCCACGCCCGCATGAAGTCGCTGATCAGTTCGTCAAAGATTTTTGTTTTCGCTTCCCACTCCCATGAACTCCTGCGTGAGTATTGCAAGCGTGTTTTTTGGCTGGAGCATGGCCGCTTATCCGAGATGGACGCCAGCCAAATCGCGCAAATCGGACCAAGTTCTTAATGGTCATTACATCGCGCCTTAAAAAGTGCTGGCGACTACTGGCCATGCCGGTTGTTCAGCTCAATCGGTATTTGAAATCCCTGGCGCCTTCAGCGTTTACCTCGTCGGAGGATCCCTCTTATGCGGCGTTCGTGAAGGCGCAGCTGGACGGGGAAGCCTACCTGGAGGCCTATCCGGATGTGCGGGCGGCCGGGCTTGATCCCGTCAGACACTGGCTCGAGCATGGCATGGCCGAGGGACGGACATTCTTCCCTGACGCCACGTTTCTCCACGGCAACGATGC
>JGI20214J51650_10002945_pt1 | contig 10681 bp, 11 predicted proteins | sample WetSurMetagenome_FD_51650 | JGI IMG/M metagenome (IMG submission 51650)
GCCGATATCGTCAAGACCGTCTACACGGGCGACCCGGAGAGTTTCCGCGAGGTGACCCGCGGCTGCCCGGTGCCGGTGGTGGTGGCCGGAGGTTCAAAGACGGATGACCGCACAACACTGGAATTAATTGAAGGGGCGATGGCAGGCGGGGCTGCGGGGATCTCGATCGGCAGGAACGCCTTCCAGCACCGGAGCCCGGCGAAGTTCGTGCGGGCAGCGGCCTGTATCGTGCACGCGAACAAGAGTGTCGAAGAGGCACTGAAGTTACTGGAGTGAAGATCATGATTGGCAAGGATATCAGGATCGAACGGATCATGAACCGGAATACCAACCGGGCAGTAATCGTACCGATGGACCACGGCTTCTCGATGGGACAGATCGAGGGCCTGCTGGACATGACCAAAGTGATCTCGGACGTGAGCGACGGCGGGGCAAACGCGATCGTGCTCCACAAGGGCCTCGTGAAACGCGGGCACCGCAAGCACGGGCGGGACATCGGGCTCATCATCCACCTTTCGGGGTCGACCTCGCTCAACCCGGACCCGAACGACAAGGTCCAGGTCTGCACGGTGGAAGAGGCGATCGCGCTCGGGGCCGACGCGGTCTCGATCCACATCAACCTCGGATCGCCCAACGAGTCGAAGATGCTGGAGATCGGGGCGAACGTTGCCCGGGACTGCACCCGCTGGGGCATGCCGCTCCTGACCATGTGCTACCCGCGGGGCAAGGGGATCGACTCGTTCTCCGCCCAGTCGGTCGGGCACGCGGTCCGGGTTGCCGAGGAACTCGGTGCGGACATGATCAAGACGAACTACCCCAATGATCCCGAGGCCTTCCGGAAGATCGTGAAGTCCTGCTCGGTGCCGGTCTTCATCGCCGGCGGGGAGAAGTGCGGGGACCTCGAGTCCCTGCAGATCATCCGCGACGCGGTCAGTGTCGGCGGTGCCGGGGTCTGTGTCGGCCGGAACGCCTTCCAGCGCAAGGACACNACNGCNTTTGTCAAGGCNCTCACGCAGGTCGTGCACGAGAACGTGGCCCCGGAGAAGGCGCTGGGGAAGAAATAGGAGGGAAGAAATGAAGAGCGAAAATGCTCCCGGCATTATGAGCATCCCCACCCCCTTCGGGGGTCGCTCGGCCGCCTCGTCGGGGCCTCGCTGGGCAGATCGGCTGATCCGGGTCTGTATCTGATGCGGGGGTCAAGGGGACACACCCCTTGGGCTGCCTCCCCCGCTGGGGGAGAGAGGGGGTCACCCTCGCAATTCCACGGAGTCAGCGATACCGGAATAATTTCTACAGAACCGATTGGAAGAAAACTATGAAACAGGAAAGAGAGATGAAGTCAGAAATTGAGGCAACAGGAAGCACGAACCGGGAGCAGCCATGAAAAAGTTCTGGGTGGACATCCGGCCATGGAACAAGGAGATTGCGACAACTGCGATCGAGAGCGGTGCGGATGCGCTGGTTGTCGACCGGGCGGAGGATGTCCGCCGGCTCGGCCGTATCACCACCATTGCACCGGACGGGGACCTGAAACCCGGCAAGGACGTCATGGAATGCACGATCACGGACAAGGCGGGCGAGAATAAGGCCGCCGAACTCGGAAAGCACCGCCCCGTCATCGTTACCACGAGCGACTGGACGGTCATCCCGCTCGAGAACCTGGTGGCCCAGTCTGACAAGATCATCGCCTGCGTAAAAGACGAGAAGGATGCACAGATGGCACTCCACGTGCTGGAGAAAGGCACCCACGGGATTCTCCTGAAGACCGACAGCCCGGCAGTGGTAAAAGCCGTGGCTGCCTTGATCAAATCTCCGGCGGGAAAACTCGGGCTCGTCCCGTTCAAGGTCACGAAGATCATCCCGGTCGGGATGGGCGACCGCGTCTGCGTGGACACCTGCTCGATGCTGAGCGATGGCGAAGGCATGCTGATGGGGAATACCTCCTCCGCCATGCTCCTCGTCCATGCCGAGACGCTCGAGAACCCGTACGTGGCCCCCCGCCCGTTCCGGGTGAATGCCGGCGCTGTCCATGCCTATATCCTGATGCCGGACGGGAAGACCGCGTACCTCTCGGACCTTGCCATCGGCGGCCAGGTGCTCGTGACCGATGCGAAGGGGACAGCTCACACCGTCACCATCGGCAGGACCAAGATCGAACGCCGCCCGCTCCTGCTTGTCGAGGCAGCGGCAGGCAAGGAAAAAGTCAGCCTCGTCCTCCAGAACGCGGAGACGATCCGCCTCGTGAAGGAAGACGGGAGCGCAATCTCGGTCGTGCACCTTGCCCCGGGCGATACCATCATGGGCTGCCTCCTGGAAGGCGGCAGGCATTTCGGGATGGCCGTCAAAGAGACCATCCGCGAGAAGTGATCATGAAAGCAGGCATCATTGGCGGTACGGGAAAGATGGGACGGCTCTTTGTCCCGGTCTTCGGGCGGGCGGGCTACGAGGTCATCGTGGCCGGGCGGTCAACGAAGATAACCGCCCAGGTCATTGCACAGACCTGCGACCTCGTCATCGTCTCCGTTCCCATCCGCGACACGGTCCGGGTCATCGAAGAGATCGCCCCGCTCCTCTCCCGGAACCAGCTCCTCTGCGACTTCACCTCCATCAAGGCCCGGCCGGTGGAGGCCATGCTGAAATCGAAGGCCAACGTTGTCGGGCTCCACCCGATGTTCGGGCCCACGGTCAGTTCCCTCAAAAGCCAGACGATCATCGTCTGCCCGGTGCGGGTCGAGGAACACCTGCTCAACAACCTCATTAATATCTTCACGGCAGAGGGGGCACGGTGCACCGCCACGACGCCCGAGGAACATGACCGGATGATGGCGGTCGTGCAGGGGCTCACCCACTTCGTCACGCTCTGCATGAGCGATACCATCCGGCGGCTCGGGATCCGGATCGGGTCGACTGACGCCTTCACGAGCCCGGTCTACCAGATCGAGCTCTCGCTGATGGGCAGGCTCCTCTCGCAGGACCCGGCCCTCTATGCCGATATCCTCCAGCAGAACCCGTTCGTACCGGCAGTCCTCGAGGCCTGCTGCTCGTCGGCCGACGACCTCCGTTCACTGGTCGGTTCCGGGGACCCGGAAGCCTTCAGCCACTTCTTTAAGGAGAACAGCAGCCACCTTGGCAGTTACTGTGAAAAGGGACAGGAGATGACCGACACCCTGATCGAGTGCATGGTGAACAAATGACCACCATCACGCTCGGGCCCGAGGGCACCTTCTCCCACGAGGTTGCCCTGAAACTGAAATGCAGATCGCTTGTCTTCGCCCCGACGATCCACGCCATCATGGCAGCAGTAGCAAGAGGCGAAGGGGACGGGGTCGTCCCCATGGAGAACTCCGAGGCCGGTGGCGTGGGGGAGACGCTTGACGGGCTCTCGAAGTACCCGCTCTACATCACCGGCGAGATGTACCTCCCGATCCACCACAACCTTGCCTCGACCGTACCGCTCAAGGAGATCCGTGTCATCTTCGCCCACCCCCAGACCCACGAGCAGTGCAGCGACCGCATCGAGGAATGGGGCATCCCCGTCATCCATACGAGCTCCAATGCCGCGAGCGCCCAGGAAGCACGAAGGGTCCCCAATGCCGGGGCGCTCCTTTCAGAAGCCGCGGCAACNATCTACAAGCTGCCGGTCATCGTCCGGGCAACGGAGAACAACGAGCACAACACCACGCGGTTCGTGCGGATCGCGAAAGACCCCTCGCAGGACCCGCGCCGGGAGAAGTGCAGCGTGCTGATCGACCCGCACGAGGACCGCCCCGGGCTCCTCTCGGACCTGCTCGGCGCATTTGCCGGGCGCAGGATTAACCTCAGCCGGATCGAGTCCCGCCCGTCCAAGCGGAAGATGGGCGAATACGTCTTCTTCCTCGACTATGCCTGGACGCCTGAGGCTCCGGATGTCCTGAAGGCACTCAAAGAGATCACTACGGTCAAGGAACTCGGGTGTTACCGGAAGATTGAGGTCGGGCCATGATCATCACCCCGCAGAAGGTCCAGGGCGCGGACCTCACCTTTACCGCCCCTCCCTCGAAGAGTTACACCCACCGGGCCCTGATAGCAGGAGCCCTGGCTTCGGGGACCTCGACGGTCGTCAACCCGCTCAAGGCCGAGGACACCGTGCTCACGATCGCGGCACTCCGTACCCTGGGTATCGCCATCGAGAAGAAGGTGGACCGCGTCATCATCCGGGGGTGCGATGGCAGCATTCCGGCCGGAGAGGCGGTAACGCTCGACCTGAACAACTCGGGCACGAGCCTCCGCCTCCTCACTTCGCTTGCCCTGCTCGCCGACCACCCGGTCACGCTCACCGGGAGCCTCCGCATGCAGGAGCGGCCGATCGGTCCGCTTGCCGATGCCCTGCCGGCCCTGGGAGGGACCGTGAGGTTCCTCAATAAAAACGGGTTCCCGCCGCTGCGGGTGGGCGGTCACCTGAAGGGAGGCAGGGTCAGCATCGACGGCACCATCAGCAGCCAGTTCATCTCTTCCATCCTGATCGCAGCGCCCTATGCGGAGAACGAGGTGGAGGTCGTGATCCCGTCTCCCCCGGCTTCGGCCTCGTACCTGGATATCACGCTCGATGTCATGAAGGAATTCGGGGCTGCGGTGAGACGCGAACAGTACGAGCGGTTCACGGTCAGCAACAGGGACCACTACACCAGCCGGAGCTATGCGGTCGAAGGCGATTATTCCTCGGCCTCGTACTTCTTTGCCATTGCTGCCATCTGCGGTGGCAGGGTGACGGTCAGCAACCTGAATGCAGGTTCCGTGCAGGGAGACCGCAGGTTCCTCGACGCTCTCAAAGCAATGGGCTGCACCGTGACCTCGTCCCGGGACACGGTGACCGTGGAACGGGACGGGGACCTGCGGGGCATCGCGTTCGACATGGCAACCTCNCCGGACACCGTCCAGACCCTCTGTATGGTGGCCGCAGTCGCAACAACCCCGACCACCATCACCGGTATCGCCCACCTGAAGTTCAAGGAGAGCGACCGCATCAATGGCACGGCCGAGCGCCTGCAGTCGCTCGGGGCAGGGGTCACGGTAGGGAACGATTCCATCACCATCACCCCGGCACCGCTCCACGGAGGCACCATCGACCCGGCCAACGACCACCGCACGGCGATGAGCTTTGCGGTGCTGGGCCTTGGCACCGGCGGAATAACCATAACCGGTGCAGAGTGCGTGGGCAAGTCGTTCCCGGCGTTCTGGGAGATGCTGAAGGCCGCAGGAGTCCCGGTATGAAACGGATCGTCTTCTGCGGGTTCCGCGGCACCGGCAAGACCGAGATCGGGAAGATCGTGGCAGGGAGCCTGGGACTTCCGTTCCTCGACACGGACCAGCTGATCGAGCAGAAAAGCGGGCGGTCCATCCCTGACATCTTCCACGAGGACGGCGAAGAGCGGTTCCGGGAAGTGGAGCGNGGGGTGATCGCGGAGCTGCCGAAGGCAGATGCAGTGATCAGCACCGGTGGCGGGGTCGTCGTTGACCCGGCCAACATGGAACACCTCCGCAGGGAGAGTGTCGTTGTCGTGCTGCATGCGGATATCGATACCATCGAAGAACGGCTGTCGCGGAAACCCCGGCCGCCCCTGACCGGGCTCCCCCTCCGGGAAGAGATCGCCGAGATGCTGGACCGCCGCCGCCAGCACTACCAGGCTGCCGCTGACTACTGCGTTGACACCAGCGACACGACACCGGCCACGGCAGCAACCACAGTCATCACCCTGGTCCGCGAAGGCAGCGTATCGCAGAAACACCGGGCAGAAGGCCTTGCCTTCTTCCGTGCCGGCAGGGTCCCGCCGAAGTGCCTGGCACGGCTGGGAAGGATCCTGGGCGACCCGCCGGAAGACCCCCTTACCCGGCTCATGGGTGTCGCGGGCTACCCCTGTGCCCACAGCCGGGGGCCGTACCTCTTCAACCCGCTCTTTGAGGACTACGGGCTCGGGTACCACTACACCTGGTTCGAGCACCCGGACATCGGCGAGATCATGAAGATCGCCCGCCACCTCGACGTCAAGGGGCTCTCGGTCACGATCCCGTTCAAGCAGGATGTGGTCCCGTTACTTGATGAGATCGACGAACATGCTGCAACGCAGATCGGGGCGGTAAACACGGTCGTGTTCTCGTGCGGGACCGCCCGGGGATACAATACGGACTGGATCGGGGTCAGGAAACCCCTCGTCGGCCTGAAAGGATCGAAAGCGGTCCTCCTCGGGGCAGGCGGTGCGGCTGCCGGCGCTGCATTCGCCCTCACTGATCTCGACATGGACGTGACCATTCTCAACCGCACGCCGGAGAAAGCAAAAGTGCTTGCAGAACGGTTCGGGTGCCGGTGGGGCGGCCTTGAGGACTTCGACCGTATCAAACCGGAGGTCGTGGTCAACTCAACACCGCTCGGGATGAAAGCCGGCGACGCAAGCCCGCTCCGCGATGACCAGCTGCACAAAGGGATGACGATCTTTGACCTCGTCTATACGCCGCCCGTCACACCGCTCATCGAGGCAGCCCGGCGGGCAGGGGCCACGACCATCACCGGGACCGAGATGTTTATCGGGCAGGCGAAAGAACAATTCTACCTGTTCTTCGGTATCGACGTACCGGAAGAGAAGATCCGGGAGCTTGTATGAACACATTTGGCAGGAATTTCCGCATCACCACGTTTGGCGAGAGCCATGGCAACGCAGTCGGGGCCGTCATCGACGGGTGCCCGCCCGGCATCCCCCTGGAAGAAGCTGACATCCAGGGGCTCCTGGACCGCCGCCGCCCGGGCACATCGCCCCTCACTTCGCCCCGGCAGGAAGAAGACCGCGTCGAGATCCTCTCCGGCGTTTTCGAAGGGAAGACCACGGGGACCCCCATCGCCATGATGGTACGGAACAAAGACACCCACTCAAAGGACTATGAGGCCCTCCGCGAAGTCTTCCGGCCCGGCCACGCGGATGTTACGTACCTGGAGAAGTACGGTTTCCGCGACCACCGCGGCGGGGGCAGGAGCTCGGGGCGCGAAACCGTCGGCCGCGTAGCAGCCGGTGCCCTTGCCCTCAAGTATCTCGGTATGTCTGGCATAACGGTCACCGGCAGGATCGTCTCGGTGCATGGAAAAACAACACCCGCGGAGATCGAGGCTGAGATCCTTGCTGCAAAAGCAGCGGGAGACTCAGTCGGGGGTATTGTTGAGATCGTGGCGAAGGGCTGCCCTGCGGGGTTCGGCGACCCGGTCTTTGGGAAGCTCGACGCTCTCATTGCCAGTGCCATGATGGGGATCGGTGCCGTCAAGGGCGTCGAGATCGGCGACGGGTTTGCAGTTGCGGGCAGGTTCGGGAGCGAGAACAACGACCCGATGACGAAGGACGGTTTTGCAAGCAACCATGCGGGTGGGATTCTTGGCGGTATCTCCTCGGGGCAGGACATTATCGTCCGGATAGCCGTCAAACCGACCCCATCGATTGCAAAGACTCAAGCGACCCGGGACATTCACGGCAATTGTGTGGAGATCTCCATTGGCGGCAGGCACGATCCCTGCATCGTCCCGCGGATTGTGCCGGTCGCAGAAGCGATGCTCGCGCTGGTGCTCGCGGATTGTCTAATCGAGCAGGGGAAGTACCGGAAATAATCCTCTTTTTTCCGTACTGTGTCCGTCAAGATACTGATAACTATTTTTCAATAACGATTGCTCCCCGCCTCAGGGCCTCTCCGGGGCACGGCAGGGCAAGTACGGTTTTTGCTCTCGCTCCTATGTTATCCGGCGTCCAGGGGAATTGACAGACACCGAACTCCCGAAAACCGAACTGCCCAGCGAGGCTCCGACGAGGCGGCCGAGCGACCCCGAAGGGGTGGGGATGCTCATAAGTTCAGCCTGAATGGTGACCTGTTTTTGATCCGCCGCGGGGGGCACTATCCTGAGGGAGCATGGGGGCGTCAGCCCCCGTAACCATGCATCACCCGGATCGGAACACAACAAACTTATCAGGATTTCTACAGCTTAAATTCCGGTGTGACATCGAAGAGTTTCTGGTATAGTGAGGAAAAGAGCCCGATGTACTCTGCAGCCTCGGGGGTCGAATGGTAACTGGTCTTCTCCCCTTCAGTTACCGGCGTGATGTACCCCTTCGCCACCAGAAATGCAAGGTACTCCTGCCCGGTCTTTGAGTTCAGGTCACACCGGTTGATAATGCCGGTGAAGGATCGCGGGGATTTGCAGTAGACGAGGATCTCCCAGTAGATCTCGTATACAGTCCGCCGTCCGCTCATTGCTCATCCAGCCCCAGCGTCCTTTTTAAGGTGCACTCCGATTCCCCGATCTCGAGAAGGCGCCGGTCCCAGACTATTGAGAATTTCGAGAAATAATACGATGAAAGCAGGCTCGCAAGAGCAATCCCGAGTGTCAGGAGCATGGCGGGAATGAGCAGGAGATTATCGAGCGTGAAGGTAAAACCGCCCGATGAAACAGACACGACTTTGAGACTGTGTACGATCCCGAGCACGAAGAAGCACCCCCCGCCCAGCGTGCAGACAAAAATCATGGTCCGGATAGTCCTGCGATTGTCCCGGTAATGGGCCAGCATCCGCACGATCAGGCAGGTAAGGCGATCGTCCGTGATTGCATCGCCAGCTTTTTCGAGATCATCTTTGATCGTGACGATCCCCTCATAGATCCTGACCGTTGAGAGTATCCAGCGGATACCGAGCCCGAAACAGATCAAGGCTATCGCCCCGGTGAAGATCCGTAACCCGGGGATCACAGGAAACCCGGGGATGAACGGATCTATGGTCTGACTGAGAATAGCAGTAACCANGTACTGCACGCCAATCGCGATGGCAATGGCTGCAAAGACGAGGTTGAGGAGCGATACAAGAAAGAATTGCCGGATCTCGGTTCGGAACTGGCTGAGTATTGGGTTCATAATTCACCGGCTTTAAGTGTATTTTGGCGTTCTGCAAATAAAGAGCATGAAACTAAGTTACGTAGCTGGGATTGGGGGAAAAAGAGGAGGAGTCCCAAAAAAAAAAGTTAANTAATTTTTTAAAGGTTCTTCCAGACATCATTTTTAAAAAAAAGTTAAAAAAGTTTATCCAAAAGTATCTGGTTAATTTTTAAAAAGAATACTGCATGCTTAATCTCATTTGTCGGGCAATTCTTTTCCGGAGAAGAAAGCAATGGTCGCACTGACAACGGAGATCAGGGAGTCGCTGACCGGGACAAAGATCGTGTTCCTGGCGACAACATCGAAGAACCGCGTGCCAAACGTCGTCCCGATCGGGGCATTCAAGCTCATCGACGATGAAACCCTGCTCATATCGGACCAGTACTTCCACAAGACCCTGCAGAACATGGCGGAGAACCCGGTGGTGGCCCTCTCCTGGTGGGGAGAGAAGGGCGGTTTCCAGATCAAGGGGCCGGTGACCATCCACACGAACGACGAGACCTTCCGGCAGGATGTGGCATGGATGAAGGAATTCAAGCCCCACCTCGCACCGAAGTCCGCGGTCGTCATGAAGGTCGCCGAGGTCTACCACGTGAAGCCCGGCGCCGATGCCGGGAAGAAGATACTCTGAAGCAATTTCAATTGTTTCAGGGATTCAAATCAGGGAATTAAGACCTTAACTGCCAAATTTTCTTTTTTTAATTAATCCACGGTCACCTGTGTGTTATGTTAAAAAAAAGTTACCTTTCCCTAATAATACCCGCCACCGATCGCCGGCTCGTCAATAACCTTGTAGCGCGTTCCTGATGAGATGATGAATACCTCGCACCGGTCAGGATTCCTGGTTCCCGGAGCAACAATTTCATCCCCGGGAATGGGCTTCTGGGCATTACTCATCACATACTCCCTGGAAGTCCCGTCCTGTGAATAGACCCGCATCAGGATCTTCGTGACATAAATCTGCCCGGGACCCCCCTGGTACAGCAGGTGGATCTCCGAAGTCGGGCGGTCCTTGGAAAGCACCAGGTTGACCTGCCGCTCCGTTGGCAGCGACTGGACCGGTTCCGTGGTCTGCACGGTCGCCGCAATGGTGGTTATTGGAACCGTTGTCTGCGCTACGGTCGGAGTCGGTGTTACCGTCGGTGTTGCAGCCGGCTCGGCAGTGGTGGTGCACCCGGCAGTGAGCAGGCATGTCAGGATCGCAAGAGTGAGTACAAGGAAGATGAGCCGTTTCATGGTAAGAGGCTTGATTGTATCCGTATTTCTTATTTTCCGCTTGGATGTTCGTTTATAAGAAAAAAGATTACCGGGGAGATTTGCCGGTGACGACCGGGTTATCCTCAAACGAGGTCCACTCGGTAAAACCGCCCTCGTAAAGGAGAACGTTTCTGTACCCGAGATAATACTTAAAGAGCAGGAACTCGTTGGTTGCCTCACGCCCCGTGCCACAGGAGCAGATGATGGTTTTATCCGGTGTCGCACCCGCCGCTGTCACCAGTGCAGCAATCTGCTCATCCGTTTTCATGAGCTTCTTGTTCTTATCGTCCATCAGGCTCTTCCAGGGAAGGCTGACGGCACCGGGGATATGGCCGGGCTTGATCCACGGGCCCTGCCCTTCATAGACCGGCGAGGGCCGGGCATCGAGAAGAACCGTGCCGGGTTTGTCCCTGAGCCGCAGGAACTCGTGATAGTCCACGTAAAAGTCCTTCTGGAGGTTCACCATGAAAGAGGACGGTTTTGCAACTGCA
>JGI20214J51650_10002946_pt1 | contig 10679 bp, 13 predicted proteins | sample WetSurMetagenome_FD_51650 | JGI IMG/M metagenome (IMG submission 51650)
GCTTTGCCTTCTATTATTAGCGCATCGTAACCTGCTTTACGCATACAGACAGCGGCCAATGAGCCAATATTTCCGTCTCCATAACCCCCTGTCAAGGGGCTTTTTGCTGCAACAACTAGTTTACCACTGTTAGGTAATCCTATGGCTGTTAAAGGTCCAGATGCAAAAATCAGCTTGTTCTGGGGTGATAGTGGATCAGTACCCTGCGGCAAGGTATCCCATAGAGTTTTAACGGCAAAGCCTCTCCCACCCAAAAAATTTAACGCCAAATCCTCATTGTACCGTTGCGGGACTGCCTTCTTTTTAGTTAGGTCTACTTGCAGAAAATTACCTATCCACCCTAACATTCGTCTTCACCAAAACTCCATATATCCAACTGATGGAGGAAAATAAAAATGTGCTGAGAAACGACAGATTGAAGATCCTGTTTACGACTAGAAAAGATGGAGCTCTTTGGTTAGGAACCTTTATTTTTTTGGCTAGCAAGTGTTTGGGTTATCAGGTCGCTTGCATTGGCTCATATCAAAGTTACCAAAAGAGCAACAAACATAGAGTACGCCATACGAGACGTCATACCCTATGCTGAGCAGCTTGTGAAAGAAGGCAAAAAAATCTTTTACTTAAACATAGGAGACCCAGCAGCCTTCGACTTTACCGTACCACCACACGTTAAAGCAGCCCTCTGCAAAGCCTTGCAAGAAGATAACAATTACTACTCACCTTCAGAAGGACTGCTCGAATTGCGAGAAGCAGTTGCCAAGAAAGAAAAGCGCGTTAACAACGTGGACATAAGCGCCAAAGACGTGCTCATAACCGAAGGCATCTCTGAAGGCATACAAATGGCGCTCGCAGCCATCGTCGAGAGAGGCGACGAAATCCTCTTCCCAGGACCAACCTACCCACCATACAGCTCCTACACAAAATTCTTCGACGGCACACCAGTCGCTTACGAAACCGTTGAATCAGAAAACTGGCAACCAAACGTAGAGGATTTACGCAAAAAGATTTCGAAAAAGACTCGTGCACTCGTTATAATCAACCCAAACAACCCAACTGGCGCGGTTTATGGGAGAAAAATGATAAGAGAAATGCTCGACGTCGCCGCAGAATACAACCTACTCGTATTGTCAGATGAAATCTATGATCAAATCACTTACTCCGACAATTTCGTTAGCACTGCTAGTATAGCTAAAGATGTGCCTGTCTTGGGTTTTAACGGGTTCTCCAAAGCGTACCAAATGACTGGACTGCGTTTGGGCTATATGTATTTTAAAGGTGCTGAAGGCGAGCTTGATGAACTCAGGCAGGGAATCGAAAAAGAATGCCGTATTCGCCTATGTGCTAACACACCTGTGCAGAAAGCCGGCGCCGCAGCCCTTAACGGACCACAAGACCACATCAAAGGTGTCGTCGAAAAACTGCGGGAACGAAGAGACTATTCATGCAAACGACTAAACGAAATCGAAGGCATAAGCACTAGCAAACCTGAAGGCGCATTCTANATTTTCCCCAAAATCGTGGACGTAGGCACCCGATGGAAAACAGATATGGAATTCGTGATTGACTTGCTAAAACAAACAGGCGTCTTAATCGTTAATGGCTCAGGCTTTGACCCACTTTACGGCAAAGGACATGCCAGAGCAGTTTTCCTGCCGCCAATCCCAGAGCTAGAACAAGCATTCAATGCCCTGGAAAAATTCATGGAGAAAAGAAAGAAAAATCCAAGGTGTAATTGCTAACTTCAAACTACGAACCAAAAGCTTTTGGTGCAACCAAGCGGGCAAGCAAAACGAATATAAACGCTTACAACCATCCACATTTGATTTTTACAGTCCTAAATTTGGGGCGAGAAAACTATGGTTGAAGTTATCTTGAAAAATGGAGTTAACTGGGTTGGAGCCGTCGACTGGAACATACATGATTTTCATGGATACAACACAAACAGAGGCAGTACTTACAACGCGTATTTGATCAGAGACGAAAAGGTTGCGTTAATCGACACAGTCAAAAGCCAGTTCGCAAGCGACTTGATAGCACACGTGGAAGAACTAACAAGCTTTGATAAAATTGATTATATCATTGTTAATCACGTAGAAATGGACCATTCCAGCAGCTTACCCATCATCGCTAAACTTGCTAAAAACGCTAGAATCTACGCCACCGCCAGAGGCAAAGACGCCTTAATCAAACACTACGGCCACGAATTTGATAGAGTTGAACCCGTAAAAACTGGCGACCAACTTAACCTTGGTAAGAAAACATTACAGTTTATCGAAGCACCCATGCTTCATTGGCCCGATAGCATGTTCACTTACGACATCGAAGACAAAATCTTACTGCCTAACGATGCTTTCGGACAACACTTGGCAGACTCGGGACGATTTGACGACGAAGTTGACCAATGCGCTCTAATGGAGGAAGCAGCCATGTACTATGCTAACATCCTCATGCCATTTGCACCACTTATCACCCGCAAGATTCAGGAAGTGGTAGACTTGAAAATCCCCATTGACATGATTGCGCCTAGCCACGGCATCATCTGGAGGAAAGACCCGTTGAAAATCATCAACGCCTACCTCAAATGGAGCGCAATGGAGAGCAAAAACAAAGTGATTATAGTTTTCGATACCATGTGGCATAGCACAGACACGATGGCTAGGGCTATAGCTGACGGCGTAATCAGCCAAGGCGTGGAAGCCAAACTCTATAAACTTCGTACTTATAGCGTCTCAGAAACTATGACTGAAATCCTCGACTCAAAAGCAGTAATCGTCGGCTCCCCAACGCTAAACAATGGAATGTTCCCAACCCTAGGTCAATTCCTAACTTATTCAGCGGGACTGAAGCCAAAAGGGAAACTATGGGGGTTCTTTGGCTCTTTCGGGTGGGGAGGCGGCGCAGTCAAAGGCATGGTAGAGATGGCAAAGAAAGCGGGGTTTGACGTGTATGAACCAACTGTGGAAGTCAGATACGTGCCAGATAAAGAAGACCTCAAACGATGCTTCGATTTTGGTGTACAAATCGCACAAAAAATCAAAGCTTAACCCTTTCTTTAGAGTTCTTTAATAAAGAACAGCTAAATAGAAAAAATAAAAATAGTTTTTAGCTACTCAATTTTCACGAACATTTCTTTCTTTGTAGCGCAGATTGGGCAGGTGTCAGGTGTTTCATTTTCAAAGGTGTTTCCGCACACGGGACATACCCAGTACTGTGTTTTAGCTGGTTGCTGCTTGTTTTTGAGTGTATCTAAAGCTTTTTGGTAGAGAGCCGCGTGGACTTGCTCAACTTTGTTGGCGTAGTCAAAGCTGACTTGTGCTTTTTTGTTCCCGTCTTTTTTAGAGTCTTCGATAAATTCCGGATACATTTTTTTGAATTCGTATGTTTCTCCCGACACCGCTGTTCCAAGATTGTCAGAGGTTGATTTTATCTGCCCCATGACTTTGAGATGGTTGAGTGCATGCACAGTTTCCGACTGCGCTGCTGCTTTAAACAGCATCGCGATTTGCGGGTAACCTTCTTCTTCTGCCTTCTTAGCAAAAGCCAGATACAAACGGTTAGCTTGGGATTCGCCTGCAAAAGCAGACTTTAGATTCTCATCAGTTTTATTCATTTCAAAATCACCGAAAAATAGTAAAAACAAAGCAGGTAATAAGCTAATCTCAAACCAAACAAGCAAGTTAGTTATCTCGAACGGTTTTGGGGGCATCGAATAGGGGTGCTTAGCCAATTTTGGGTTAAAAGTAAAGTATATTAGTCTTTTTTTGCTTTGGTTATTTTAGTTTTTAGGTGAATTTTATGGAAAATGTGAAAGCATTTAGTCTGCCAAAACTCCCATATGATTATAACGTATTAGAACCCTACATTTCAGAGCAGCAATTAAAACTGCACCATGACAAGCATCACCAAGCCTATGTCAACGGTTCAAACGCAGCCTTTGAAAAAATCGATAAAGCCCAAAGCCAGAACATGGAACTGGAAATGAAGCCTTTGCTAAAAGAATTGTCCTTTAATGTTGGCGGTCATATTCTACACTCGATTTTCTGGGAAAACCTTGCGACAGCTGGCAAAGGCGGTGGGGGTCAACCAAGTGGTGCAGTCGCTGACATGATTAATATGAGCTTTGGAAGCTTTGAGCACTTCAAAAAACAATTCACAATGGCTGCAAGCAGTGTTGAAGGGTCAGGATGGGCAGCTCTAGCGGTTCACCCATGCATTGGTAGACCCTTAATAATGCAGATTGAAAAACACAACGTCAATGTTTATCCAACCTTCAACATAATAATGGTCCTCGACGTATGGGAACATGCATACTATCTAGATTACAAAAATGAACGCCCAAAATTCATTGACGCTTTCTGGAACATTATTAATTGGGAAAATGTAAACAAAAACTTAGGTCTCGTAAAATAAACACTAAAAAAATCACTTTTTGGCAGCTTTAGTGTTTCTACTTTTTTCTTCTTATGTTTTAAGAAGTTGGTTGCTGACCGCTTTCAATTTTTTTGAGCATTTCAATTTGACTTTTAGTATATCTTGTTGTAATGTCCTTATGTAAGAAGATGGATACAGCAGCAATGCTTTTTGTTGGGTCATTTCTCATTACAATTGAGTAAAGGTGGAAAAATTTGATTCCTATTGGGTCTTTAGAAATCTGTCCATTTGTCAACTTCAAGGCTAATGCAATTGCATCGTTAATCGAACCGCCCGCCGCAACTATTCGGATCTCATCAAATTTGGCAAGACGCAAAAGACTAATTGTCACAAGTCGCTCCATAGTGGCTGCCCTGCTGACACTTATTGTCTGCTCAGCTAAATCAGCCATTGCTGTCTCCTCTTGTTTTGCTAGATTAGAGTAATCCCATGTTTGAGTTTGAGCCAGATGCGCTGAAATCGCGGCTGCCCTACCAATTGTAGGCATTTCAATGTTGCCTATGCAAATGTCGTCAACGTATACTTTGGCAATTTCTGTTGCCATATTAACGGCTGAGCAAACTAGAAACATAGAATCGTTTAATCCGACAACGTTTATTTCGCCAGTTTCCAGTATGCCTGATATTATTCTTTCAACTATATCGGTGATTTTTAGGGAGAGGTCTGAGGGTTGAATTACTATGAATTTGCCACTTGGTTGACTCATAAGCGGTGCCTAGAAGTTATTCAAGGCTCTGTATTTATAATACTTACCAAAAACAGGGTAAGACGCAATGGTTACGGCGGTGTAATTTTTATGGCTGCAGCGGGACACTGCATTTCGCAGGCAAGACACTGTATGCAGTCTTTCTCGCGTGCTGGATCAGCTTTGCGTTCTGAGAGCGGATGCCCCCGTGATTCAGCCCAATCATACAAAGAAACCGGGCAAACATCTACACATACTCCGTCTCCGACGCATGAGTCCCAGTCAACAGCGACGTTTGTTCCATGAATTCCAAGCTTGGTTGGAGCTTCAACAGGCCCCCACACTTTGTGTCCACTATGTTCACTTACAATTTGGCGTTTGGTTTGAAAATCAGCGTCAATAGGCAAAAAAATTCACCATTAAAAATCAATAGAATCAGCCATATTAGGGTTTCTACCAAAGGTATCTCCACAAAGCATTTTTTGTTAAACACACTCTCTTTCTAATTGATATTTATGGTTCAATATTCCCTGCCAATTGGAATGAGATATGCAACTCTGCAAGAGCGAGAGCATTTTTACAAATCAGAAATTAAACTAGAAAAAATTGAACAATGGTTTGGCAGAGAGAAAGGAAAAGTAAATTTTGCTGTAATAATTGGTAGGCACACAAAAATTTACCCAGAAAAATACAAAGATGATGCTTCAACCACCATTATAATTGACGAGTATTCAAGCCTTGAAGATTTAAGGGCTCAGATTTTGGAATTTTTACCAGAAGCCGTCTACTATGATCGTAATGTTTACGGTGAAAACGATGTCAAACTTGGTCAAGAATTGGCTTTTGACATTGACCCAGAAAACTTTAATTGCCCAATTCATGGCAGTCTAAAGGATAAGATTAAGCGACTTCAGGGTTTGAGTTTTTGCGAATTGGAGTTGCAAATGGCACAAAGGGAGGCGATGTGGCTTTTTGACTTTTTGGAAGACCGCTTCTCAAGCGTTAGAGCGGTTTATTCTGGAAGAGGCTTTCACCTGCACGTTTTAGACAAAAAAGCCTACTTGCTAAGCGAAAAAGAACGGCAGGAACTTGCAGAGCAAGTAAAAAAAGAAGGCTTCCACATTGACGAATGGGTAACTGCCGGCGAGATGCGGCTAATCCGATTGCCATATAGCCTTAACGGACTTGTATCAAGAATCGTGTTTCCACTAACAAAAATGGAATTACAAACTTTTGACCCCATCCATGATAAGCGGGTGCTGCCATCTTTCCTGGATAGAGTTACTTTTTGACCTCTTTTGCCTTCTTCTCTTTCTTGCTGTAGTAAGCCTGCTTCTTCTTTTGCTCTTCAGCAGGTTTCGTTTTTTTAGCCATAAAATCACCTAAAACCACATTTGCATTCACATGCATAAAAGATTTGCTCAATAACGTGCAAGCGCAAGGTGTTGAAAGGTTTATTTGCACATCATAGCTTCTTATTTTGAAGGTTTTATGATGGAACATTTTGACATCATTGTTGTTGGTTCCGGTTCAGGGATGCTTATTGCTTCAGCCGCTGTTGATCAAGGTTTAAAAGTTGCATTGGTTGANCATGGGAAGATGGGTGGCACCTGCATAAACGTCGGTTGTGTGCCATCAAAAATGCTGATTTACCCCGCGGATGTCATCGCTACAATTAAAGAATCTGCTAAACTCGGCGTTCATGCAACCGTAGATTCCGTTGATTTTAAGAATATCATGAACAGGATGCATGCACTTGTTAATCATGACTCAGCCCATCAAGCAGCTGCGGTTCAAGCTACTCCTAACCTAACCTGGTTTAAAAAAACGTGTGAATTCATCAGCGATTACACCATGCAAGTGGGCGAGCACACGATTACAGCACCAAAAATCTTTATTGTCTCAGGCGCTCGTACAGCTGTTCCTCTAATAAAAGGAATAGACAAAACCAGTTATCTAACAAGCGATATGGTGTTAGAGTTGGAAACGCCGCCGCAAAGCGTTCTAATTGTGGGCGGAGGCTATATTGGAATGGAGTACGGGCACTTCTTTTCCCAAATGGGCGTCAAAACCACTGTGCTGCAAAGACCAAATCGTATACTACCTGACGAAGAACCCGAAGTCTCTGATTTGTTGAAGATTGAGATGGGGCAGCGAATGGAAATATTCACAGGCTTTGAAGCCTTGGAAGCCAAACAGGAAGGCAACATCAAAACTATAGTTGCTCGCAGTCGCCTAGACGGCAGCCAAAAAGAATTCCAAGCGGAGGCTTTGATGATTGCCACTGGCAGAGTGTCAAATGCAGATCTGCTAAAACCTGAGAAGACTAGTGTAAAAATGGATGATAACAACTTCATAAAAGTAAACGAATACTTAGAAACGAACAAAAAGAACATCTGGGCTTTAGGCGACGCCATAGGCATTCAAATGTTTAAACATGCTGCCAACGCTGAGGCAGGAATTGCCTGGCACAATAGCTCTCATGATCACAAAGTAAGAATGGATTTCTCCATGATACCCCACGCTGTTTTTACTCGCCCGCAAGTTGCCAGCGTAGGCTTAACTCAAGAGCAGGCAAAAAACCAGAAACATAAAGTGCTTGCAGGAGTTGCGCTCTATAAAGATACCGCTATGGGCGCAGCCATGGGATATACGGATGGTTTTGTAAAAGTAATCATTGAAGCGCAAAGCGGCAAAATCCTTGGTGGACATATTATTGGTCCAGAAGCTTCAATCCTTATTCAAGAAATAGTAAATGCGATGCTTTTTGAAAGTTTTGCGCCTATATCTCAAGCTATGCATATCCATCCGGCAATGTCAGAGGTTGTTCAGAATGCTTTCAGTAGTCTTAGACCTGCCTAACCAAACTAACGATGATGCTCTGCATTATTGTTAAATCTAAACAGTTATATTTTGCTTAAACCAAACTCTATTGGTGACTTTTTAAATGCAATTCTCAAAAGTTTCTGGCAAGAAAAATGACCATAAGGTTACAATCTATGCTTTGAGCACATGCGTTTGGTGTAAACTTACAAAACAGTATCTAGATGAAAATAGCGTCGAATACGAATTTGTGTATGTTGATTTGCTTGACGACGAGGATAAAGACAAGGTTCATGAAACAGTATTAAGCAAAGGCGGAACGCTAAGTTACCCCACAACAATTGTCGACGATAAAACGGTTATTACTGGTTTTCGAAAAGATCAGCTCAAAGAGGTATTAGGTCTTTGACTACCTTGGAAGAGACCGGAAAAAGGGCTGAAGCAGACGCTAAGACATACGGTTACTATTTGACGCCTCAGCCAGATCTTTTGAAAGCATTTCTTGAAGGATTGAAAGCTAATGAAGACCGTTATGGCTACCCGTCTTGCCCTTGCAGGCTTGCATCAGGCATTTTCGAGTATGACCGAGACATTATTTGCCCATGCGATTACCGAGACCCAGATGTGGCAGAGTATGGAGCCTGCTACTGTAGACTATATGTTAACAAACAAGTTTACGAAACCAAAAACCTCCCTGAAGTTCCAGAGCGAAGACCACTAGAAAAACAGGGAAGAGCCTATGGAACCGAAGCGTTTGCCACTCCAACAGCACCAGGACAAGAAAAACCAGTTATCTTAACCAAAACTGCACTTGAACAACAAAAACCACAAATAGCAATTGTTAAGAAAAAATTATGGTACTGCAAACAATGCGGTTATGTCGTTTATCGAGAAGATCCACCGTACATTTGCCCAATATGCAAAGCAAAAAAAGAAATGTTTGCTGAGATAGAAACCAAAATAGAGTTTTCTGGTTAATTATTTTTGGATTTCTATTTCAATTTTTTTCCAATTTTCATTTATCCCTTTAAGGGAAGTTATTGCCCCAGTTATGCTTCCGCTTACGATTTTTTCGACGAAATCGTTTAGTGGTATTTCTTTGCCGTCAACTATTAGTTTCAAAGTCAAGCTTGTTCACCTACCAATTTAGGTTAACCCAAAGGTAAAAAGTTTTATGCATAACAACCATGTGGAATTTACTGTAGGCGTGTTGTGTTTGATCTAACTACAACTCTGAGTTTTGTAAGGTTCTCTGTTATTTCTGCTTTGACTCCCATAGCTGCGAAGTATTCTTCAAGGAATATCCTGATGAAATCCTTTGATGTCTCTGATATAAGCACCAATGTGTAGTCATTGGTTGCGTTTCTTGTCGATCGGTAGAAGTTGCATATTTCAAGTCTAGCTAACATTTCTTCCGCAGATTGAACTTTGGCTCTGAGTTGTTCCCAATGCGCTCGGGCGACTTGTTTATGTTCATTCCAAAACTTGTCTCGTTCTGGCGAGGAAGCGATTAATCCAAGGAACATTAGCCAGTGATCTACGTCTAAGATAATATGTTCACCGTTGAGAAGCATGTCTGAGTAAGCGTGAATCTTCTTTTTGATTGCTGGATCTTCGAGCGCTTTGTTATCATTATAGAATTTTATGGCTCGTCGCATGACTTCGCTTTGAGATACTTCTGATTCTGTACTTATTTTTTCTAGTAAATCGGCTGTGGTTTTATCGAATGCAACGGTTATGCGTGTGGGGTTCACCATATTGGTCTCTCGGATTGATTTTACATATTTTCAATCAAACCAAAAATATTTAAACATTATGTCGCATTTATCATAAAATATTTAACAAATTTGACTTATACCAGCATACAAATAGACAAGTGAAATAGCGTTGCATTAAAAGTAAACTTTTATTGACCTGCTAACTCAATTAACAAAGCGAATCATAAGCCCTCTAAGGAGAACACAAAAATGCATAAACCCGAAATAGAGCTTGAACCAAAACAAAGAGTAGAAAAAATCCTTGAAATGCTCGAAAAACAGCACCCAGATGCAAAAACTGCCCTCAACTATTCTAACCCGTTGGAAATACTTGTAGCCACAATGCTTTCAGCCCAGACAACCGATGAAAGAGTAAACACTGTAACACTAACACTCTTCAAAAAATATCGCTCACCAGAAGATTACTCAAAGGTTGACATAAAAGAGCTTGAGCAGGATATACGATCAACGGGATTCTACCATAACAAGGCTAGAAACCTCCAAAACACTGCAAAACTGCTTGTACAGAAGTATAATTCTCAAGTTCCTAAAACAATGGAGGAACTAATAGAACTCCCAGGTGTTGCAAGAAAAACCGCTAACATAGTTCTCTACAACGCTTATGGCGAAATCGCTGGAATAGCTGTAGATACCCACGTTCGCAGGCTTTCACAAAGACTCGGATTAACAGAAAGCGATGATCCAACCAAAATAGAAGAAGACATAATGAAAATAACACCCAAACAAAAATGGATGGAACTGACCGACTTACTAATTTTTCACGGAAGACAAGTGTGCTCTGCCAGGAAACCAAATTGCGGAGTCTGTGTCCTTAATAAGATTTGCCCCTGCGCATTCGCTTTGAGTTAAGCAAGCTTTTATACCCTTGATTACTCTCTAGAGATTAGGACTGATTTTTATGCCGACCAAAATTAAAGTTGGAGACAAGGCACCAGGTTTTACATTAACTGACACTGAAATGA
>JGI20214J51650_10002947_pt1 | contig 10679 bp, 10 predicted proteins | sample WetSurMetagenome_FD_51650 | JGI IMG/M metagenome (IMG submission 51650)
AAGCGTTACCCGACGTGAGCACCGGTTTGAATCTTTGTACCCGCCAGTTGGCGGGCCAGAAAGCTGTCACGGTGCAAGGAGGGTACGGCGCAGTTTTTGCCTTCCAGGTACAAATTTTATTCAGCATTACGAGTGTCGGGGTACAAGGTTGATCGGAGCCAGAAAACTATCACGGTACAGGATTATTGTTGGGGGCACTGGCGCAGTGTCGCGGTACAAACTGTTTCGGAGGCAGGAATCTATCACGATACAGGATTTTATATGCGGGCAGGTGCGGGTGTCCGGGTACATGAATTCAGAATGATTTATCTGAGGAGCAGTTTTACAAAAACTGTGACGAGCTTATTAACCCTACCGTCCGTGTTATGCTTAGGCCTTTATTTTTATCATGTTGGAACCGAATTACCATTTGCTTGAATTAGAATAGATTTCATATAATCCGGTTTTTAGGTCTGAATCTAATGTATAATAATCCGATCCCTAGATAAACAATGACCAAAATACTGTTGATAAAAAATTGATTATATGTGAATTTTGTTCCAATCAGTTCATATGTCTCTATCAAGCCAACAATCAACAAGATCAAATATATAAAGTATAAAAGCATCACTGCGATCCACCCAATTATTGAATTTCTAAATGTTTGGTATGCGAAAATAAAAATGGGTATTGTGAAAACGTAGGTATATTTAATGCCCAAGGAGCTAATTTGATTCAAATCCTTAAAATTTTTTACTAAAGCGTAAATGAAGACAATTAATGGTATTATATATAGTAATCGTGTCAGAATGTTTTTATAATCAGGGTGTCTCATTACATTTCAATTATCATTTTTAAATTACAAGTAAGTCCTGATAACGGATTATTATGTTCTGTGATGTTTAGCTTTGACTATTCTCTTAAAGACGAAATAGTCTTGTAAGTAGCAGACGCTTAAGCATAACGGCCCGCCGGTAGAATTAGTAAGCGTTGCTGAACGACTGAATGCTGTGCCAGAAAAGCTCTTCTGTTATGAGCAGAGTCGCGATACACAGCTGGAAGGAGTGAAGCACGGCGTGGTTTTTGCAAGTCAAGGCAGAAGTTTTCTGAGTATTCGAGTGTCGCGTTACAAGGTTTATTGTTAGCAGGGTATGAGTCATGGTACTGTTATATTCTTAACATCACTGGAGCGGTCGGCTTACAAATTTTCCACATTCCTATCTTGATTGCAGGGTTGGCAAAAACCATGACGAGCTTATTAATTTTACCGGCGTTGTTAGTAAAAGTGCAATTACTTTTCCTTGACCAGTGAATGTCTTAATGGTAGAATGCTCAGTCTTTTTTTTCAATGAGCAGGAATAGTCTTTTGAGGACAATTGATTGCAGGTTTAAAAAGAGCAGAAACTATCTGATAAATAGAAATATTAAAGAAGCTTGTTAGTAAAAGTGCGCAGAGAATTGTCCAGGTGAAAGAATTGGCCGGGGCTGGTAACTGTCAAGGCGCAGATAATTTTTACTATCAAATGATATTATCACGGATTAGGAAGAGCGTTGGCTTTTTGGTTCAGGGAGCAGAGGATTATGATGTTACTATAAAATTATCAAGGTACAGAGTGAGGCCAATTTTTTTGGCGCATTTTTACTAACGGCCCGGCGGTTGAGGGAGTAAGCGTTACCCGGCGCAGCCATCCGACCTGTTGTCCCGTTGCTTTAGCCTGAAAATTGTCCCGGTGGCAAGCCGGGTATGGCGCGTGTTTTTGCCGTCTGGGTATAATATTTTGAGAGGGCAGGCGCGGTCGCGGTACAATGCTGCTAAATGGATAAAAGTAGTCCAGATAGATAAAACCGGGAAAGGGCAGTGGCGCAGCGTTGGCCTCACAATTTGTCTCGAAGCCAGAAAATAGTCCAGTTAGAGAATTTTTATTACATGTAATGGCGCGCGTCCGGGTGCCGGGTTTACGATGGTCCTGGTAGATGACTGAGAAGCCAGCAAAAACCGTGACAAGCTTATTACCCCAACCGTCCGTGTTAGCCGGAGTTCTATTTTATTATTTTAAAGTCATTTAGTAATCCCAAGTTATCAAATTGCATTTTTCTTTTAACATTTTTATCCATTTCAAATGTTAGTCTTAATTCACTCTCAGCAGAAAAACGGGTTGGTTTACAGAATAGACTTGGTAGGAAAGAGTACTTGATTAGGTAATTAAAAAACTCTTCGCTTAGATCCGGATTAACTCCATTAAGGTCAGCTATTAGTTGTGTTGTTGAATATGCCTTATAGTCAGAGTAAGTTACTTTCTTTATTTCCCATTTTTCTGCTCCTATAGATTTCTTTACTTTTTCAGCAAAACCTTTGATGCTATTTATTTTTAAACATACATTCCCGAATTTTTCAATCATTGTCGATGACTCATTTAATGAATCAGTCCCGCAAAAGATATAATGGTTAAATCCAGCGATTACTGAAGTGAAAATAGATCGATTACCTGATTCAATGGAAAGGTTACAAAATCCTTCTTTCTCATCCCTGCTATTTTGTTTTTCAATTTCTCTGTAATATTTAAGCGATCCTAACAGGAATTTCCCCTTTTTTATGAAATTGTCATATGTTTCTTTGCTTACGTATTTATAAAATGAAAGCCCTTCTAAATCAGTTTTATAATCTTCAACTTTTAGTTCCCCAAATAGTTCATTTTTTATGGTTGTGCTATTAGCAATTGAATCAAAGAAGTTTGAAGTAATCTTGATCATATTTCTTAGATCAGTTTCGGAAAAGTGGACATTTTCTTTTGTAACACTTAGTAGTTGGACAATAATTGATTTATTGTCATGGAAGTACTCAAATCCGACATCTTTTAGGAATTTTCTGGTCATGATTAAGGAATTGATTAACTGTGTAGTATGCCACAAAAGCTAACGGCCCGGCTGTTGAGGGAGTAAACGTTACCCGGCGCAGCCATCCAGCCGACGTCCTGTTGCTTTAGCCTGATAATTGTCCTGGTGGCAAGAGTTTATTTTAATCTCATTGGTTTATCAGAAAGATTATTTTGGAAGTGTTGAAATATTACTGTTATAAAAGTAAATATTGAAAGAACCTGCCAAATAGCATAGAATTGCGTTTGGTGTGTTATAGGATGAAAATCTCCATAACCGACAGTCAGTGCAGTAATACAGCTGAAGTAAATGCTTTCTATTCCGTTTTGGAGATAATGAATGCTATCGCCCTCTTTCTGACCAATACCTCCAGAATTCAGATAGAGAACCGAAAAGGCAAATATCTGTTCTAAGAAGTTAATCATAAGCAGTAGAAATGTTCGTTTGTGAGAAAATACTGGAGGAAACAACTCTATTAAAATAAGCCTATTAAAAAGAGAAAAGAACAACTCAATCAATATTACAATTGCTATCAATTTTGCTAGAAATAACTTGTAAAAGTCAGAAAAAACAAAAAACCCTAGGATGCATAATCTAAATAGGACGTATAACTCAATTGAGAAATTACGCCCAAAAGGTTTGAACCTAAGAGTCATAAAGCGCACAAAATTAATTGGTAAAGCATATCCACAAATAATATTAAACAAAAGGAAAAATCTTAGAATTCCAAAATTTATTGCAGGTTTAGGGAATCTGGGATTTTTTCCTAACCTTCCATTCCAAACAATTTTTAAAGCTTGTGATTGTTTCACATAAGGATTTATTCTCCTTTTAGATTTTGTTTCAATGAGATGGGAATAAAATAAATTTGCCATGTGATTGTTGATTATGGTTAAGAAAATCAATTAACTAATAATGGAATATTGGACCAACTGATAGTCAGATTCGTGTGACGAATTACGGCTAACGGCCCGGCGGTAGGGCTTAGTAAGCGTTACCCGACGCGAGCACCGGGTTGAATCCTGGTACCCGCCATCTGGCGGGCCAGAAAGCTGTCACGGTGCAAGGAGGGTATGGCGGACTTTTTGCCGTCCGGGTACAAGTTTTGTGAGTTATACGAGTTTCGCGTTACAAGGCTGATCGGGAGAAGATTACAAGTCAAGGTATACGAAGTTTCATTGCGGGCCATGGCGCGGTCGCGGTATAAGTTATTACTAATCTGCCTTGGATGCAGGAGCAAAAGCAAAAAGTATGACAAGCTTATTAACCCTACCGTCCGTGTTAGCACATGTGATTTTAAATTATTTTCTCTCCTTAAAAGGCTGTAATGTAACCATATAGTAGGGAAAGCATTTATTTATTTTTTGGTAAAAAATTGTATGCCTTTTTGCTTTTAAAATATCTGTCGTAATATTGTCTATGTATCCATAAATGTCAATTCTAGACAATTTTGGGCGTGCACCAATTATTATAATACTATCAGAAGCAGGAGGAGTGAAAAATTCAGTCTTATCCAGTATCGATTTTGGAATCTGAAAGCATGTCGAGTTAGCACTGTCACTACTAGATGTCATATTTTTAAGAATGATTCTGTTTCCAATTCTAGTATAATGGCAAATATTCTTAACTTCTTTATAAGGCTTTGGTAAATCAATTAGATATTCTTGTTTATAAACACAAAGGCTATCGGATAAGAAACTTAATGAGTTTGTTTTTATAGAATCCCCTTTAATAAATGTTCTGTTTATCATACTGATATGGCGAGAGCATGAAAGTATAGAAACTATTAAAACAGATTGAATTATAGTTACAATTAATTTCATTTTTTATCTACAAATTAGATCTCAAGGTACGATCCATGTGTGCTAACGGCCCGGCGGTATGTTTTAGTAGGCGTTACCCGACGAAGCATCCGGGCAGAGTCCTGTTTCTTTAGCCGGTAAACTATCACGGTGCAAGGAGGGTATGGCGCGGTTTTTGCCGTCATGTTACAAATTTTATTGAGTGCTGGCGCGATCGCGGTACAAGTTTGATCGAAGCCGCGAACTTATCACCGTTTACAAAACAGATAGGGTGCACTGGCGCAGTGTCGCGGTACAAAGCTGATCGAAACCAGAAAACTGTCAAGGTATATTGGAGTTTTATTAAGCGCAGATGCGCGTGTCCGGGTGCATGAACTATTACAAATTTGTCTTGAGGGCAGGAGCTAAGCAAAAACCGTGACAAGCCTATTAAACATACCGTCCGTGTTAGCTGTTGCCATTTTTTATTTTTTGCTGAATGAGTTTTGATAAAGCATCAATCTCTTTTAAATCCGCAAGTCTTAGAGCACGATAATATTGTTCTTTGTCGGAGTCAAGGTTTAATGCTATTTTCCGATTGAATAGAAATGAAGCTTGATCGTCAGCAATGATTTTAGCTACTCTGCCGTTACCATCAATAAATGGATGGATTAGTAAGAACTCTTGATGAAAGTATGCAATCTCTTGACATTTAGAGTCCAAGTCATAATCATGAAGCAGACTGACTTTTGTATTCCAGTTAGTAATTAATTTCTGCAAGAGGTCTGGTATTTGATCAGGTTCGACTACATCAATTGTAATACTTGAAAGAGTAGGATCAATAATCCTTCCTGATACATTTGCATTACTCGTGATTTTTACAATTTCTGTCCTTAATTGCCCAGCCCAAGTATATCCTTCCGGAAAGATTAATTTATGGACATTAATTATTTGATCTTTACTAATATTGCCACGTGAATCTAAGGTTCGGACCTTTAAATCTGGCACAATAATAGTAGATAATTCATCAGCTATTAATTTGTATTTTAATACATTATCTAAGTATGTCTTATGTTTTGTATTTGCAAATCTAGTTTTAAGAGATCTGTTCGTTTTCTTAAATTCATTTACTAAGTATTTTGCTTTATCTCTACTTGTTCTCTCGCCATCTTTTATACTATCCTCAATTTCTTTTATATGCACTGTAATGTTTTTACCTTGTTTTATTAGGTCAACTAAAGTTAATGTGATATCTCTCTGAAATTTTTCAGATTCTCTTTTTTGTTTTTTATAGATGATAAAGGCAACGAGTGAGGATGACGCAACACCAGCCGAAAAACTCCAAAGGATGTCACAAAAGTTTGTTTGGTTTTCCGTATTCATAATCGTAAGTTTAGTTGCCAGGGGTTATTTCATTCGGGGCCAGATGGTTACAGCTAACGGCCCGGCGGTAGGGTTCAGTAAGCGTTACCCGACGCAGCACCGCTACGAATCTGTCCCGGTAGGCCAGAAAGCTGTCACGGTGCAAGGAGGGTATGGCGTGGTTTTTGCCATCTGGGTATAAAGTTTATTCGAAGATACGCGTGTCGCGGTACAAGTTTAATCGGAGCCAGAAAACTATCACGGTGCAGAATGTTTTTTTTGGAGCACTTGCGCAGTGTCGCGGTACAAGTATGATCGGAACCAGAAAACTGTCAAGATGCAGAATTAAAATTGAGGACAGGTGCGGGTGTCCAGATGCTAGTTTTGGCAGGATCTGTCATGGGAGCAGGATTTTGCAAAAACCATGACGAGCTTATTGACCCTACCGTCCGTGTTAGCCGAAGTTTTATTTTAAGTTTAATATTTTGGAAGATTTAGAATATTCAGGATCAATGCCATAAATGAAAACACAACTCCCGTTTGAGATTTTATCTATTATGGACTTAGAACTGTTTATTGGAAGAGCAGGGCAACCCCAACTTCTTCCAAGTCGTCCATGTTGATTTGCAAAATCATTACTTACATAGTCTGCTCCATGTATTACGATTGTTCTTGATCTTGCATTGTCGTTGATTCCAGGTTCCAAACCGTCAAGTCTTAATGAATACCCATGTTTACCAATATAAGTTTCAGCGGTTAATAAAAATCCAAGACAACTTTTTAATGATTTAGAGTCATTTGAGAAACTCTTAGCTAAGTTTTCGCCTGAGTTTTTACCATGTGCCACCAAGGATTTATACAGAACCCTCTTATTTTCAAGGTCAATCACAAAGAACCTCTCTTTGACTGAGGGCTTGGAGAAATCAATAATTGTAATTATTTTTTTATTTGGTAAGTCTGTGATTTTCTCAAATCCAGTCATCGCTAATTTAAAAATCTCAAATGATAATAATGAGTCTAGATTGCATTCTTGATATATGTTTATTATATCATCTTTATCCGATGGCACAGATTGATCTTTCGATATAAAGCCCAAAAGATCAAGAAGTTGAATTATAAGTAGTAGTTTAATCATGATATCAAATTACGGCTAACGGCCCGGCGGTATAATTTAGTGGGTGTTAGCCGACGCAAGCACCGGGTAGCATCCTGGTACCCGCCAGCTGGCGGGCCAGAAAACTGTCACGGTGCAAGGAGGCTATGGCGCACTTTTTGCTGTCCGGGTACAAATTTTGTGAACTATACGAGTGTCGCGGTACAAGGTTGATCGGGAGCAGGTAACATGTCATGGTATACAAAGCATTATTGCGGGTACTGGCGCGATCGCGGTATAAGATATTACAAATATGTCTTAGGTGCAGAAGCAAAAGCAAAAAGTGTGACAAACCCATTAATTATACCGTCCGTGTTAGGTTTTCGTAGCAATTTCCTTTTTCATTACGATATAGGCTACGGGGAATCTCCCGTCAATTGTCACAGTTTTATCAATTGCAAATCCATTATTAATCAGCATGGTTTTGAATTCATAAATACTCCATTTGTTAACAACCTTAAATCCACTTACTGCTCCAACAACAGTTGCAATAACTTTGGTTTTTGTGCTCTCTCCTGCGCAAATTGTTGGAGCTATGAAAATGCCATTATCTCTCAGAACTCTTTTAACTTCATTTATTGGCTTTTTTGGTTCATAAAGAATGTGGAATAGATTAGAAGCTATGACGATATCAAATGATTTGTCAGGAAATGTCAGACTATAAGAATCCTGAATTTGAAAATCAATGTTCTTTATTTTTGAATCTACTAGTCTTTGATTTGCCACTCGAATCATCTCTGGTGAAATGTCAGTCGCAATAATAGAAGATACTTTTGAATAAATTGAAAATGGAATTATTCCGGTTCCGGTGCCAATCTCAAGAACATTCTGATTTAAGTCCAGGTCTGATACTATATTTTCAATAATATCTTTATATGTTTTTTTGAAGACTTTGTCTATGAAAGAATCATAGTAGTTTGCAAATCTATCCCAAAATCTTCTCTCTATCTTTTGTCTATTTTCCATCTTGTGCTGTTAGGTTTCGTAGCTTTTCAGTCCTGGTAAGTGGACGAGAACCAGGCTTGCGAAGCGAGGGCAAGACTTGCAGATTATGCTCATCGGCCGGTTTTGTAAATTTAATAAAACAAAACCGTGAATTATTATATGCAAGTGTGCGAGAGGGCAAGCCGGACTTGTCAAGGTAAATTGTCTTAGAAGCAGTTATTAGGTTTTTTTGGCAGAGCTATGAAACCTAACGGCCCGGCGGTAGGGCTTAGTAAGCGTTACCCGACGCGAGCACCGGTTTGAATCTTGGTACCCGCCATCTGGCGGGCCAGAAAGCTGTCACGGTGCAAGGAGGGTACGGCGTGGTTTTTGCCATCAGGGTACAAGTTTTAATGAGCATTCCGAGTGTCGGGGTACAAGGTTAGTCGGAGCCAGAAAACTATCAGGGTACAGAATTTTTGTTGTTAGCACTTGCGCAGTGTCGCGGTACAAACTGTCTCGGAAGCAGGAATCTATCACGGTGCAGGATTTATTAAGCGTGCAGGTGCGGGTGTCCGGGTACATGAATTCAGCAGGATTTATCTGAGGAGCCGTTTTCGCAAAAACTGTGACGAGCTTATTAACCCTACCGTCCGTGTTATATTTAGGCCAAGATTCAACCTTTTTAGTATTAGTTTTTTGTCTCGGTATTGATATAAACAACTTGATGAACTTTTTGCTCATACCCTCTTATTTTATGCTGTTATTTCCATTTGTCCCTTAAATTTCTCCATTCTTTCCAGAAAGTCAAGTAACCTTTTTTATCAAATTTATCTGTTGGTATTGTCTTTGGTTTGCTGTCTTTAAAAAATTGTTCCACTTGATCGGCAAAGTCAATCACTATGTTTTTATAGACAGAGTTGTCGATTATTACTTCATAACCATTTTCTAAAACGTGTTTAACCTTCTTGTCATGTGTGTGAATAATTTGCCAATCAATCCCAGTTCCGCATCCCGGAATTATTACTGTTTCTTCTTTGTCATCAGGGATAAAAAAGTGTCCGCAACAAGGTAATAGTTGATTTGAGTAATCATCCTTTTTATAATCCTTTTCTATTGATCGCAGAAGTGATAAAGCTGTTGAACTTAAAGTCCAATCACCCGTTTCTTTGTCAGAAATAATTTGGTTGCCAATTTTCAAATAAAGATGTCCGTGAGCACATAGGTCATAACCATCGTCAATGTCCTTTATCCAATGCAAGTCTAGTATTTTTAAGTCAAAATTTGTGTCAGCCATATTTGAAGAGTCTTGTCTTACAAAAGCACATTATTAAGATAAAAATTAATTTTTTATTTTATGCGTTATATTTAGGCTATAGAAATCAAAGTGTTTATGTATTAGGTCGTTCGATGGCTTAAATATAACGGCCCGGCGGTATAATTGAGTGGGCGTTACCCGACGTAGCATCCGGGCAGGGTCCAGATACCCCGTGCCAGCGGGGCCAGAAAGCTGTCACGGTGCAAGGAGGGTACGGCGTGGTTTTTGCCATCCGATACAAGGTCTTATCGAAGCCGGGCGTGTCGCGGTACAAGTTAGATCGAAGCCGGTAAACTATCACGGTACAGAATGTTTGTTAAGAGCACTGGCGCAGTGTCGCGTTACAAGTTTTATCGGAGCCAGAAACCTGTCACGGTACAGGATTGTAATTGCAAGCAGGTGCGCGTGTCCGGGTGCAAGTTTTGGCAGGATTTGTCATGGGAGCAGGTTTTGCAAAAACCATGACGAGCCCATTAATTATACCGTCCGTGTTATAGTTATTTGCTATTCAATTGTCTAGATGAATTAGTCCTTGGTATTTGAATCAGCAAGGCTAAGATATTTATTATGCATTTCAAGTAGACTATTTTCAATTGATATTAAGTCGTTTATCATCAACATCAATATGATTTTTTTTGAAGGATCCTTCGACATGAGATTACTATAGATTAAATCTGCAAGTTTATCCACTTGGTCTCTCATGTTTTGTTTGCTTTCATCTATTCCAGTCAATAAGGAAATATGCTCATAATCAACTAATTCCATATTTGCATTCAAGAATGTTTTCCAAGATGTGTTGCTTATATTCACCATTCTAAAGCCACTTGATTTACTTAATAAGGTTCCTAATGGCATGTCATTAGACTTGATATATGTATTTAAAGTATCAATGAATAATTTATGTTCAACAATGATTTTCTCCAATTCCGCTTTATTATCACTTAATTCCAGAGATACCGAGGTGAGTATTTTATTGACAAATCTTTTATCGTCCTTTTTATCTTTCCAGTTACCTATCAGAAGGGCGATCAGAATCCCAAGTATTACAGAGATCATTTCTGTAAGTACTTTTCTAAGTGTTTTCTTCATATTGTGATATCATTATTTGTTTAAATATACAAATTATTCGTTATAGTTAGTTGCAAGTCAGCGTATTGTCTTGGTAGCCGGTTGCCAGCAATTAACTATAACGGCCCGGCGGTAGGGCTTAGTAAGCGTTACCCGACGAAGCAACCGAACAGGTACTATGTTTCTTTAGCCGGAATTCTGTCACGGTGCAAGGAGGGTA
>JGI20214J51650_10002948_pt1 | contig 10678 bp, 10 predicted proteins | sample WetSurMetagenome_FD_51650 | JGI IMG/M metagenome (IMG submission 51650)
CCTGGGCTCAAACAGTATTTGGTTGCGGCCAAAGGCCTGCATTGGTAGTAAAGAGAAGAGTTTTTGTTTTTCGGGAGATACCGAAAAACAAAAATCTTCCGGTCGGAATAATGAACCGACCACGGTTAAAGCAGGAGATCCTAAGGAGGCTATTATCGCCTATCGGTATCCCCCGATAGGCGATAAATTCCCCTCTGTGCTCTCAGTGCCTCTTTGGTGAGAATCGGTTTGAGCATGGCATAGGGGATTAATTCGAGAAGGAGCGTGTCATGAAAAAAGTCATTCATACGGAAAAAGCGCCGAAGGCGGTTGGACCCTACAGCCAGGCCGTCAGCACAGGCAATCTTTTGTTCACGGCAGGGCAGGTGGCCATTGATCCGGGCACGGGAAAACTGGTGGAAGGCGGGATCAGGGAGCAGACCCGGCAGGTCATGGAGAATCTGAAGGCTATCCTGGCGGAGGCGCGCACGGATTTCTCCAAAGTGGTAAAAAGCACGGTCTTCCTTCAAGACATGAAAAATTTTGCCGACTTCAATCAGGTCTATGGAGAGTATTTTCCATCTCAGCCTCCGGCGCGCAGCACGTTCCAGGTGGGTGCGCTGCCGCTGGGAGCCATGGTGGAGATCGAAATGATCGTTCTTCTGGGATGAACAGGGCGCGCGGTGAGGAGGAGGTCATGAATTTCCAAGAAGTCCAGCCTTTCCTGAGGCTCGGTTCTATCTTGCAGTGGCTTGTGATCGCACTGGTTTTCCTCGCAGGTTTTCTGCAGATTGCCAAGTTCCTTCTGGACAAAAAAGTGGAAACCATGCGGGAAGAAATCGCAAGGACCAAGGTCGCAGGGTACGAAAAGAAGATCAGCGACCTGGAGGCAAAAGCGGCTGAACGAATCGAGAAACGTCAGCTCGTCATTGAACGGGAGAAGGATCGCAAGATCCCTCAAGCCATGATTTCTCAAATCAAAGAGGACCTTCTCAAATACTCGGGATCGACCGTGCGGTTCGCATGCGACAAAGGCGACAGGGAAGCGTTGGCTTTTGCGGAANAGCTCAAAGACCTCTTTGAGGAGTCCGGCTGGACCGTGAAGGGGATCGGTCAGGCGCAGCACGCCAAGCCGGTCAAGGACGTTGTGCTCATTTTGAACCACGAGGATCAGAAGGCCAAGGCAAACGTTATTTTCTCCGCGCTCACATCCCTCAACATCANGTCCAGCGCCCGCCTCAGCAAGAACCAGGAGGAAGACCTGGGGATCATCGTTGGTCAAAGAGAATGAACCCGGTCATCAGTAAACGGTGATCAGTTATCGGTGATCCGGTGGTTTTTCTTATCCCTACTGGTTACTGATTACCGCTCACTGATCACTGCTCACTGGTTTGCGGCTTGGGCTTTGACCAGATCCCGGAAGGCTTTGAAAAGGAGGGGGTGGAAGTCTTTTCCCGCCCCTTGATTCATGGTGTTCAGCGTTTCGGCCATGGACAGGGCCTTTTGCTGGGGCCTGTCTCTGCGCAGGTTGTCATAGGTGTCCGCGATCAGGGCGATCATGCTTCCCAGATTGAGCTCCCGGGGCCGTTGCTGAGTCGGGAAGCCTTTGCCGTCGTAATGAAGGTGATGTTCGTAGGCGATGATGGGAACCAGTTCCGGAATACCGGGGCTTGCGAGCAGCAGTTCGGCACCGCGCACCGGGTGATCCCAGTGCCTGGTTTTCTCATCCAGCGTGAGCACGGCGGTCGTGGATAGGAAGGCGGACGGGGACAGGTNCATGCCGATGTCGTGAAGAATGGCGCCAAGGGCGATGTTCTGGATCCATTCCTTTTCAAGGCCGATCTGCTCTGCAATTCCTACAGAAAGGGCGCAAACGTTCAACGCGTGCACGTAGGGGTTTGGGTCGGCGTTTCGCTGAAAAATGAGAATTTTGAGGGACAGTTCCTTCGCGTTGATCTTTTTTTGAATGGTGTCTGCCGCGCCTTTGGCAAGAGAAACCTTTTCGCTGGACAGAGGTCCCTCCACGTCGCTGAAAAGCTGCTTNAGTTGGGCGGAGAAGGAGAGCATGGACTCACGCGCAAGCTTGAGCACATCCACAAACTGCTCATAGGAGACCTGCGGCTTGGATTCGAGAGGCAGGCGGCCTGCGAGAATGTGGGGAAGCCTGTCTTGGTTCTTGGCGAGCACCATCTCTCCGTCCTTCGGCTCCTGGAGAAGCGGGACCAGGAGCTGCAGAAAACGGATCAGCTCCTCCGCACCGAGTCCCTTGCGAAACAGGATGCGCTCCAGGTGGATGGCATCAAGCGCCTGCAGCAATTTGGGGAGGAGTTTCGTGAGTTCAGGAAGAGGCATGTCCTCTACGATCACCTCGTTGCTTAGAAGGAGGAGGGTCAAGGAGGGACGCTGTGAGAGNTAGAGGTCCAGCCTTTTGAGCAAGCCTTCAAGCTTTTTCTCGCTTTCCGGATGCTCAGGCGGGTAAAGCGAAAGGGAACGAACTGAGGCCACAAGGGCCAGAACAAGTTCCTTGTAAAAGGCGCGCAATTTTTCTTTAGATCTCTCTTCCTGCATGGATTCCTACTCGCGACCTACAAAAGTTCTCGGCAGAGTGTCTGGAGGTCTCCCGATGCCTCACCGGCTGCATGAGTTAAATACTCCTTTGCCTCCTCTGTCCCAATCTCCGCAAGCGCTTTTGCTGCGTCCATCTGGAGGGATTTCATTTTCTTTCCCATGATCCATGACCGTTCGAGCAGAATCGCTCCGAGTCGATCCACGGAGCTCTTGGATTTCAGATGTCCCAGCGTTCGGACCACCATAGACCGGATAGCATAATCCTTGTGATCCAGCAGACCCTCCAGCGCCGGCGCCATGTGGTCGTTCATGATCAGGTCGACCAGTTCGATCAAGTAAGGAAGTGAGGCCTCGGAGATCTTTTGGAATTGCTGATCGAGGGTCTTGGTAAGATGAGGGGCAATGCTCGCGAGGGTTGTAACGGTCCACTGGTATCGCGCGGTGTTGGGGTCGTCCAGGGAAAGGAAAAGCTCGACCAGGTATCCGCCGGCTTTTTCGGGGTAAAGCTGGCACACTGCCGTGAGAGCCGCTGTTTCCTGGGGGCTATAGGTTCTGCACTTCTCCATGAGGCTTTTCAGGACAGCGCGCACTTCTTCCGGTCGCAGCCATGAATAAATGATTTCCCGCGCCACCTTTTCTTTGGGGAACCGGTTCAAGTAGAGAAAGATCTGTCGGAGCAAATTCCCAACGAGTCTGGGCTTCTGCTGACTCAACAGGCCTTGCACCGTGTCCCCCATGGTGGCGAGCAAGGGAAGAAGAAAGAGATCTGCCTCGCTCGATGAGTGTGGGTGGCTGAGAAGGTCTAGAATGAGACGCGCTTTGGACAAATTGAGAAACTCGCGATCCAGCGTTCGCCCGAGGCGGGCCATTTCCTCTTGTTCAATCATAGGTTTCTGGATTTTCAGAGAGGTAGCCAGATTCTCTATAGCCTCTTGGTACTGGGCATTGAATTCTTCGGTTTCCTGATGCCGGACCACAAGTTGTTCCAGATGCTGCCACTGGTTCAAGGAGCCGGCTCTCCTTTCCTGGGTGGCCCGGTTCATCTCCCTGCGGATGAGATCAAGGAACACGTTGGCTGCTTTGTACCGGAGGATCGCCCGTTTGAACAGATGGGCGAAGCAGGCTGAGTTGGGGCCGCTGTGCTGCAAGGCATCCAGCATCAAATAGACGAGTTTCTGATCCGGCATGGCCGTGAACATGACTTGAATAAAGCTTCCCTCTTCACCCTCGACGGGCGAAGGAGCGATCGAGCCCAGAACCTCGGTCTTAAGACCGGGTTCGAGGGAGTCGAGAGCCGCTTCCACATGCGGAAAAAATTGCTGCATTTTCTCCGTCCCCATGGCGGCCAAGACATGACTCAAATTCTCAAGAAAATTGCCGAGCAGGGCTCCGCGCTGAGCCATGGAGATATTCTGGACCTGGGTGTTCATCTCGTGATCGATCTGAAAAAGCATCTTTTTCAGCGCTTCCGGATCCTCCGAGAGAGCGGCAATGGTTTTCACTCTCTCGAGATCCAGATTGAAACTCCCGATTCCGGCCGGCTGGAGGATCAACTGGCGCCAAACCGCAGGGTCATCGCCGGTGGGAGAAAGATGCGCGGCGACGGCATGAGCGGTGGAGAAAACGCTGTAGTTGATAATCCCAACGCTCAGATGCTTGATGTTTTCCCGCGGGAGGGCAGCGACGACTTCGTCTCCCTGGCCCTGCTTTGCTCCTGCGAGGCATTCAACAAAGGACTCCAGTTCTCGAGTGGAGAGGTTCTTTTCAAAAAGAAGGTGGGAAATGCCTAGGGAGTGAAAAAAATCGAGGAAACTTCTGAAGTGGACGTCTTTCGCCTGGTAGAAGCTTCCTTCCAGGAACAAAGCGTCCTTTGCGACGCCCAAAAAAAGAAAATCACGGTCTTCTATTGCTTTAAGAATCTGGGCGTAAAGAGTTTCGACATTCTGCTTAAAGAATTCGTGGCCGCTCGCATAGAGCTTGCCCGCCTTGACGGTGCGCATGAGAGCAGCTACAAGATCCTGCATGCTGCTCGGCAGGGGGTAATACGCTTTGCCTTGATCAGGGCTCATCCATATCCCAGGCGCGGAGAATGCGGCAAAAATAGTGTTAATAGGATATGCGATGGCGCATCTTATGTCAATGAAGAAAGAGCGGCAGGGTGATGTCTCCGCATGAAGGCCGGGCTTGGTGAGTTCCATAGGTCATGGCTTCCCATGGCGTGTGATTTGTGTTAGAGAGACTTGAATCGCTGAGGGAGGTGCTTGGTATGGGCGAAAGAAGAGGGCTCGGAGCGCCTCGAATATGATAATCCAACCTGGGAGGATCACCGAGAAGATCACTCTCTTAGGAGCGCCCGAGTCCTGTTTCTACCACGTGGATGGGGGAGGGGAAGCCGTATTGATCGGCGGCGGGATGGCCTACCTCGCGCCGCGGATCCTTCCTCAAATCGAAGCCTTCGCCATCGACGTGAAGAAGATCACGAAAATCATCATCCTTCATACCCACTTTGATCACTGCGGCCTGGTGCCTTACATGAAGAAGTTGTGGCCCTGGATCAAAGTGGCTGCTTCGGAGAAGGGCAGGTCACGGCTTTCGGACCCAAGGGTGACGCAGAATATCGCCGCCTCCAACCAGATGGCCATTGCAAAGGCGAGGCTCGAGGAAGAGGCTGCGCGCCTCGGGTTCGGGTTTACGGACATCGAGGTGCAGCAGGCCTTGAAGGAGGGCGACCGTTTGGCCTGTGGAGACGTGGCGATCGATATTCTTGAAGTGCCCGGCCACTCTTCCTGCTCCATCGCAGCCTATGTGCCGGAGGAAAAAGCTCTCTTCGCCTCGGACGCGGCAGGAGTGTACTACAAGGATTTCGTTTTTGCGGCAGGGAATTCAAATTACGATCTCTACCAGAAGAGCTTGCACAGGATGGCGGCGTTCGCTGTGGAAACTATCCTCCTGGAGCACTATGGAGCGGCTGTGGGTGAAGAGGCCAGGACCCTGTTCCCAAAGGCCATAGAAACCGCCAAGAGCACGCGAGCTTCGATAGAAAGGACCTACAGTCTTACAGGGGATGTGACCAAAACCACCGAAGCGGTCACCCGGTTCGTCCTGGCTCGGTCTCCGGAGTATTTTCTCGACAAGGAGGTTCTTTCCATGGTGATCGGCCAGATGGTAAAGTTTGTTACAAAAGCGCAGGAAGAAAAAGACCGGACTGAAAAAGGTACAAGGCGAACCGCTCACGGTGCACGGAATGAGGATGCTCTTTAAAGGGTTCCCTTAGACCCTGCACCGTGAGCCCTGTGCCGCCTTGCATAGGAGCGGTGGATCAGGTTGAGATATGAGTCTTAGCACTGCAATGAACTCAGAAAGGAGAACACTATGTTTTTTGAATTGCGTCAGTATCGGATCAAGAAAGGCAAGATGAAGCAATGGGTGAAGTACGCGGAAGAGGTTCTTCTTCCTTTCCAGATCTCTCAGGGGATGGTGGTAGCGGGGACCTTTGTCGGGCAGGAGGAAAAGGACCTCTTTGTGTGGATCCGCCGTTTCGAGAGCGAACAGGAACGAAAGAAGCTCTACAAAAAGGTGTATGAGAGCGAGACCTGGCTGAAACAGATCAAACCTGAAGTGGACAAGATGTTCATTCGGTCCAAGATGGTTGTGACGCGCCTGGAGGCGACGCCCAAGTCCATCATCCATTGAGCGACTTTCCTTAATGAACTCCCAAGAAAGTCGCGATGGTTAGGGCTTTTNTTAACCATTCGCCTGATGTTAANGAAGGGCGAACAGGAGGTCTTGGGAGAACATCGTCCTCAGTCATAGGAGGAAACCGCAATGAAAGGTTTGATTATACGGTGGTTGTTCCTCACGGTGGCGATCCTGGTCGCAGCGCATCTCATTGAAGGCATTGAGGTGAAAGGCTTCTGGAGCGCGGTTTTCGCGGCGGCGATTCTTGGCGTGTTGAACGCGTTGTTTCGCCCTATCCTGATTATCCTGACCTTGCCGATCAATATTCTGACCTTGGGTCTTTTCACCTTTGTGATCAACGCGATACTCATCATGATGGTTTCGGGCGTAGCCGGCGGCTTTGAAGTGCACGGTTTTTGGTCCGCGCTCTTCGGATCTCTCGTCATCAGCGTCGTTAGTTGGCTCTTGAGCTCTTTCATCAATGAGCAAGGCAGGGTAGGCTACATCGACCTGAGAAAGCGAAAGGATGGGAAGTGGGAGTAGGCCGATAGTGCGGCCGCTTATCGTTTCCTTCGGGCGTGGCGAAAGGGCCGCGCGATAGAAACATCCACGTAATGGTTTGAAAAGGTATAACCGATGTTCGGGCGGACGGGCCATGGAGAGCAGTGGAATCGGGCTGTGCCATCCTTGGCAACAACGCCGCAAGACGATGACGGAAGCCGTGGCGGAGTATCTGTTGGGCATGCTGCGGACCCGGTCGTGGGCATTGGATGACCGGCCGGAGCCACGGCGGAGTCATGCGCTGATGGCGGATCTGTTTACCAAGGGGGCGGGTCTGCGCGGAGAAGTCTGTACGTGAATCATCCTGCTGATATGAGTGCAACTGAAGGAGAGTCATCTTTGGAGTCCAAGACTCAGCAAAACACACGAACTCCACAGAGGGACTCGAAACCCAGGGCCAACGGNGTGCGCCACTGGCAGAGCATCCTGCTCGGGATCGGCGTCTTGGCGCTCATCACGGCGGGCGTGTTAGGGTACTGGTACCTTTTCATGCGGGGCATCGTCTATTCGGATGATGCCCGATTCGGCGGCCATCTGGTGGACCTTGCCCCCGAGATCAACGGCCGGCTGATCGAGGTAGCCGTGCACGAGGGGCAGTTCATCCACAAGAGCGCGATTGTTTTCCGGCTGGACCCGGCGATTCCCCAGGCGGCCTTGAACCAGGCGGAGGCATCGCTCGCCTCCACCAAGGCCAACCTGGCATCCAGCGAGGCACTGTACCAGAAGGCGTTGAGCGGCAACCGCCCGGAAGAGATCAAGGCGGCCGAGGCTACTTTCAAACGTCTCCAGAACGAGGAAGAGCTGGCGCGGCTGGATTTCGAACGAAACCAGGCCTTGTTCAAACAGCACACGATCTCCCAGGAGAACGTGGACCGCGCGCGGACCGCTTATGAGTCCGCCCGGCAGAGCCGGGAAAACGCCGCACAGAATTTTATCCTCTTGCAGCAGGGATCCCGCAAGGAGGACATTGCCGCAGCCAAGGCGGCAGTGGAACTGGCGCGGAGCAGGGTAATGGAGGCCGAGGCCGCCGCGGAAAGCGCCAGGGGCAATCTGGCCCGCTGCATAGTCAAGGCACCTTTTGATGGTTGGGGCGTCCGCCGCTGGCTCGATCCGGGTGCCATGCCGTTGGCCTCGCAGCCAGTGGTCAGCATGTTCGATCCCTCCACGTTGCGCGTCGACGCCAACATCGAAGAGAAATACCTGCAAGATGTCACGATCGGCGACGAGGTGGACATCTCGGTCGACGCCTATCCGGCGCTGCATCTCCGGGGCCGGTTGATGCAGATCCTGCGCGCCACCAATTCGGAATTTAGCCTGATCCCTGCCGAGGGCGTCTCCGGCACCTTCATCAAGGTGACCCAACGGGTGCCTCTGCGGATTTCCGTCACCGCGCCCGCTGATCTGCCTCTCGGGCCGGGACTATCGGTTGAAGTGCGGATCCGCTCCGGCACGTCGACGGGGGTCGCGGCGGGGAGCGAAACGGCGCATGACTGACAACCGCGATCCACGGGGCAACCGATGGGGCGTGCTGGGCATCATCATGCTGGGCACGTTCATGGCGGTGCTGGACTCCAGCATCATCAACGTCGCCCTGCCTCACATGATGAGCACCTTTGGGGTCGACCGGGAGCAGATTGAGTGGGTGGCGACAGGCTTCATGCTGACCTCTGCGGTCGTCATGCCTCTCGTGGGCTGGCTCGCCACAAGGATCAGCTACAAGGCTCTATACCTGGGCAGCCTGCTGGTCTTCACCTTGGCCAGTGCGGCCTGCGCCACGGCGTGGAGCTATGAATCGCTGATCGCGGCCCGCATTCTCCAGGCGCTGGGCGGCGGCGCGATCCAGCCGATCGGCATGGCCATCGTGGCCGAGTTGTTCGAGCCGCACGAGCGGGGAAAGGCGCTAGGCATCTGGGGCTTGGGCATCGTGGCCGGGCCGGCGATTGGGCCGACCCTGGGCGGCTATCTGACCGACGCCTTCAGCTGGCGCACCATTTTCTCGGTCAACCTGCCGGTGGGGGCCGTGACCTTGCTTGCCGGCATGATCGTCATGCGTGCGCTCCGTGCCCGAGGCGCCCGGCGCGCCTTTGACCTGTTCGGGTTCGTTTTCCTTTCCATGGCGCTCATCGCGGGGCTCACCGCCCTTTCCAACGGGCAGGTCAAGGGCTGGCACTCCGATTATATTCGCGTATGCGAGGCCATCACCGTCGTCGGCCTGGTGATGTTCATCGCCGTGGAACTGGCGGTGGAGCATCCGCTGCTCGACCTGCGTCTCTTTATCATTCGGAATTATTTGCTGAGCATTCTGCTGACCATTTTCCGGGCGGTCGGGCTCTTCGGCAGCATCTTTCTCTTTCCGATCTTCCTCCAGAACCTGATGGGCTACACACCCGTGTATGCGGGTCTCTGGATGCTGCCCAATGCCGTGGCGGTGGGCCTGGTCATGCCGCTGGGCGGACATCTGGCCGATCGATACAGCCCGGCGGCGCTGACGGCCATAGGCTGCATCCTGGTCGGGAGCTCGCTGATCGTGTTTGGGCTCCTGGATCCGTTGTCAGAATGGCCCCTGCTGGTGCTGCCGCAGCTTGCCCGCGGTGCCGGCCTGGCGTTGATGATGGCGCCGTTGCTGGCGGCGACACTCAATGCGGTGCCCCGCCTGCAGCTGCCCATGGCCAGCAGCTTTATAAACGTTTTTTTTAACGTCGGCGGCTCGCTGGGCATCGCGCTGCTGAACAACTACGTGACCAATTCGATCCATATCCACGCGGTGCGCATGGGCGAGGTTTTCGCCGTGCAATCCGGGGCGTTTTACCGCTTCGCGCTGAAGACCCTGCCGCTTGAATTCCCTTGGGCCCACGGGATCCTGGCCACGCCCCAGGTCAAATCGGCGTTTGCAGCCACCATGGGGATCACGCGGCGGGCCCAGGTGCTCGGCTTTGACAACGGGTTTGTTCTGGCCGGGCTCATCGTGCTGGCGGGCATCCCCTTGGCCCTGCTGTTGAAACCCTCCGCCCACCACCTGAAGAACAGCGCGAAGGCCGAAGTGATGGCGGAATAGCGGTGAATCGGACCGCCCTGAACCTCAGGCGCGCAGCAAGAGTCCGTTCCTGATAGTCTTTATCATTCTTTGGAGCACCTTTGTTATCGTCCCCGCAGGCAGCAGAGGGGTCGTTCTGTGGTGGGGAAGCGTCGAAAAGAGGATCATGGGCGAGGGACTCAATTTCAAAGCGCCGATCACTGAAACAGTCATTAAGGTCGATGTCAGAGTTCAACCTCATCCGTTCAAGGAAATTGATGCATCCTTGAAAAAATACCAGATCGTGAAGATGACAGGGATGNTAAACTTTCATATAAAATTATCTTTGCTGATCATTTCTTCTTGTTAAGTCCTCCTTGTTTTCCGCCTTCAGCACCAAGAAGGCTGTGTCAATTTCTCTGCTTGCTGGAAATATAGGCAAGAAACTTGCCGCGTTGGTTACCCGGATAATCTAATCGTGTTTCTAATCTGTTAGNGAGGATCTGGGCGAGGTTCTCACAGAAACTTTTTGGCTAAAGTGTCATAAAATGTTCTTAGACTGGCAAATTTTGTAATAGCAGAGCGGGAGAGCGCAGAGGTTGATCACAAGAAATGCGCTCTTATTGACACACGCAGGCGAAAACACCTATAGTCCTTAAGAAGGAAGCAGGTTCTGTCACAAACAAAAGAATAGGGGGTTAATATGGAAGAACCGAAAACCTATGATTTTGTTGTCATCGGTTCCGGGTTCGGGGGCAGCATATCGGCCATGCGCCTCACTGAAAAGGGTTACGACGTCCTGCTTTTGGAGCGAGGGAAGCGTTTCAGGGATGAGGACTTCGCAAAAAGCGACTGGAATTTGTGGAAGCACCAGTGGAT
>JGI20214J51650_10002950_pt1 | contig 10674 bp, 10 predicted proteins | sample WetSurMetagenome_FD_51650 | JGI IMG/M metagenome (IMG submission 51650)
TCCATCCCCATCCGGGTGGCCCCTTTGAGGGCATTCTGTTCGCTGGTATAGGCAAATGCGGTGAGCGCCCCGATGATGACGATTACGAGGATTACGGACGCCCAGATCCTGGTAGCGTGTGAGCATGAACATCTCATTTCAGGTTCGCCTCCTGAGTACAGCGCCGGCACCCAGCGCCATCAGGATACACCCGATGGCAACTGCAAGGGAAGGCGCGGATTTTGGGGTAGGGGACGGCATGGCCGCGAGACTGACCGCGAGCGGGGTCGTCTGTCCGGAGTTCACCGTGACCGTCTGCGAGGAATCGACATACCCGGTATACCGGAGCAGCACCACATGCTGCCCGTCGGCAATACCGGTGAGCGTGGCCGGCGTGTAACCCTTGAACAGGTTATCCACATAGACCTCCGCGCCGGTCGGCGTGGAGACAACCTCGATGCCGCCGGTCGCCGGCACCGGTGTCGGGTTCACCCCGACCGGCGTGAGCGCGGCATTGACTGAGGTCAGGGCATTCGGCCTGACAAAGATGGAGTTGAGCCAGTCGTTGTATCCCGTTGCCGTCACCTTGAAGAGACGGTTGCCGTTTGCCACATTATAGAGCGTGAGGGTCCCGGACGACGGGATCATTCCCTGCGCATTGCTGTCCATGAAGACGCTGGCCCCGGGCATGGAGGTGATATCGACGGTACCGTACACCGCCGGGGTCATGTCCGCGTACATCTTCTGGTTGGTGTTCGCGTTCACGTATACGCTGGCGGAATAATCCTCATAACCGGCAAGCGAGAGCCGGAATGCATGGCTCCCCGGGTAGAGCGTGACGGTCAGCGGCGTCTTTCCCTGGTACGTCCCGTCCACATACACCGATGCCGCCGAGGGGTTCGAGGTCACCGAGACCGTGCCGGTACTGTGCGGTGCCGGCGGCGACGGCTGGAGTGTCGGGTAATACGTGGCCGTCTGGCCGGCATAGACCGTAACGATCTGGGTGTCCGGCGTATACCCGGCAAGGGATGCCTTCAGCGTGTAGGACGCCGGAACAAGGTTCGGGATCGTGACCGGGGAGTACCCGTAGAAATTACCGTTCAGGTAGATCGCCGCACCGGCAGGCGACGACTGGGCATAGATCTGGCCGTTCTGGACCGGGGGGATCGTCGTCGGGACGGTCGGGGACGGGTTCAGGGTCGCATATACCTGGACATGCTGCCCGTCCTCCGGCATGCGGGAGAGAGGCCCGGACCAGGTGACATACCCGGACTTTGAGACCGTGATCGTACTGACGGGTGTCCCCGTGGGAGAGACTGCGACCGTGCAGACACCCTGGGCAATCGTGCACTTGTACGTTCCGTCGAAATAGACGCCGGCGCCGTCCACGTTGCAGTAGGTATCGATATAGCCCTTGCCACCCCCGATCGTAATCGTCGGTTCGGTTGTCGGCTCCGTAGTCCGTTCCGTCACAACGGTCGGGACCGTCACCGTTGGTTCGGTTGTCGGTTTTGTCGTCGGCTCGGTCGTAACAACCGTTGTAGGTTTGGCGGTCTGTTCCGTTGTCGGTTCAGTGATCGGTGCGGTGACCGGCTGCAATGTCACGGGCGGTTCGGTAGTGACCGTGGTTGCAGGATCGTCCCCGGCAGCGGCAACCGGGACAGCAACCGCTGCCAGGCATGCGCACAGAACCAGGATGATGATGAGAATAGTACAAGGTCCTCTCAAGAATATCGCTTCCTGTAACAGTACATCAGGCAATATCGCTATTTATGCGATCCGTTAACGGGAATCACCCAAAAGCAGCGATCACCCGTGACAAGCGGTGCATACCCTCGACGATCTGGTCCTCGCCGGCAGACGAGAAGTTCAGCCGGATCGTATCCGACCCGCCCCCGTCCACGTAAAACGGGAGCCCGGGCAGGACAGCTACCTTCTTCGTAACCCCCAGGTCAAAGACCCTGCGCGACGAGAGCCCGGGGGGAAGCGTTGCCATCAGGAACATGCCTCCTTCCGGGTTCGTATGGGCGAGCTGCGGCATGAGGTCGTCGAACAGGTCGCACATCAGCCGGCATTTCCGCCCGTACGCGGCNACGATCGTGCGGATGTTCGCATCCAGGTCGTGGGTGGTGAGGTACCGGTGCAGGATCTTCTGGCAGAGGAAGTTGGAGTGGAGATCGGCTGCCTGTTTCACGGCATTGAACTTATTGAGCATCCCTTCGGGTGCATACATCCACCCGATCCGCATCCCCGGCGCCACGATCTTGGAGAACGAACCCGAGATCACCGCCAGGTCGGGCACATAGCGCTTGACCGGCAGCCGGGGTTTCCCGTCAAAGAAGAGCTCGCCGAACGCATCGTCCTCGTAAAAGACCGTATCGCGCCCCTCCAGGATCTCCCCGATCGCTTTCCTCTTCTCCTGCGAATACGTCCGCCCCGACGGGTTCTGGGAATTGGGGATGCCGTAGAAGAACTTCACCCACGTTTCTGTAACCAGTCGTTCAAAGGCCTCAAGCGCCGGGCCGTCCTCTTCGAGCGGCACCGTATCGATCACCGGCTCGTAGAGCGAGAAGGCCTCGATCGCCCCGAGGTACCCGGGCCGCTCCATCCCCACATGGTCGCCGGCATTGAGGAAGAGTTTGGCGAACAGGTCCAGGCACTGCTGCGAGCCGTTCACGATCTGGATCTCCGCAGCGGTCGCCGGGATGCCGAGACGGCGGCGGTACCGCTCCGCGATATACTCCCGCAGCGGGAAGTACCCGTCGGTCGTGGTATACTGGAGGGCGACCTGAGGTTCCCCCTCCAGAACCTCGCGGGCCGCCTGTGCGATGCCTTCGGTATCGATCAGGGCGGACGACGGGAGGCCCCCGGCAAAGGAGATGATCGTGGGATCGGCCGAGACCCGGAACAGCTCGTCGAGAAAGGACGCGGGCGCCCGTGCGACCCGGTCGGCAAAGCGGTACTGCATGGTATGAAACTGCATTGGGCAGCGGCAGAAAAAAAGGTATGGAAGAGCGGTCTGCCGGCAATCCTTTTGTCGTGCACGCGACAACCGGTATGCATGGCACTGACCAAAGGTGACGATGTGGCCGGCCTGTTTACCGGCGGCTGGTCCTGTTCGCAGGCAGTCTGCGCAGCATTTGCCGAAGATCTGGGCATCGATCAAAAGACCGCGCTGAAACTCTCCTGCGGCCTCGGCGGCGGGATGGCGCACACGGGGAACACCTGCGGGGCGGTCACGGGCGCCCTGATGGTGATCGGGATGAAGTACGGGCGGGCCGAACTGGACGATCTCGCGTCGAAGGACAAGACGTACGAGGTGGCGGCAGCGTTCATGAAGGAGTTCCGGCGCCGGAACCATTCCGTGAACTGCACGGAGCTGATCGGGCACGACCTCTCCGATCCTGCGGAACTGGCCTTATGCCGGGAGAAGAAGCTCTTCCATGTGAAATGCTCGAAATTTGTACGGGATGCCGGGGAGATTCTGGAGACGGTGTTGTAGATTTTTTTATTCCCGCACATTTCACATTCCGGTTCTATTGCGTCTACGGTTGATCAACCGCGCAATCGGTTTGTGCGACTTGGTGGTTGGTAATGAGTGCGAGTTCTGTAATGCACAATATTATTTTGTTATAATTATGCAAATTTGATATCTCATTAGCGTTAAAAATCAATTTGAATGATTTATGGAAAAATCCAAACGATTCAAACTGCATTTAACGGCTGATTTTATCAAAGATGCATCTTTGGCTGATTATGCAACGCCATACCCAAAGACCCCGGAAGAAGACCATAGAAAAATAGTAGAGGATTCCTGTCGATATAGAAATGCATTTTCAAGAGATCGGGATCGTATTGTTCATTGTAATAGCTTTAGAAAACTCCAAGGGAAAACTCAGGTTTTTGTTTCTGGGATCAACCCATCAATTAGAAATCGTCTGACACATACTTTAGAAGTTTGGCAAATTGCAACCTCTCTTGCAAAAACATTTAGAGCTAATGTCGATTTGGTTGAGGTTATTGCATTAGGTCATGATATTGGGCACACTCCCTTTGGACATTCTGGTGAGGGAGAGTTAGGAAAAATTCTTGAAGAGAAGACCAGTCATGGGTTTAATCATAATGAACAAAGCGTTATTGTCGCATCTTTTCTTGAGGAAAGCCCCAAATCAATTAAAATTAATCCATCAGATCCCGTGGGATTAAATTTAACAGAATATACTCTTGAAGGAATCTATAAACATACAACGAGATTCAGACATGGGTGCCAAGATACAAGGTTGGTTGGTAGAGCATTCAATAAAACATCATACGGATCTATAGAGGCTCAAATTGTTCACATTGCGGATGATATCGCTCAAAATACACATGATCTTGCCGATTTGTGGACGAATAAAAACATCGGCTATCAGCATTTGTTACCTTTAATAATGGATAATCCAGAATATTTTGGAAATGAGGATAATAGTCCACGTGCGGTCAATAGACTTTATCAAAAATTTATGAAGACTGGTTTTTCGCATGAATTTTCATCTTATCTTGTTGGTACATTGACCAATGATGTAAGAGAGACTAGTATAAACGAATTAAATATAAAATACAATGGAAAACCGGGAGAACGTCAATTTATTAAATATTCAAAGGAGACCGAAAAATTTGTTAAAGACCTTAAAGATCTTACACTATTAAAAGGGATTAATAGTGACGAAGTTAATCAAACGAATTCTAGAGGAAGACATATTATCCACTCATTATATGATTTGTTCTGCACCGATGCTTATTGTCTTCCATCAATGCACAAAGATAAGTTATCAGAAGAAATCCAAGTAAAAATGAAAGATACAAAGAAATACATAGGTACGAATATCAATCAAAAAGAAGATATTCGAATTATCTGTGATTACATTGCATCATTGACAGATCATGAGGCAATTGAACGATTCAGAGCAATTCTAACCTGAAGGAGAGGATTAAAATTCACGGTGGTGTGATTAAAGTTAAAATCGAATCTGTAGGAAGTGAGATTGATTATGGAACCCCAGGTATCTCTCGCACGATGCGATTGCTTACAGTTAAGGATGATTCTGGAAATGAGTTTAATGCTATGGCGTGGGGAAAGATTACCAAGGAGTTGAGTAAAGGGAAGCAGGTATTTGTCACAAAAAGCCGCTCTCCAAATTCCGAAGCTTCATTTAAGAATTATTTTGTTTTAAAAACTGTATAATATCAAATCTTTTTTTATTGCGTTATGTCAGAAATGATTGAAATTATCTTACCGCCACCCCGATCATCGTTTCCCCATCAGCTTGATCGGGATATTTGCCATCTGTGCCTGAATCATTCCGTTAATTCCTATGTGAGGCGGATGTAGTTGTAGAGATGAAAAAAGAATGAGTTGATCTTATCAAAAATATTAGAAATAAGAGTTGTGTTTTTTCATTCCATTATTGTCGAGGATTTTCCGTTTTTCATGCCGTTTTTGCTTATCCTCTTCAAATCGTTTATTAACATTAGCAATGAATTCCTCTCTCAACGAATTGAATTTTTTTTCCCTCTTTAAGAACATGGTCTTCCCCCATTGGTGCTAAATTTTAATGATTTAAGCTTTAAATGATTCCTACCAAGTTTGACTTCTTGATCATAAATTTCTTTCAATATCTTAAAACTTTCACTAGTAATTGTTCTACACCCATCCCCTTTAGTTAATACTATCAACTCTGTTTCTTTCCCGACACCTTGGGCAACTTCAGCATTTCGCTTTGCTTTATATACATCGTAAATTGTTGTAAAAAGTGAATCGTGTTTATCGTGTTTTTGAAACATTAGTGTATTCACGGCTTGAATACTTCCAGATCCAATTGCATGAGAATTCATATCTCTAAAATCTGCAAATGTTCTTTCAGATATTTCTGATATAATTGCTCTATTGCCATCAAAACCAGCAAGCAAAATAGATGATCTTAATAAAAATTTTGTATTTTGGTTCATGATTTCTTCGATCAATGGGTTTGGAAATGGTTGAGTGGCCGCGTCTACAAATTTTTCCCAACTTATTCCATAAAGATCCAAAACGTGATCTTGAAATATTTCATTTCTCTTACATTTGAAATTCTTCTTTATTTGAGCTTTAATCTCAAAGTACGAATAATTGTTATCTGGCATCCGAATTAAATCATCGAATAATAGGGGAATTCCTGACAACATCGCGATTGTATCCTTGTTTAATTCTTTGTATTTTGAAATCGTATGCTCAAATTGCCCCAAATTTCCCATTGTTATCATATGATCTGTGGCTGCAACAATAACCTCGTTTTTTTCGTTCTTACCTATAGCAGCTATACATATTGTCATAAAGGGATCACTATGTGAACACTTGTGTATTCTACATCTTTTATGTTTCTTTTTAAATTTCCTTGAATATCTTGTGCGCTTTAATCGCATAGGGAAATGCAACGACCCCTTGCGAACGTAAAAGTACCCCCCTACCTTTAAATACCCGCCCAACCAACTGACTGACTAGTCAATTTACTCAGGTGTTCCCAATGTTGTACCGGACCGTTCCCAAAACCGGCGATCAACTCTCGATCCTCGGCTTCGGCTGCATGCGCCTCCCGTCCACCCGGACCGGCGGCGTTGACGAGGAGCGGGCGATCCGCCAGATCCGCCATGCGATCGACAATGGCGTCAATTACCTCGACACCGCCCCGGTCTACCACCTCGGCAGGAGCGAGCAGGTGCTGGCGAAGGCGCTCGCCGGCGGATACCGCGAGAAAGTGCGGATCGCAACAAAGCTCCCCCACTGGTCCGTCTTCGAACGAGAAGATATGGATCGTATCCTGGACGGGCAGCTGGCAACCTTACAGACCGACCACATCGACTACTACCTCCTCCACAGCCTTGCCGGGAAGAGCTTTGGGATTATGCGGGATCTCGGCGTCTTCGAGTTCCTCGATACCGCAAAGAAAGACGGCCGGATCCGGTATGCCGGGTTCTCGTTCCACGGCCGGTTAGAGGATTTCAAGGAGATCGTGGACGCCTACGACTGGCAGTTCTGCCAGATCCAGTACAATTACCTTGACGAACAGAACCAGGCCGGGACCGAAGGGCTCCAGTACGCGGCGTCAAAAGGTCTCGCGGTCATCATCATGGAACCGCTCCGGGGCGGCAACCTGGCCGGCCGGGTGCCGGAGACCGTCCGGACCCTGTGGGATACGGCGCCGGTGAAGCGCTCGCCGGCCGAATGGGGCCTGCGCTGGGTCTGGGACCATCCCGAAGTGACCGTCGTCCTCTCCGGCATGAACGACGAGGCGCACATCGACGAGAACATACGGGTGGCGGGCGAAGCGCTGCCCGCATCGCTCACGGCGGACGAACGGGCGCTCATCGACAAGGTGCGGGACGAGTACCGGCGGCTGATGAAAGTCGGGTGCACCGGCTGCGGGTACTGCATGCCGTGCCCGGCCGGNGTCGATATCCCCGGCTGCTTTGCCGCCTACAATACCGTCGCCCTCTTCCCCCACGACCGGACCGGGAAGTTCCAGTATATCGGCAGGTTCGGCGGCCTGCTCGGCGACAAGGCCAATGCCGGCCTCTGCCGCCAGTGCGGGAAGTGCGCAAAGGCCTGCCCCCAGCACCTCCCCATCCCCGCACTGATGAAGGATGTGGCACGGGAGATGGAGGGGATGATGTGGGTCGCAGTCCCGGTGATGAAAGGTGCGCTCTGGTGCATGGACCGGGCCGGCAGGGTAAAACGGGTGATCACCGGTGCGAAATCGTAAGAGCGAACAGGGAACCGACAAGCAGGAAGCGATCCTTGAAACGGCGCTCACCCTCTTCACCGAACGGGGCTTCTTTGGCACCCCGACCTCGCTCATCTCGAAAGAGGCCGGCGTTGCCACCGGGACCCTCTTCTTCTACTTCAGGACCAAGGAAGACTTAATCGACACCATCTACCGCCGGGTCAAGATCGAAGCCGCAGGTGCGATGTGCCAGGACCTCGATGCAGAACAGACCGCGAAGGCAAAGCTCCGCCGCCTCGGGTTCAACGCAGTAACGTGGGGCATCGGCAACCCTTCGAAACTCAAGTTCATGGAGCAGTTCGCCCACTCCCCGTTCGTCTCGACCACAGCGCGGGAAGAGGGCATGTCCCGGTTCCTGTTCCTTCAGGATCTGGTACAGGAGGGGATCCGGGAGGGAGCGATCCGCAACACCGACCCGGAACTCGTCTTCTGCATGATGGCGTCCGCCCTCTCCGGCCTGATCGCCCTCGCGTCGGCAACGGACAACCCGGTCGTGCGCAACGCCATCATCGAAGAGGGGCTGGACGTGGTCTGGAACGGGCTCGCCCCGTAACGGCGGAACAATGGTGATGAGAACATGAACNGNNANACAACCAATGGATGGCAGGGCATGACCCGCAACGGAGTGATGGCATGACGATCGTACTCGAAGCACGCGACCTATCGAAAACCTATGGCGACGTACAGGCAGTTGACCACGTGAACCTCACGGTAGAGGAGGGAGCATTGTTCGGCCTGTTGGGCCCCAACGGCTCCGGCAAGACGACCATGATCAAGATGCTGACCGGGCAGACCCGGCCCACCGGGGGTTCGGCAACCGTACTCGGCATCGATGCGCTCAGCAACCCCGTAGGCGTCCGCGAACGGGTAGGGATCATCCCCGAGCAGGAGACCCCGCCCAGTTTCCTCACGGCAATGGAATACCTCCAGTTCGTTGGCGCGGTCCGGAAGCTACCGGACATAGAGACGAAGGCGGACTGGTGGTTCGAGTTCCTCGATTTTTCGGACAAGAAGAACGTGCTCTGCAAGGACTTGTCGAGGGGAACGCGGCAGAAACTGATGTTCACCCAGGCCTTCATCCACGAACCGGCGCTCGCGCTCATCGACGAACCCTTAATCAACTTCGACCCCATCATGCAGGATCTCGTCAAGGACTACCTGGCAGACTACGTGAAGAAGAAAAAGACGATCTTCATCTCCACCCACATCCTCGAAGTGGCCGAGGAGATCTGCTCGGGGTTCGCGATCCTGCACAAGGGAAAGCTGCTGCATACCGGCCCGGTGGCCGACCTCAAGGCGCGTGACGAGCACCTGCCCGCCTTCTTCCTCTCGCTCGTCCGGAAGGATCGCCATGCTTGAACTCTTTATCGCCATGATGAAGGAGGAGTGGCGCGTCCATTCAACCATGTTCGGCAGCCTCTCCTTCGCCCTCTTCCCGGTCATGATCTTCGGGATCGCGTTCATGGGCTCGTTCCTCGTGCCCCTGATGCAGACCACAATGCCGGCCGGTAACTTGACGATCATCCTCCATTCGAGTTACCTCATGCTCGGGATCATGGTCGGCGCGTTCGGCCTGCTGGGCAACGAGGTGATGAACCGGCGGTTCGGCCAGGCCAGCTTCCTTGCCTACTCCGCCCGGAGCCTCCCGCTGTCGGAGACGATCCTCTTTTCCAACTTCGTGGTCAAGGACACCGTCTACTACTTCTTCCTCTGGGTGCTCCCGTTCGGCGGCGGGTATCTCGTCGCCGCGCCCTTCACCGGCGTTCCCGTAGCAAGAGCCCTCCTCCTGCTCCTGACCCTGACGCTCTCGTTCCTCTTCGGGCTCTGCACCGTCTTCCTCCTCTCGACCGTCTATGCCCGCTCGCATGCGCTCTTCTGGCTCCTGCTGCTGGCGATCGCCGCCGGGTGGGCCGGCCTCTCTCTTGCGACCGGCACCAACCCGGCGCTCTTCTTCCCGCCGCTGCTTCTCTATAGTGCGTTCTCGTGGCTGAACCTGCTCGCCTCCTGCGTCGTGCTCGCCATCCTCTTCGGGGTCGCGATCGCGCTCTTCAACCCCGAATCCGTGGGTTCGGAGAAGAGTTACCGCAATGCGTTCGCGCCCCTCGTGAAGCGCCTTGCGTTCCTCAAAAACCCCCCGCTGGCCGCAAAGGACACCATCGACCTGTACCGGAGCGGCAGCATGGTAGGCCAGACCGTCTTCTCCTTCATCCTCCCCCTCGCCGTGATCTGGTTCTTCCTCTCCCTTTTGGGCCCGTTCTTCCCCCCGCACGGCCTCCTCTTCATCTTCGCCATCACGGCCGGCGTCATCGCCTCGACGATGTACACCTGGGTCACGATGTTCGACAACTTCGGGCCGTACGCCTGCCTGCCGGTGGCTGTCAGCACGCTGATCTCCGGCAAGCTCACCACGTTTGCCCTCCTCCAGCTGATCCCGGCGGCCTTCATCGCGGCGGTGGCCATTCTTGCCGGCGAGGCGGCGTATCTCGTCCCGGCGGTTGTCCTCGGCCTCTCCATCTCGTTCTATGCCGTGGGCATCATGGCCTGGCTCTGCGGGCTCTCGCCCAACGTCATGGTGTACGACGTAAAGGTGCTCTTCATCTATCTCGTCCTGGTCGGGATTGCCCTGACGGCTTTTACCGCGATCGCGTTTGCAAACCCGCTGTATGCGCTCGGCTCTGTCGTTTTGCTTATCCCTGCGGTATGGTTCGTGCGGAAGGCGAAGGTCCGGTGGGATGCGGTGGACCCGGAGGGGTTCTAACCAATTTTTTTAACAATTGTCAAACCCGCCCTCATGCGGGTAAAGGGGGTTTTGGAAAAATGGCAGTCGGGTTCGAGTCCATAACCCTGCATTCGTGATCCGGGTAACCGGTATCCCAAAAATAGCCACATCATCTGA
>JGI20214J51650_10002951_pt1 | contig 10671 bp, 8 predicted proteins | sample WetSurMetagenome_FD_51650 | JGI IMG/M metagenome (IMG submission 51650)
GTAATGGAGCAGCGCCTCCTTCAGAGCGTGAACAACCTCATTCTGAATTCAGAGACCTGCACAGGATGTGGCATCTGTGTCGAGTCTTGTCCCGAGGACGCGATTGTGCTCGGGCTCGTCGGTGCATCAAGNCGTGGTGCGATCAATTACGCTGCCCCGGTAGATGTTGACGAAGTCAAGTGCTCGTATTGCGGCGTTTGCGTCGTAATGTGCCCGTTCAATGCATTGACCCTGAAAGTTGATGGACAGGAGAAACTTCCGATCCTTGAGAAGGAAGGATTCCCACAATATGATATGAAGGCGGAGATTGATGACGAGAAATGCGTCAAGTGCACGATCTGCGAAGAGGTCTGCCCACGTGACGCAATTGACCGGAACGTCCCTGCCTACGAGGGGACCTATAAAGGACCGGTTACCGGAGCAAAAGACCGCCAGTCAGCGCTCAAAACCAAAACGACCTTTAAAGTCGATATGGAGAAATGTTCGCTCTGTGGTATTTGTGGCGCACTCTGTCCGGCACTCGTTGTGAAACACAAGGAGTTCACCGCAGAGACAGGCAAGGTTGAGGGTGAAGTTATCTGGGACGAGACAAAATGCGATGCCTGCAAGGTGTGCGTCGAAGCTTGCCCCGAAGAATGCATCACTGTCGAGCGTGAGGTAGTCAGCGATAAAATTGAAGGAAAAGTCAACATCATCCAGGACAACTGCTGCACGTGCACCTGGTGCTCACGAAACTGCCCGACAGAAGCAATAACCGTTGAAAAGTTTTTTGAAGGCGATATCGAGTTCCACGCTGAGAAATGTCCCGGCGGCTGCTCGACNTGTGTCGAGATCTGCCCGGCAAATGCAATCTATCTCCCGTCAGCAAAACCTGCAGCTGANATGAAAGGTGNGGTAGAACCTACCATTGCCGTGAACAAGGACTACTGCATCCTGTGTGGCGCCTGTGTCAACGCATGTCCCGGCGAAGATATTATTGTCCTGCAGAGAAGCGGTATCCGCATGAAGGGTACGGAGACTGACCTGTTCAAGAAGATAAAAGAGAAGCTCTTCACCAAGAGAACCTCGAAGGTGAAAGAGGATGTGACCGGTCAGGTCAATCTCAAAGTAATGGAGAAGGCGTGAGGAGTACTATGGTTAGAACAAAAGGTTACCCGGAAGCGCTGGAGAAGAAACTCCGCGACCAACGATATTTCAATGAGGATACAAACCCGGAATTCACGAAAAACGTGAAAGGAATCTCACGCACCATCGCCCATATGTGCTACCAGTGCGGAACCTGCACCGGATCATGCCCGTCTGCTCCCAGAAGCACGTACCGTATCCGTAAATTTATGAGGAGAGCGGTACTTGGCCTCGAGAATGAATCCCTCACGGATCCTGATCTCTGGCTCTGTACTACCTGTTATAGCTGTACTGACCGATGCCCCCGAGATATTGCACCAACAGATGTAATAATGGCAATGAGGAACCTCGCATTCAAAAGGGATATCATACCAGTGAACTTCCTTAAGACAGTGCAGGCAATTTACAGCTCGGGACATGGCGTACCCAACAATGATGTCAACAGGGCTGCCAGAGAAAGACTCGGGCTGACCCGCGACCCGCCGACAACCCACATGTATCCGGAATACATCAAAGGTATCCAGAAGATCCTGGACCACTACAAACTCAAGGCAAATGCCGACCGGATTGTCAAGGAACGGGAGGGGTAAGATACCATGTCTGAAGCAAAACACAAATTTGCGTTTTATCTCGGCTGCATTGCCCCCAACCGGTATCCCGGATGTGAATCAGCTTCCATCAAGGCTATGAAGAAACTTGGCGTAGAGCTGGTGCCTCTCAAGGGTGCAAGCTGCTGTCCAGCCCCGGGTGCATTCGGTTCAATCGATCTCAATGTTTTCTATGCAATGGCAGCCCGTAACCTCGTGCTTGCCGAACAGATGAAAATGGACATCGCCCTTCTTTGCAACGGGTGTTATAAATCGATCTGGGAAGTCAACCACAAGCTCAAGCACAACCAGGATCTCCGCGATGGTGTCAATGAAGTCCTCAAAGAGATCGATATGGAATACAAGGGCACGATCAATGTCTACCATACCGCAGAACTTCTCTACAATGAGAAATTCATCGGGGTAGAAAAAGTTCGCAGCAGCGTGACCAATCCGCTCACCGGTGCACGCATTGCAGTCCATTATGGCTGTCACCTGACAAAACCCCACAAAGACCGGGAGTTTGAAAATGACGTCATGCTGAACACCGAGCACCCATCATGGATGGAAGAGCTTGTTGCTGCTCTCGGTGCGACGCCGGTCGAGTACCGGAACAAGATGCAGTGCTGCGGTGCCGGTGGCGGTGTCCGTGGTTATGATATCGTGCATGCACTGGACATCGCCAATGAGAAACTGATCAACCTCAAAAATGTTGGCGTTGATGCTCTTACCGATATCTGCCCGTTCTGTCAGCTCCAGTTTGACCGTGGCCAGATTGAGATTAAGGAGAAATTTGGCGTGTCATATGATTTACCCGTTCTGCACTATGCTGAACTGCTCGGACTGGCACAGGGAATGAGTCCGCAGGACCTCGGGCTGGACCTCCATGCTATCAGCTGCGAACCGTTCCTGCAGAAGGTGCTGTGAGGTGGGAATAATGGCTGAAAAGAAGAAATCCACTACCAAGAAGACAGAATCAAAGAAAGAGACAAAGCACGAAGCCCCCGCAAAACAGGAAGCCGCACAAAAGGCAGCCCCGTCAGGTGTCAGTACCACAAAAACACAGGAGAAGGCACGTATCGGGGTCTTCATCTGCCATTGCGGTACCAACATTGCCGGTTCGATGGACATCAATGCAGTACAGGATTATGCAAAAACCATTCCAAATGTTGCCTATGTTGACAACTACAAGTACATGTGTTCGATGCCAGGGCAGGCTGTGATCAACAAGGCAATCAAGGATAACAAACTCACTGGCGTTGTTGTCGCTGCATGTTCACCACGTCTCCATGAGCCAACATTCAGGACAGCAACAAAAGAGGGTGGCCTGAACCAGTTCCGGTTCGAGATGGCAAATATCCGTGAGCAGAACTCGTGGGTTCACATGCATGACCAGGAAGGGTCAACAGAGAAGGCAAAGGATGCGATCCGCATTGCTGTTGCAAAGGCAGGTCTCCTGCAGGATCTGTTCCCGAAGGCAGTTCCGGTCGAGCACGCAGCAATGGTCGTCGGTGCTGGTGTTGCCGGTATGCAGGCAGCCCTTGACCTTGCAAATGCAGGCATCAAGACCTACCTCATCGAGTCCCAGCCGACCATTGGCGGACGTATGTCCCAGCTGGACAAGACATTCCCGACTCTGGACTGTTCACAATGCATCTTAACACCAAAGATGGTTGATGTGGGCAGGGCCGCAAATATCGAACTGATGACGTACTCGGAGGTTGATGCGGTCGAAGGTTATATCGGCAACTTCGATGTGACCGTCCGCAAGAAGGCCCGCGGTGTGCTCACCCCCGCCGAGGCAGAAGCCCGCGGTATAGTCGGTGGCGGATGTAATGGCTGCGGTGACTGTGAGCCGGTATGCCCGGTCGTCAAGCCAAACGAGTTCGAAGTGGGTATGAAACCCCGCAAGGCGATCTATATCAGCCACCCGCAGGTTGTCCCGCTCATCTACACCATTGACTGGAATTCCTGTATCAAGTGCGGTCTGTGTGTTACTGCCTGTGGTCCGGAGAAGAAAGCCATTGATCTTGAAGCAAAAGATGAACTTGTCAAGGTCAAGGTCGGTACTGCAATCCTTGCGACAGGATATGACATGTTCCCCGTCGAGAAGAAGACCGAATGGGGATACAAGAAGTATGAAAATGTCATCTCGAGCCTCGAGTTCGAGCGGCTTATCTGCGCATCCGGCCCAACCTCAGGTCACCTCGTTCGACCAAGCGACGGCGAAACACCCAAGAGAGTTGCGTTTGTGCTGTGTGCCGGTTCCCGTGATAATACCGGCAACGGGAAACCGTACTGTTCGCGGTTCTGCTGTATGTATTCCCTGAAACACGCACACCAGATCTATGAGAAGATACCCGGTGTACAGGCGTATCTTTTCTATATGGATATCCGTTCGTTCGGTAAGATGTACGAGGAGTTCTATTACCGTATCCAGGACGAAGGTGCGAAATTTATCCGCGGACGCGTTGCGAACATTCTCGAGGACCCGGTCACCAAGAACCTCCATGTCCACACCGACGATACTTTGCTGAACCGCCCGGTAGATATGGAAGTGGATCTCGTTGTCCTTGCAGCGGCGGTTCAGCCAAAAGAGGATACCAACAGGACCCGCAAGCTGTTCGGTGTATCCTGTTCGATGGATGGATGGCTCCTGGAAGCCCACCCGAAACTGAACCCCTGCGGGACAACAACTGCAGGTGTGTTCCTGGCGGGTGTCTGCCAGGGTCCCAAGGATATACCTGATACCGTAGCATCCGCCGAGGGTGCTGCTTCTGCGGCGAGTATCCCGATCCACAAGGGAGAGGTTGAACTTGAGCCGTACTTTGCAACATGCATCGAAGAACGATGTGCAGGATGTGGTATGTGTATTAACCTCTGTCCCTACAGTGCACTTGCACTCGTAGAGAAGGATGGACGACAGGTCATGCAGGTCACCGAAGCCAAATGCAAGGGTTGCGGAACCTGTGGAGGTTTCTGCCCTGGCGGAGCAATATGGATGAACCACTTTGCAACACCGCAGATCGTGGCACAGATCGATGCATTCCTGCTCGGGGGTGAGCAGTAATGTCTGCACCACCCGAATCCCCCGCTCCGAAAGGTGAAGAAGGTGAATGGAAACCCAAGATCCTTGGTGTTCTCTGCAACTGGTGCTCGTATGCCGGCGCTGACCTTGCCGGTGGTGGACGTATTCAGTACCCTCCTGACGTGCGGGTAGTCCGTGTCATGTGTACCGGTCGGATTGATGCACTGTTTGTACTCAAGGCTTTTGCCGATGGGGCAGATGGTGTGCTGGTCTCCGGTTGCCACTTTGGAGACTGCCACTATCTTGAAGGCAATTACAAAGGTGCAAAACGCATGTTCATGGTCAAGCGCCTCATGAAAAGTATCGGGCTCGATGACCGCCGCTTCAGGATGACCTTCGTATCAGCGTCCGAAGGGGCAAAATGGGGTGCAGTCATCACCGATGTCGTGAAGACGATCAAGGAACTCGGACCAAGCCCGATCAAGGAGTTCAGCAAATAAGGGTGGGATGATGCGGCAATGATATTCCCCGTCCATTTTTCCACCGGCTGAAACATGCCCTTGTCACAAGGTGGGACAACTNCAATGGAGGACAGGGATATCCTGCCTGACTTAACCTACCCGATTACTGGAGGAATATACAGTGGCAACGATTAACGTGAACCTGATATCAGGCCGCAGTATCCAGCAGGGTGTTGCGATCGAAGGAGGGAAAGAAAAACCCGCCTATCGCACAGCTGCCGGCATCATTGAGCTTGATCCATCAGATTTAAAGAAACTTGGGGCATGGAAAAATACGAATGTGAGAGTCACGAGCAATCAAGGTAATGTCATCGTGAAAGCGATCGAGACCACACAGGGACCACACCCGGGTGTTGCATTCATTCCCATGGGCCCCTGGGCAAATTCCATAATCGACCCCAATACCTATTCAACAGGGATGCCAACATTCAAAGGAACACCGGTGAAAGTCGACGTGGCGATGAACGAACCCGTACTGCTCGGTATTGAACTGGTCCAGAAATTATGCGGGGTGAAATAACATGACCAAGATTATTCCGGATGTCATTTGTCCTTTCTGCGGAACGCTCTGCGATGACCTGGAAGTTGTTGTATCCGATGACGGGAAACAACTTCTCGAGGTCTATAATGCCTGCGTTATCGGGACGGAAAAATTCCTGCACTCCCAGTCAAAGGACCGCGTTACACGGCCAAGGATGCACCAGCCTGACGGTACCTGGAAAGAAGTCAGCTATGATGACGCCGTAGAATACACGGCCCAGATGCTTGCAAAGGCAAAAAAGCCCCTTATGTATGGCTGGAGCTCCACCAACTGTGAGGCACAGAGTGTTGGGAATGAAATTGCTGAAATCACCCGTGCATGCTGCGACAATACTGCAGCAGTATGCCATGGAACGACTCTTATCGCAGTTCAGGATATTGGTCTTCCATCGTGTACTCTCGGAGAGATCAAGAACCGTGCAGACCGGATCATTTTCTGGGGCTGCAACCCTGCACACGCCCACCCGAGGCACATGTCGAGATATTCGATCTTCCCCCGCGGGTTCTTTACCGGCAAAGGACAGATGAGCCGGAAGATGATAGTTGTTGACCCGCGGGTCACCGATACCGCAAAGATGGCAGATGTCCATCTCCAGGTGGAACAGGGCAAGGACTACGAGCTGCTCAATGCACTCCGCGTCGCCTTCAGGGGAGAATGGCTCCCTGATGTTGTTGCCGGCATCCCCAAGGAGAAGATACGGGAAGCGGCAGATATGATGAAGAGCGGTCGTTTCGGTATCATCTTCTTCGGTATGGGTGTAACCCAGTCTCTTGGCAAAAACCACAACATCGATGAGGCAATTGCCGTAACAAAAGATCTCAACGAGTATACGAAATTCTCGATCATGCCCATGAGGGGCCACTACAATGTGACCGGCTCCGGTGAAGTGTTTGCCTGGCAATTCGGGTTCCCCTATGCCGTGGACCTGACCAGGGGATTTGCCCGCTATAACCCCGGTGACACGAGTACGATTGACCTGCTCATACGCGGTGAAGTCGACGCAATGTTCACCATTGGCAGCGATCCCGGAGCACACTTTCCCATCAGTGCCGTAAAACAATTCGCACATATACCCTCGGTATGCATCGATCCGCACCTGACGCCAACCAGTGGTGTCTCGAAACTGCATGTGCCGGTGGCATTCAACGGTGTAGAAACCGGTGGGAACTGCTATCGAATGGATAACGTGCCAATCGATTGCCGGAAGGTAGTGGAACCACCTGAGGGCATGCTCACCGATGAGCAGTTCCTCATCAAGGTCCGCGACCGTGTCAGGCAGCTCAAGGGGGCAGCATAACCATGACAGAATATATCATCAAGAATGGGAACGTATTCGATCCGGTCCAGGGCATCAAGGGCGACAAAGCAGATGTGGCCATAAAGGATGGCAAGATCGTTGACAAGGTCGGTTCCGGTGCAAAGGTCATCGATGCTAAAGGAAAAACCGTCATGGCCGGCGCGGTGGAAATCCACGCCCATATTGCAGGCCCGAAAGTGAACATGGGAAGGATCTACCGTCCTGAAGACAAACTTTTCACCTGCACTCCCACAAAAGGGATGGAACGCATGGGTGGCGGGGCATCGATCCCGACCACCTTCAAGACAGGCTACGAGTATGCCAAAATGGGATACACGACTGCCATGGAGGCTGCAATGCCGCCGTTGTTCTCGCGCCACGTGCACGAGGAGATCCGCGACACCCCGATCATTGACGAAGGGGCATTCCCGGTCTTTGGCAACAACTGGTTCGTGATGGAATATCTCAAAAACAAAGAGGTTGAGAACACTGCAGCATATATTGCCTGGCTCATCCGGGTAACCAAGGGATTTGCCGTCAAGGTTGTCAACCCCGGCGGGACGGAAGCATGGGCCTGGGGACTGAACTGTCTTTCCGTCAATGACCCTGTCCCGTATTTCGATATCACCCCTGCAGAAATTATCACCGGCCTGATCGAGGCAAATGAATACCTCGGACTGCCACACTCACTGCACATTCACCCCAACAATCTCGGGAACCCGGGATGTTACGAGACCACTCTCGACACCCTGAAACTTGCCGAGGGCTACAAGGCAAAGAACAAGTTCGGCCGCGAACAGGTGATGCACCTCACCCACTCACAGTTCCACTCCTATGGCGGAACCAACTGGGGAGACTTTGAGTCCAAGGCAAAAGAGGTAACGGACTATGTCAACAGTCACAAAAACATCACCATTGACACCGGTAACGTGACCCTCGATGAGACAACGACCATGACCGCAGACGGTCCGTTCGAACATCACCTGACCGGGCTCAACAACCTTAAGTGGGCAAATATCGATGTCGAGCTGGAGACCGGATCCGGAGTCGTTCCGTACATCTACAGCCCAAGCATCTCTGTCTGTGCCATCCAGTGGGCAATCGGGATGGAGATCCCGCTGATGATGAAGGACCCGATGCGCTGCTACATCACGACCGACCACCCGAACGCAGGACCGTTTACCCGGTACCCGCGGGTCATCAAGTGGCTGATGTCAGCCAAAGCACGTGAAGCACAGGTCAATGCATTCAAGCACAAGGACAAGGTCCTTTCACAAACCAGTATCGGCACTCTTGACCGTGAGATCTCGCTTTACGAGCTCGCCCAGATGACCCGTGCCGGCCCGGCAAAATCACTTGGTCTTACCAGTATGTGCGGGGGATTAAAGCCCGGTATGGATGCAGATGTGGCAGTGTATAACTTCAACCCGGACAAACCGGTAGCAAACCCCGATGACATTGAAAAGGCATTTTCACGCTGTGCGCATGTCTTCAAGAGCGGCATTGAGGTCGTTTCCAACGGAGAGATTGTCAGCAACGGTCACAAGCGTACACTCTGGGTAAATGCAAAAGTGAAGGACAACCCGCAGGTCATGCGTGATATCAACGAGAAATTCCTTAAGTATTACAGCATGACACAGGCGAACTACGAAGCTCTCGGACACCACTTTGTCCCGAACCCGTATACTCTTGAGGTAGATGCAACATAAAGCAGGTGTTAACTATGGAAACAGTAACTATCACCATGAAAAACCCGCCTGCCCTCTACCTTGAGGCAGATACCATCTCACCGGATACATTTGCAGGAAAAACTGCGGAGCAGATCGCAGGGCTTCCGGTTTATGAAGGAAACGTACACACAACTCTTGGCAAGTATTTCGACGTGAGTGGCAATGCAGGTGCAACCGCGGCAGATACGAAGATTATTGTCAAAGGCGATGTGAAGAAAGTCAAGTATATCGGCTTTAAAATGAGTGCCGGGGATCTCGTTGTAGAAAACAGCATGGACCAGTACGCAGGAGGATGGATGACCGGCGGAAAGATGCTGGTCAAAGGCAGTGTTGATGCGTTTGCCGGAACCGCAATGAAGGGCGGCGAGCTCACCATTGAGGGCAATGCAGGCAACTACCTGGGCGCGGCATACCGTGGCGACTGGCGCGGGATGTCCGGTGGCAAGATCCTCGTGAAGGGAAATGCCGGCAGCGACATCGGCATGTACATGCTCGGTGGCGAGATGATCATCAACGGAAATGCGGATGTCCATGTCTGTACTCATGCAGAAGGCGGGAAGGTCATCATCAAAGGAAACGCCAAGAGTAAAATCGGCGGTCAGATGGTCGGGGGCACAATCATTGTCTTTGGCACGATCGATACCATGATGCCCGGCTTTAAACCTGCCGGTGAGACAGAGATGGAAGTCGACAGCGTCAAGGGAACGTTTGCCCACTACGTTGGTGACACCGGCGAACGCAAAAAGAAAAGGAAAGGACAGATCATATACGGTGACCTGTACCAGAAGGTCTGATTTCGCTCAATACAACATGCACTGCAAACCAGTTGGGGGACAGGAGGAACAATCGCACCAGATCAGTTCCTCTGACCCCACCTTTTTTATAGAGAGCGCACCTGAAAATAAAAAAAAATCTGTTTACTTATAGCAACTTTTGTTACACTTTCTTAATTTTGTAATACTGCGTAAAACATTGAATCCTAAAGAATATGATATATTTGAATATTCCTTCATTTTTGGGTATTATTTTTTACTTAATATAAAATTTAATCCCGGTAAAAAATAGTAATGCTTATATGGCGATATCGGGTATTATTTCATGTCCCATTAGGGGACGTGCAATAGCGACTTTCATTCATTACCAGTGTTCTCAGATAGTATACACTGCCGTTCAGAGACAGTATTGTATCGCAATTAAACGAAAATTTGGAGGAATTCACATGAAATATAAAGACACAATCGACCTTTACGACGATGAGGGTAAGCTCTTAAAGAGCAATGTCACCATTGACAAGATCAGCCCGCTGGTCAACAAAGGTGCACTCAATGTCATTGATCTCACCAAGAGAACCGTGGCAGTCAACTTTGCCGGTATCGAGGATGCCTTAAAGACCGGAAAGATCGGCGGCAAAACGAACCAGGTTCTCGGCCGCAGCATGAACTGCAGCTGTGTCAAGGACGTTGACGCACTTTCTGCCAAGATCAAGGATATGGTGCAGGTCACCGACGGTGACAACACCAAGATCACCAAGGTCGGCGGCGGCAAAATGATCCTCGTCGAGGTCCCGAGTGCACGACTGGATGCAGCAGCCACCTACGATGCGGCATCAACCGCCGTTGCAGCAGCCACCACCTATGCACTGGTCGACCAGTACAAGGTCGGCATGTTCGACGGTTCCTACGTCAAGGCAGCTGTCTGGGGTACCTACCCGCAGACCATGCACATGGATGGCGGCAACGTTGTCTCGATCCTGAACATCCCGCAGAACAACGAAGGTCTCGGCTACGCACTCCGTAACATTCCCGCAAACCATGCGGCAATGATGACCCACCGGAATGCCAT
>JGI20214J51650_10002954_pt1 | contig 10667 bp, 13 predicted proteins | sample WetSurMetagenome_FD_51650 | JGI IMG/M metagenome (IMG submission 51650)
CACCACCCATACCTCTACCACCACCCATGCCTCTACCGCCGCCACTACCCATGCCCATGCCTCGTCCCATTCCTGCACCTCCCTGCATTCCTGCATCCGCTCCTTCATCTGCGTTATCCAGAAGCTTACCCTCTTTGAAGTTCGCAATGGCATCACGAATGGGCCCGCTCACCCCCCTTAGCATGCGAACACCGGCTGCCGCTAGCGCCTGGTGGGCTTTGGGTCCGATTGAGCCGGTGATGACCGCCGAGGCACCCTTCTTGAAGACGAGCTGAGCGGTACTGATGCCGGCACCACTCGGAGCTTCGATATTGGGATTAGTCACGCTCTCGTACTGCATGGTCTCGGGGTCAATGACGATGAAATTCTGGCTTCGTCCAAAGCGAGGATAGACCTCGCTATCCAAATTTGGCTCCATAACTGATATCGCAATCTTCATTCAGAACCCTTTCCGAAGGGATAAATCCGCTCCGTAACGATGATTTGTTTCTGACACACATTGGTCCGGAAGCGCCCAACGAAGGCTCCCGGACCATTCAACAGGGCTGGTCACTCACCCTTCTGGGCCTTCTCGATCTCAGCCATGCGCATTCTGGTGGCATTGAGGGCCTCTTCAAGCCCCTGCGTGTAGTCCCTTAGATAATTGAGTTCATCCTGGGGGGCCACTGTGAGGTGCCTATCCCCCCAAACCGGCCACTCCCTGCCCTGGCCCATCCAGGAAGTCCCGTTGCGTAGTAGCAATGTCGCCAGCCTCTGCCGCGGCCATAGCCATAGCCGAAGGCACGGGGGGGTCCGAAGCCTCCTCCAGGCACTCCACCCTCCCAGGCACTGCGACACCAGCCCAGACCTCTGCCCGTCATAGGTCTCTGTCCTCGCGGATCGGTTCTGTCTCCACCTGGCATGTCTGTTCCTCCTTTAGTCAAAGTGTCCTTTCAAGTAGAGGTTTTTCGAAGCAGGCCCAGTGAAAGGCAAGTCACTAAGATCGCTCTTCAAAGAGCCTCTACCGGTAATGAGAAAAAGCTCCGGTGTCCCTTTGCCAGCTGAGGTTTTGATGAATTCAATAGGCAAAATTTATGCCGACACCACGAGACTCATGGTTTCCACGAATATTGTGCGCGCTGCTGGAAAAAGCGTAAATTGGTGCGGGCACAAAATGACCCTAACACCGATTCAAAATGTTCCGCTTGCGAAGCTCTTTCAAGACTTGGAGTGTAGACTCGATCTGTGATGATGCTGATTGGTGCGTCAGGCAAATGCCTCCAAAAGGAGAGCTCAGACTTTCCGAGATCAGTTGGATTGCCCCCATTTGAGAAGGCTATCATCTGCGGCCGTGAAAAGCCTTAAAGTATAGTCGCTTTCCTTGATACTCGCTTGCAAGGAAGCCTGCAGCGGAAAGCTCCTTCACACACCGTGTCGCCTCTCGGGGAGTAAGCCCGAGGCCAGCCGTGAGGTCTTCCAAGGTACACGGACGCCTCGAAAGAAGGGCCAGGACCTCCTGGGGAGTGCTCTTCGAAGAACTGCTACGAGGCAGGTTGCGACCGTTGCCGATCACCTCCGCTTGGTCTCCGAAGGCTGCGGCGAAGGACTCCATGAGGTCTCTAGACACCGGGACGGCTGAGACGTGGGAAGGGGGCCGAACGACGGTATTCAGATGGATGCGATCGGGAGCAATCCACCCGACAATTTCTCTGATCTGCTCAACCGGGTGCGACAGTCCGGTGATGCCGCCAAGCAGAAGCACCTCCAGCCAGCATTGGCCGGAGAAAGCCTGGCGGAATTCATAGAGGCCGTCAACCATCCGATGAAAGGTGATGTCCCGATGGGGCCGGTTCACCTGACGAAAGAGATGCTCGTCACCGGCATCAAGCGAGGGAATGACGAGATCGGCGCCGCCTAGCGCCTCCCTCACCTCCGGCAGCCAAAGCAGGGAACTGTTTGTTAGGACCGCCACAGGAGTAGTGGTCATTGCCCTGACGGCCTTGATCAGGCTGCCAAGCCCTGAGTGGAGGGTAGGTTCTCCGGAGCCGGAGATCGTAATGGTGTCGGGCTCACTAGGGAGATGGGCCTTCAGTTCCGTCAAAACCTCCTCCAGAGGAGCCCACTCTTGTCTTTTGGCAGTCTTGTGGGTCGTTTTCCCAAGTTGACAGTATAGGCAATCATACGTGCAGGTCTTCAGAGGAACGAGATCGACGCCCAGAGATCTGCCGAGGTGTCGTGAAGGAACGGGTCCATGTACATAAGTGCTCATCTTCTCTCCTCTGCCCCTCCCTGTTCACCTTCTCTCCCAGGCGGAGCCATGCCCATAAATTGGAGGTCTCCTGAGTCGCTCGTGCAGGTTTTGGTGGTCCTCGGGCACCTAGAAGAGACATCAGGAACAGGCTCAGCACAACAATTGGGCAATATCCATGCCATATGAACGGGCCAGCCTGAGGAATCTCAGGATACCCCAGGTCTTCCCCGGCAGGCAGACAGGTCCTCTGTTCTTTCACGTTAGACTTCTCTATTGGGATTCCATCCCTCGAGGTCGGACTCTATGCCCTCACCAATCTCAGCAGCAAGAGGCCCCCAAGGAGACATTCCGCTCCTTTCAGGCGGGTTGGCGGGTGCAGGATGCCCCCAGGCTCCTGCTGCCCAGGTTGTGGCGGCCATGGCGCCATTGGACCCCCGACTGGCATGGGCATTGCTTACTGTCAGTCTCTTGGCTATGCTGATGGAAAGACTCTCAAAATAAGGAGCCTGTTGTGAAGGTGCTTTTTATTATCTCGACCGATGATGCCGAGACTGCCTACAATGCCGTAAGGCTGGCCAATGTGGCCGTCAAGAAGGGCGATTACGTCAGTATGTTCATGCTCGGCAAAGGGGTGCTCTTCGAACCAAACAACAGCAAACCGTTCAACGTCATGGAACAATTGCAGCAATTCGAGGGGGACTTCTACGTCTAAGGGGTGTGCATGAAATCCCACGGTCTGGAGGGATCAAGCACGTGCCCCATTGGCTGGATGGACGATCTTTACGCCCTGACGATGGAAGCGGATAAGGTTCTCACTTTCTGAAGTTGGGTCAGAAGGCGACGGCAAAATGCCATGAACGACGAGCCTGTAAGGAGGTTTCACTGCCGCAAGTGCGATCATCGCTGGGAAGTGCCTTTCGGGGGAGGCCGGCAGATGGTCTGTCCTCAGTGCGGAGGGCAGGATATTTATCGAACCAACCCTGGAGACATGCCGTCGTGTCGGCGAGGACGACGTCGCAGATGCTGGACGCAACGCGAAGAATCCCTTTAATCACATGAAGATCTACGTGAAAGTCGCCCTGTTGTCCTGCCTGGTCAACGGGTTTCTCATGACCGCAAAATACTTTTTGGGCGAAGCATCGGGAAGCATGGCGCTCAAGGCCGATGCCGTTCACTCTCTTGCCGACGTGATATCTTCCCTGTCGATCCTGGGGGGAATCCTGATTGCGGATCGCAAGACGAAGACCTTTCCCCTTGGGTTGTATAAAGTCGAAAACCTGGTCTCGCTGGTGTCATCCTTTTTCATCTTTTTTGCAGCCTACGAAATCGCCAACGAAGCCATCTATGCAGGCCACACGGGGGCGATCAAAAACCCTGGCCCGGTCATTGCCGGGGTGGTTTTCATGCTGATCGTGGCCTATCTCTTTTCCCGATATGAACTGAAAGCCGGCCTGAAGGCAGGCTCACCCAGCCTGGTGGCTGATGCCAAACATATCGCCACCGACATGTGTTCCTCCCTGGTCATCCTCGTGGCCATTCTGGGGACTCATCCGGGCTTTCCCCTGGATCGATATGCCGTGATTCTCATTGTCGCAGTTATCGTACATATGGGCCTGAGCATCCTGATCGGTTCCCTCAAGGTCCTCCTGGACGCCACTCTCGACTACGCCACCCTGGATGGCATACGCGCCGTGCTGGCAGGCCATCCGCTCGTCAGGGGCATTAGTTCGCTGGGCGGCAGGAGCTCCGGAANGTACAAATTCGTGGAAGCCAACGTTAAGCTGGATGCAAGGCTTCTTCGTGATGCCCATGATGTGGTCTCCCATCTTGAAGAAGACATTTTGGACCGGTGGCCTGACATCGACAGGCTCCTCATTCATTTCGAACCGGAGCAGAAAGAATACATCCACATCGCCGCTCCGGTGAACGCCCATGAGGCGGCCGGGCCAGGACTTGACTCCCCCCTGTCCGAGCATCTCGGCGAAGCGCCCCTCTTTGCTGTGCTCAAGAAAGAGCGGATCACCGGCAATGTCGCCTTCGAGACCTTTATTGAGAACACCTCCAGGACTCTTGAACGCCAGCGAGGGGTGAAAGCTGCCGAATTACTGGGTGAAATGGACATAGACGAAGTGTGGACGCGGGCGGCCCTCGATGGCAAGGGGGCTGGCTACGCCCTGGAAGCCCTTGGAATTGACGTTGTCACTACGGAAGCAACGACCCTAAGAGAGTTGCTGTCTGAAATCGCCGAGGAGGCTGATGGGCTTGAAATCAAGTCGCAGGAGTCACATCCTTAGATTACCTGGAAGGCATCATCCCTTCAAATATCGCCAAAGGATGACGGTTTTCCGACGAGAAACATGACGCCAAGACCCAGCACCGGCATCCATTGCCTTCTTTTAGCGTCATATTTTCGAGAACCGTCAAATTATGGAGGAAGGTGAGGTTTCGGGAGACATTTCGGCCAGAGTCTCCACAACTGCCAAAACGATGCGAATCTTCAGCGGCAATTCCAGCCACCAATCCTGGAACGCACGATGGTCTTTTTCATATCATAATGAAGTAGTTACGCCGATTCTGAACAAGCCCATGGCGCCTCTTTCAGTACCGCATCTGGTGCCCCCGATGGCATTCATGCCTTTGACGAAACTGGCTATTTTGGCCAGATCCTCCGTACCTCGGAATCTGAAAATGAGAAATGTCGGCCGGTCCGGCCATGGGGGTGCTGGGAGGTACCGCTTTGGGGATGGGGCTTTTCTCCTATTCCCCGTGGCGCAAGGACTACTTGCCGAAGGCGACGAGTAAGCTGGCGGACATCGGCACCTGCAAGTCCATCAAGGTGACGAACATTTCGGAGACCAGCTGATTCGAAAACTCGGTGCTCATGGGTGATATCAAAGGGGCCGGAGGACTTCTGGTCAACCAGTACAGCTACAACTGGCCGCCCTTCGGGGACGGCACGGGTTTAGACAAGGGTACCTACGAGAGTGGCGTCGCCAAGATTCGGCAGTGTTTGCCGAACAACCTCGAGGAAGCCTGGGCCATCGCCGAAAAACTGGTGCCGATGATCACTCCGGGGGGACCCGACCAGGATTTCCCCGCCATGGAAGTGGCCTCCGGGCTTTTCAACACACTGGCGCCTTCGACCACCTTCAATCTCGAAGAACCGCCAGGCTATTTCAGCGAGCATCGGTTTCCCGCCATCCAGATCGTCTACGACCGCAGGGGGGCAACCTGCTCGGTTGCAGCCGACGACGTCTGGAAATCAACCTTCCTTCTGGGCTACGGGGAGGGTCAGTTCGAGGATCTCGAGCAAGTCGTCGCCGATTCCAACCAGCCTCCGATCCACTGCCTACGCTGGCGTTCGCCCGAACCGCATCCGCCGGAATACTCGGACCGGCTTTGGTGGGACGCACACCAGCTTGATCATGGCAAGACTATCGACAAGAAATTCCTGGGGGTCGACGAACGCCCACCGCTTATCATCCTCACAGGCTTTCTCGGTTCAGGCAAAACCAGCTTTTTGCAGCACTTTATCGAATACCAGACCCAGCGCAGCCGATTCGTGGCGGTGATTCAGAACGAAATCGGCGAGGTCGGCCTGGATGGAAAGCTCCTGGACTAAACTGTGACCGAAATCGATGAGGGCTGTGTATGCTGCAGCCTGATCGGCAACCTAAAGCGGACGATTTACGGAATCCTGGGAAGCTTTTCCCCCGACACCATCATCCTTGAAACGTCAGGGCTGGCAAACCCGAAGAATTTGTTTGACGAATTGGAGGAACTGGCGGAGTGGGTCAGATTCGACGCCACCGTCACCGTGGTGGACGCCCTCAACTTCAACGCCAGCCTTGAAGGTTACCGCGGCGGACGTGCTCATCTTCAACAAGAGCGATCTGGTCGACGCAAGGCGATTACAGGAGTTCCGCCATCGATTGCACCAACTCAACCCGCATGCTCCGACGGTGGTGAGTTATCGAGGGGATGTGAACCCGGCCATGATCTTCGACGTGGATGACCGGTTGGGGCCGGAATTAAACAGGAGTGCATTGCCCTCCGCTGATGATAGCAGGCAGGCCCCTCACACGCACGCGCACGATCACCTCTGGTCTCGAACCATGCGCTTGCCGCAGGTTCTGGATCGTCAGGCCTTCATCAAAGCGATCACCTCGCTGCCTTCTTCGATTTTTCGCTTCAAGGGCCTCATAGAGCTTTCCGCTCCCAGGCAGACCACACTTCTTCAGTATGTTGCCGGCCGCTGGGACATCACGCCGTTTCCCGACCCCCAAGCGGAGGATCGTTTCTTGACATTCATCGGCAAGANGGAAGGTCCAGACCCATTCGAAGCGGTGGAGGCCTTGATCCGAGCGGCGGAAGCCTGAAAGTTTCGAGCGCATTGTCGGGTACCCGCACCCCTGAGCCTCTGAGGTGATCGGAGAAGGTTCGCAACGGGTACGTTTCGAAACCGGCAGTAATCGGGCAAGGGTGCATTTTGTTCCCAGGTCGGTCCTCCAACCTACCGCATATCTTTTTCCCCAAACCTTTATTCTGCTGAAAGCAGCCGATCGACAGTCCGATTGATTGAATTGGCATTGTTCTTGTTTATCTGTGAGAGCGATCGGGCGGGTTATCCCTCCCCAGATATCCGTCCCGATCCCATAGTAACCCTTCACCCAAACCCTAGGGAGAGAGAATGGCGCGTTCAAACCTTCAGCATGCAGCGTACGACCTTACCCTTTCTCTCTCCCGACCAACTCCGAAGGGAGATTTGCTGGAAAGGTCAATACTCAATACCAAGGAAAATGAAGAATTGGAGCTCAAAGAAAATGGAAACATGTGAAAGAAGCGCAGTAAATTCCTGCGAGCATGCACATCAGGAAGAAGCGACTGACGATACCATCAGAGTTCAGGACCGGCTTTCGCACATTCGGCACAAACTAATCGTCATGAGCGGCAAGGGGGGAGTGGGCAAGAGCAGTGTGGCCACCTACCTGGCCATCGGTCTGGGTCGTTTGGGCTACCGGGTGGGACTGCTCGATGTGGATTTCCACGGCCCCAGCATTCCCAGGATGCTCGGCATCTCCGGAATGTTCCGTTTCAACGAACAAGAGCAGGCTTTGGTACCGCATGATTACGACGATCATCTGAAGGTTGTCTCCATTGAATGTCTTTTGGAGGACCGGGATGCGGCGGTCATCTGGCGCGGTCCGGTGAAACACGGGGTCATCAAGCAGTTCATTGCCGAAGTCGATTGGGGAGAGTTGGATTACCTGGTGATCGATTCACCGCCCGGGACCGGCGACGAACCGCTCAGTGTCGCCCAGACGATTACCGGCACCCACGCGGTCATCGTCACGACCCCCCAGGAGATTGCTCTAGCGGACGTTCGCAAATCCATCAATTTCTGTCACCAATTGAGAATGCCTATCGTGGGCCTGGTTGAAAACATGAGCGGCTATGTCTGTCCACACTGCCAGCAGGAGAGTCCCCTGTTTGGCCAAGGTGGTGGCAAAAAAACCGCCGAGCAAATGAACGTCCATTTTCTGGGCTCCCTGCCGTTCGACCCTCGTATCGTGCAGGCGTCCGATTTGGGGCACACGCTGGTTGAGCGCGAAAACGCCAGTCCTTTTACCTTCGCTCTGGCTAATTTTGTCAGCGATGTCATCCAACGTTCCGAGGCTCTGGCAGAAGAGCCGCGGCCAAAGAACTGAAGAACACGATAGCCTTTTTTCTGACCCGCAGTATTGAAAAAAGAGCAGAGTCTGCCTCGCTGACCCGGCCTTCATCTTGCCGCGAGGGCGCATTAAGTCGGAGAATCACGACAAAAGAGGCCTTTGTGCCATGTCGACAAACGCATCATCGTGCATGGTCGATCTTTACATTTGGTTGTCGACCATCTTCCCATGGGAGTAGTTGTGCTGGATGCTGATCGGAAGGTCACCAAGTTCAACGCCTGGGCGGAAAAGATCACCGGCTTCAGTTCCGAGGATGCGGTGAGCCATTTTTGCGGCGACATCCTTCGGGGAGCGTTGTGCAGTGGGTGTTGCCCCTTGGAGGCGGTCATTGACCGCTCAAAGCCCGTGGTTCGTGCTGAAACCAGCCTTACCACCAGATCCGGCAACACCATTCCGGTCCGCATGCACACTGCACAGGGTTATTCGACTCATCGGGAAGACTCGTGGGGGCCGTGGAAGCATTTCGAGACATTTCTCACCAACTTACCCGCGAACGAGAACGCACTAACTTGATGTCAATGTTGGCCCATGACATGCGATCTTCGCTTTCGGGCATTAATGGGCTCGGATTGAGACTCATGNGGAAAGTCGATGAGATCAGTGAATCAAAGCGGCAAGAGTACCTCAGCGTAATCACCCGGGAAGGGGCAAAACTGGAGGGTTTGGTTGATGATTTTCTGGAGTTCTCAAGATTGGAAACCGGGCAGTTACGTTTAGACTTTCGTTCCACTTCGCTGGACATAGAACTCGAAGAACTATTCCAAGTTTATAAATTAAAGGCTGATCAGCCCAAGCTCAAAATCGAATTGAGGTTCGACAGCTTCCTCCCGGTGATCGAAGCGGATGCGAATCGCCTCCGCAGAGTCATCGCCAACCTCCTTGACAATGCGATCAAGTTCTCAAGAATTGGCGGGAGGATAATCATGAGTGCTCAAGGGCAGGAAGAAGAAATCATCGTCAGCGTCGCGGACGAGGGCATTGGCATTTCGGCAGTGGACCTTCCTTATATTTTCGATCTCTTCCATCGTGGCAACGATACCAGTATGCACAGAGGGCACGGGTTGGGCCTCAGCATTGTGAAATCGATAGTCGAGGGGCATGGGGGACGCGTGGTTGCCTCCAGCAGCATGAACCAGGGGTCCACTTTCACTGTCTACCTTCCCAAGAGGCGTTAAAAAAAGAGCAATGACGGGCTGATCAAACATGATTGCCATTCCGTTACACCAATCGCGCGTGGCGCCGGTTCTGGACTGGTGCTCGACCATTGTTCTGATCCCGAAAAACGCCGACAAATCGTGGCACGATGGAGAACGACTCAGTGTGAAGACCAATGTTTTCGACCTAATGAGGTTACTCCACAGCATGGATGTCTCACCTGTCATCTGTGGAGCGTTGAGCCCGCCCGTTCTGCGTTACGGACAGCATCTCGGGCTGGAGTTCATTTGCGGCATAAGCGGAGCCATTGATGAGGTCGTCGAAGCATACCGGGCTGGAGAACTTGACCAACCACGTTTTCGCTTGCCGGGATGCCGATGCACAGGGCGCCTCCGGCCCCTGGCCGGGCTGGGTCCGACCCATCATGATTCAGTGCAGGGGGGCATTCTTATGTCAGGAAATCGAGAAAATGGTGGAGCCATGACTCGCCAAGGGGGGCAAGGCAGGGCTTGTCGCTGTGCTGTAAGGCAGACGGAAAGCGTCATAGGAGTTACTGGTTGTGTCTGTCCACAATGCGGCAGGGAAGTTCGTCACCGCCGGGGTGTGCCCTGCACCCAATCGGTCTGCCTGGCGTGTGGTACTCCTATGGTCGAAAAACCACCCGCACCGGGGCCTTCCCTATAATCATCTTCCAACGTGCTGCCGCAGATCGTCCTTTTCGAGAGAGAGTAAGCCGTCCTGTGAGACAGCAATTCAGGCCGGTGTGAGCCTGTGTTTCATCCGGTTGCTATGCTTTCAAAGACTTCAGCACCATTGCTGAAGCCCCCTTGCATGGGTCTTGTGCGACCATCAGTGACTTATCTACGACAGGAAGAGCATTAAACGTGCTTTTTTGGTGAAACCTCGTCTGAAAGAGAGGTATGTTTCGCGAAAGTAAAGGTCTCCGGCAAGACCGGCTGTGAAGAGGGTGAGCCTCTTGTGTCAAAATCATGGAGAGAAGGGGAACGTTATGCCTGTTCTCGAAAAAGCGTTGAACCGGCTGAAGAAAGAGCCTGTCAAGAAGCGGAAGCGGGAGAAGTTGCTTGGACAGTGAGGATACGGCGGCTGCAGAGCCCAAGAAACCGGATTTGTCGCCACAGACCCAAATCATTCTGAACAGTATTGCCGATGGGGTCTTCACGGTAGACCTTTCATGGAGAATCACCTTCTTCAACAAAGCCGCCGAGGAGATTACCGGGATTCCGGCTACTGAAGCAGTCGGTCGACCCTGCTGCGAAGTCTTTCGAGCGAATGTCTGCGAGACCACCTGTGTGCTGAACCACACCATGGAGACCCTGATGCCGGTCGTGAACAAGCCGATTGCTATCCTCCATGCCGACGGCCGCGAACTCCCTGTTAGCATCAGCACGGCTCTACTCAGGGATGAAGCCGGTCAGATCATTGGAGGCGTGGAAACCTTTCGCGATCTGAGTCTGGTGGAGAGCCTCCGTAAGGAAATCAACCGCCGCTATCGTTTCCAGGATATCATTTCCCGTTCACCTTTGATGCAG
>JGI20214J51650_10002956_pt1 | contig 10665 bp, 8 predicted proteins | sample WetSurMetagenome_FD_51650 | JGI IMG/M metagenome (IMG submission 51650)
ATCGATTTTCATTCCGGAATCGATCAGCGATTTTGAGATCAAAATCGATCAGCGTTTTTCATTTTGAAATCGATCAGCGATTGAAAACCGGTTTGAGCAGCGACAACACAGACGGAGCGTGAGATCGGGATCCGATTTTCNTACGAGAATCGATCAGCGATTTTGAGATCAAAATCGATCTCCGGTTATAGTTTTCCAATCGATCAGCGGTTTTCATTTACAAATCGCGATCATGATCGCGATTGAAAAACTGATCCGGATCGATCGCGATCCGATTTTCGTACGAAAACCGGTGAGCGATTTTTCCGGTAAAATCGATCTGCATCTTGATATTTTCATCATGATCGCGTTTGAAAACCACTCGCGGATCAGTCAAATCATAATTTTTATTTTTTCCCACCTGAATCCTGGTTTAAAAANAGTTTTATTCAATGATGAGCGAGCCGACAACCCGCAGCTTCCCGCCCTCAAGATAATGGAGNACAACNCGGGCTCCCGGGAGGTAAACGAGCGCCTTTTCCATGGACAGGGTAAGCACGGGCATCCGCCAGTCACCGTCAACCACNGTNTTTTCAAGCCGGGTCGGGAGGAACTGCATCCAGTTGCCTGCATAAAGGACCATGCCTTCTTTTAAAGGCGCCGGCCAGTATTTCACGAGCTGGGCTTTGCCGGAGACGGTCGTCGCGAACCTGACTGCCGGATCGCTGGTCAGGACAAAACCGCGGTCCAGGTCCTCGGATTCAATATTCTTGAGCGCAAGACCGACGCGGTCACCGGTAATTGCAGACTCCGCATCATCGTCATGCTTCTGGATAGAGCGGATCTGGGCAGTCTTCTCGGTAGGAAGGACCCTGAGGGTTTCGTGCTTCTTGATCATTCCCTGTGCAACAGAGCCGAGGACAACAACGCCGACACCTTTCACGTTGAAATGGGCATCAACAGGTACGACACCTTTGCCTGCGGTCTCGTGGGCCTTCTGGTGGGCAGTCTGTTTGACTGCGATCTCCAGCATCTTCTCACGCAGGCCAACGATATCCTCTTCGAGAACTTCATAGTGTTCGAGGACGGTGCCTTTGATGAGCGGGGCGATCTGGTCCGGTGAGATGTAGTTCTTGAGGATGAGATACCCGGCGGATTTGCCGGCACACTGGAGCATCAGCACACATTCACCGAATGTGGCGTTAATCTCGTTCACGACAAGGACAACGCGGTCAGACAGGGAGACCGCGTAGAACAGCGAGGAGAGCTTCTCGGGATACCGGGTCGGTTCGATGAAGGTGACCGTTGCATCCCCCTTTTTCAGGTTATAGAAGGTAATATCGCTTGCCGTGCCCTTTTTTCCCAGATCTTTTGAATAATCCGGGGGAGCAAGAACCGCGACGGTGAGATTGGACATGATAGTAAAAGATAGACCGTACAAGGATATGAGGGTTTATTCCGGGACTGGTGAAAAGAGAGATGATCACGGCTTTTTTCTTATCGCTGTTTCAAAATTGCTCCTGAATTTTTTAATATGCGCCATCGAGGGTTTTACTGCCAGATACACGAGGACGATGTATGCCGCGTAGACAAGGGTGAAGAAAAACAATGCAAAGTACCACCCGTACGATCCTGCCGGGCTCAGATATTCCCCATTGACATACAACGTACCGAAAAGGAGCGGGAACTCCAGGTATGTCAGGACCTGGGTACCATAGAAAAGAATCACACCGGAAAGCGAATCTGCAACAAGCAGGCACACGAAGGGAGTAAACCAGATGATATATTGCGGGCTGTGATACTTCAAACAGAAAACAACGGTAAAAATCGCCATCAATAAAAATTTTACCAGGTGGCGGGGCTCTTTTTTGGGATCAACCCAGGCTGCAGCTGCCAGCAGGAGGAGCACAAGCCCCATGATCAGGTACATAATGTTCGAAACAACTGTCGCAGGTATCCCCAGGTTAAACACGTCGTGTAAATAGGCGTACAGTGTGTTCGTGGCGGTATTCACGTAGACATCGGTCCTGACAAGACTCCCTGAAAAATACGAGAGCAGAATTTCAGGTTTCAGGATGAGAAACGGGAGGATGAGAATGACAGAAACCGGGATTCCGATTTTTAGGATGCTGACGATCTCCTGTTTAAGTGATGCCGGTTTTGCATGATAGAGCACCATGAACGGAAGGGCGATGACAGGGAAAATTTTTACAAAAAAACCAATAACAATGGCGAGATAGCCCTGGACTTTTTTATTATATACGGAAAAAAGTACAGCAAGCATAAGGATGCTCGTCGGGAAGGCATCGTATTTTGTCAAGACGAAGTATGCAGCAGAAAATGCTGTTGCATAGAGGAGTGCCCCGGTAAATGCAGTTTTTTCCGTGTACAGTTTCAACCCGATCAGATACACGCATATGACAATCACGATGTCGCAAATAACCATCTGTACCTGGAAAAGGAGAACAAATATACCGGCATTGTTCAACAGAACGGCCGGGATAAATGCCAGGATAATTGGAATAAAAGCCAGGGGGGGATAATCAAAACCGAAACTGACATAGGGTATCTGGCCCTGGGCAATATTATTGGCACTCTGGAGGTAATACTGGAAATCAAAATAATCAATGAACGAGTGAAAAATGAAGGTTGTGGTAAAAAATATTATGAATTTCGTTAAAACCGAGAGGAGAGCTAGGTAAAAAATATGACGTTTGATAAGATCCGAATCGATGCCGTCACAGGATATCCCAAAAAAAGAGAAACCCGGAGTACCTCTTACACCCATTCTCCCTGAATTTATTACACTGCCTGAAGGATTTCGCATCGATTCCTGACTTTTTTTCCTGCTCATTATTCCCAACTCACCGATGATTCAATAACTTAATTCCTGTTGCTATAAATGTATTATAACGATTTGAGGATTTTTCCGGCATATTGATAGTCTTTACATCAATTCATGTTTTTCAGGAGTGTGTGCCGGTTCATTAAAAAGCCGGGTTTTTGTTTTTACGGAGGTATACCAGTCGTAAATGATGATGACCCCGAAAATAAAAAACAGGCTCATTGTCTGGGCATATAAATTAACAAGATAGGGAAGCAGATTTGGATTTATAAAGTAATTCAAATACACAAACATGGGGAATAACGAGATTCCAAAAAAAACCAGCAGCTTAGATTTATCGTTGTAGTCTTTCATCAAAAAATAGAGTGGGACCGCCAGCATAACGAATGCATAAGGTTTAATTCTTGGTAAAAGCATGAAAATCGTCAGGAATCCGATACAGTAGAGTTTGAACGTATCACGGTTATTTCTCTTCATAAAGGAGAACATGCCGACAAGTACCAGGACGATATAGAGTACCGAGATGATGACGGTAAGCAATAAGCTGTTTGCACCTAATCCTTTTGCAATATCCCCAAACATGAGAAATTGTGACGGTGTCGCCATACCGCCACCTTCACTCAGTGGATTTCCGCTTCCGGTTGTGGCCAGAATAAAAAATGATGTTACAAACGAAGGGACTATTATGAAGGATACTGCTAAAATTGCACCAAGAGTCCCTCCTGCCAGACAGATCAGTTTTATCCTTTCGGCAAGGGAGCGTTTAACAAAGAGGAATACCGCACTAAAGACAATCGGAAAAATAGAGAACGATGCCATCAGACCGGTCACTATCGCTGACTCGGTTATCCGTTCTTTTTTCAGTAGATAAAAAATCAGTGCTGTAAAGAAAAAGAAAATAATACTATCATTACCGGTAAGGAAATTCCAATACACTGAAATGAACCCGGTCATTAACAATGTCCCAAAAAAGAGATAATGACGATTATCGTCTATCGTCAGTACAAGGTAAGAACCGATCAGCAAAAGGACGAAACAAAAGAGACGGTATATGCCGATACTGTTGAAGAAATACAAGAACTCGAATAATGGGAGAGTATGGGGCGGGTAAACAAACGGGAGGTTATCACCAACGTAATCCTTGATATTATCGAGAACATAAGGATCCTTTCCCTGATTGAGAGCATCTACAGCTCCCATATAGACTCGATAATCCCAGCCGGTACCTGGACTCGAAAAGACGCTAATAAGCATGTACCCGGTCACAAGGAGAAGAATCGCGCACAGAAAGATATACCCGATTTTCCAGAGCTGTTCGCTAACCGGAGTGCCTTCCTGCTCTTTTTTGAACTTCCCTTTTTTACCAGGTTTCATCGTTTTTTTCATCGTTTGGATGATAATCACACCAGTTACGTTACGATTATTGTGGAAACATTATTTAAACATACTGAATTCAAAGGGATTCCGATGGCAGGAATATGTGAAATTTATATTGTTTTTCATCCAATATCAAAAGCAGGAAAATCTGTGGTTTTGTGTATATGGAGCTTAAAAAAAATTCCTTTAAAATAATACAAGTTGCCGTTGCGATAATTATTATACTCCTTCTGCTGGGTTCCGTGGATTATTTTCAGGCAAGCAAAGCACTGCTGAATCTTGACTGGATACTCTTATTACTTGCCTGTATCTGTTATTTTCTCAACAATATCCTGATGTCAATCCGTTTAAAAAGAATTCTTACCTATCTTGGAAATAAAATCCGGTTCAGAATTGTTTTTCTCTCACATATGTCCGGAATGCTCCTTTCTGATTTCACCCCGGGGAGAAGTGGGTATCTCTATGTCGCACTTGCGATGAACAAGAAGGGTGTTCCCCTGCCAACAGGATTTGCTGCAATAACCAGCACGTACATTTACGATCTTTTGTTCAAGATTGCACTCGCGATTATCGCAGTATTCTATCTCTATTCCAGCATTACCGGTCTGCCCGTTGGCTATATTTTGTACTTCATTGTCATTGTCCTTCTAATGGTCATTGCCGGGTACTTCCTCATCATGTACCCCGGCCAGGTTATACAGGATTTTTGTCAGAAAAACAAATATTTGCAATATATACTGGATATGGGTGAACAAAGCCGTTCTCTTCAAAAATTGTCGCCCTATATTATCTCCATCTCATTTTTAGGCTGGTTACTCCGTGGACTGGAGTGGTATTTTGTTGCCGGGGCAATCGGTGGGATCCTCATCAGCCTTCCTGATATGCTCCTCTTGAATCCGCTCCTCACTATACTCTCCCTCATTCCACTCACTCCTGCAGGTCTGGGTATCCAGGAGGCAGGCATTGTCGGGATCCTTGTACTGATGGGTGTAATTCTCACCACCGCAACAGCTTTTGCATTCCTGACAAGATTCATTGAAATACTCATCGATCTGATTGGGGTGAAAAGCTTTTTTTTCCTCGATATAAGGGAAGATGCACTACATAACCATTATAATTCGATTGACGGGGATATCGATGAGAGAGCATATAACTCAGATTTATGCACCCAGCGATATTTCCAGAGGCGCAGAACGGGAACGATAAAAAAATTGCTGGATGCAAAGGACAGCGATGTTATTCTCGATATCGGATGCGGCAGCGGGGTCCAGATCCGGGCTCTTGGCCTTGAGAGTCCCAACCTCATAATCGGTATGGATGTTAACAGAAACGCTCTGTTGTATGCAAAAAAGAAGGAGATCCCCCATAGTGAATTCATCATTGCCGATGCCCAGAACCTGCCATTCAAAGACAGGACAGTCGATAAGATAATCTGCGCTGAAATTATTGAACATCTCAATAACCCGGAACAGTTAATTACTGAATCCCAGCGGGTGCTCAGGCAGGATGGATCTATTGTTATCACAACACCCAATGAAAACTCGGTCTGGGGTTTGTATGAATTCCTGTGGGACGTTTTTGGCCGGGGCCGGAACTATGGAGAGACACACCTCCGGTTTTTTTCTGTCAGGGACCTGGAGACCTGTTTCAAATCCTTCAGAACCCGATCGGTCGTGACCCTGTTTTTCGTGTCACCACTTTTTGCATTATCCAATAACCGTACCCTTGTGCAGTGGAGCAGAGCGTTCGACACGATGGTCGAGCGGATTAATTTCGGTGTGATAATTGTCTATTCTGCAAAAAAGAGATAACGGTGAAGGATCCGGCCTGTTCTGCTTACTCTTTTGCCTTCATCCACGTAAGATTCCTGTTAAGGATAAAATTCCAGACAAATGCAATTAAAATACCAATAATATTTGCTACCCGGTAATCAATTCCCATGGCATACGTCAAACCGTTGAGAATGGCAAAATTGATGATCGCACCCCCAACCGACACAACCTGGAACGACAGGAGTCTATGCCACCATCTTGATAATTTATGAGTTCCCGTGTCACGGAAGGTCCACAGATCATTCAACAGGAAATTACTGAGAATCGAAAGCTCAATGGCAAAAAGACTTGCAACGGGAAGGGAAAATCCGGCAAAATCCTTCAGCGAGATGAGAATCCCCATATTCACAAAAATACCGGAGAGTCCTACCAGGCCGAACTTGAACATTTTTTTCCATTCCTTCCATGTCGTACTCTCGTGATGAAAAAATGAGAAGAGCGCGATATCAGTTACCTGCTGCATGTATTCGACAATGGTTATGAGTTTTAACTTACTTGATCCGATCTCCCGGTCAACGAACTCGAACGGTATCTCCTTGTCCTTTTCCCAGGTCCCCTTCCCAAGCACTTCGAGCAGGATCTTGTAGCCCCGGGGTTTCAGCTGTGCCTTATCCACGACACCTTTCCGGATGGCAAAAAAGCCGCTTACCGGGTCCGTGATGTCCGGGAAGAGAAGCCGGCCGAGGAACGTTGCTCCAAGGGATATGACCCTCCGCTTCAGCGGCCATTTCCCAATCCCGCCCCCTTCCATATACCGGCTGCCAATGACGACATCATATCCTTTTCGGATTTCCTCATACATTTTGGGGATCAGTACCGGCGGGTGGGAAAAATCTGCATCGATAACAATAAAAACATCAGAAGACGCATGGGAGAACCCGTCAGCAACAGACTGGGAGAGCCCGTGATCCTGCTCGCGGACGAGGATCTCCACATTCTCTTTTTGCCTTTTCAGCTCGTGTACGATACTGATCGTCCCATCGGATGAATTATCATCAACCACAAGTATCTGGCCATGGAGAGAGTTTTCGTGGAAGACCGCGTCAACTGCCATGACAATATTGCGGATATTTGCTTCCTCGTTGAAGGTTGGTATGATAACGGTCAGGTCGTACATGGTTGCTCGTAACTCAGGGATACGTCAGCCCGACGTCAGGAGGAATATACCGGTATTCTGCCCCAGGGATTTTGTGTTTTGTTTAAGCCATTCAGTGGCGTCGCCCTCCGGGTCTGCTGCACTGATATCGCCGGTAACAACATAGAAGAGTGTATTGTTGTTTTTCTGTGCATTGATCGCTTTCAGATCATTCGCGGTATATGCTGAAAACTCAATGGTCTGATCTGATGTATTGGAATAATAATAGTCGAGCGGCTGGGACACATAGCCAGGTACTACGACAACAAGGTCTCCGGGCCGGGTCTGTTGCTGGAGTCCATCTGCAAAACCCCTCCAGTCTTCTTTAGCATACCCGGAATAATAACCCACAAGCATGAAGGCGTTCATAACCATAAGAATGGCGATAAATCCATACACAACTCCCCGGGAATTCACCAGGGTATACAAAAGCCTGGAGGAAAGTGCGATCGCGATAAAAAAAACAATGGCAAGGAAAATCAGGTACCGGGGCTGCATCGGTATCCTGTACGAGAGGAAGTTGCTGATAACAAACGTCAGGACGGTTATGGTAACAAGAAAGATACCCTTGTTTTTATCCAGCATAAATGCCTGGACAATTCCGGCGATAAACAGGAGAAGCAGCAGATACATTGCGGCTTCTGAACCGGAGATCTGTGCAAATGTTGCTATGATAATATCCGGGCCCTGGATCCCGAATGTTGGTGCAGATGCCGTCCGCTTCGCAAACAGCTGAATGGTGACAAGGATCAGGGGGAGACAGATGAGCCCGAAGATTATACAGGAGATGACCATCGGTTGTATCGCACGAATGTTGGATTTGATCTTCGAAAATAATTCGAAGAGTGCGTACAGGATAAGCGCCCCGATGATGACCAGCGCGTAAAAATGGGACCAGAATGCAAGTGCTGAAAGGACGCCAAAAAGAGCCCAGTTCGTAAGGTCGTTGCTTTTCAAGGCCCTGAAATAGAAAACCATTGCAAAGGTGACAAAAAAGAGCATCATGGAATACGCCCTGGCGTCCTGTGAGTAGAAGATCAGGAACGGGGAAAATGCGAATGCTGTTGCTGCGATAATCCCGGTATTCCGGTCCATGAATTCCTTCCCGACAAGATAAATGAGGGGAATTGTCAGGATACCAAGACCAAGCATTGCGGGGATAAACCTGAGGACCACTTCGGAATTCCCGAAGATCAGCATGATGTGCTCAGTCCAGTAGAATAATGGGGGATTGAACTCTCCCGCCGTTGTTGCCTGCCAGATGTCGGGAATTGATTTTATTGCAAAATTCAGGGTAGAGGCTTCGTCCAGCCAGATCGAATTATATCCAAGGTTGTAAAACCGCAGGATCGCGCCGATCAGGGTCAGGGATATGAGAAGCTGCAGGTATCGGCTGCGGGAGATGGCCTCCTGAATATTTCCAGGAGTGAGATCCCGAAACGATCGGATCGGATTCGTGTATTGCCCATCGAGGTTGCACTCGTGATCCGCTCTCGTTTTTTTCCCCTTTTCCCGGTCCTCGCGTTTCCTTCCCATCGTAGTCATTTACTATTTCGTGAATATTCTCATATAGATTGTTGCTTTTCCTGTGTATCGGCACCATATGCTGGTTTTTCTTAAAAAAACGAAAAGCCTAAAGATCAGATGTCAGTATGAGAATTGGTTTTACTGAGAGAGAAGCGGGGACTGGAGTGCTGCAAGGAGTTCTTCCGTACTACCCACGACCTTTGCTGACTGTTCAAGCATCAGGTTTACCTGCTCATGGTGCCCGACCCTGCGGAAATCTGTCCGCAGGGCAATAACCGGTTTTCCTTTCGCGTAGGCATATCCCATCTCCCATGCAGTCCCGGAATCGGCATCCGCCCCGTCAATAATGGCAACGATGATATCCGAATTTTCCAGTGCTGTTTTATTAAATAAAAATAATCGCTCCTGTTCCTGTATACCTCTCGTATCAGAATCATCACCGGCCTGCTGCGGCAGGTGAACGTCAAACAGGTTGACTCTCAGGAGCCCGGCAACTGATGAGTTAAAAACCCGTTCCGCTTCAGAAAAGAGGGGTGCTGCAAGATAAACCCGGTACCGGGCAAACACTGCAACATCCATTGCAGGGACCCCGGGAAATTTTGAGAGAAATACTCCCCGGCCTTCCCGTTTCGGCGGGTTGTCTCCCACTGCACCATAATACGTGCTGGTAACCCCGCATGTCGGTGATGAGTTGACACCAATGAGACACAGGGGGGGTCCGTGAATGCGGATGATCTCATGTACCTCTTGTTCCATCTTGCCCAGAAGGTCTGAGAATTCCGGTGTATTGAGCCGTTCGAGATATGTCCCGGGTTTCCGGTCCGGTCCCAGGTACTGGCTTTCTGGACACGGGAGAGGGAGGATCTCTATTCCGAATTTATTGCAGCGTTCTACTGTTTTTGCGAACATCGCGAGATCTGATGGTCTCGTAATACCTTCAGCGCGGAGTGCGGGCCGGAGTACGCAGGGGCTGCAGAGCACGTACATTATTTACAGTGTGTGCACGCACAGATGATCAATGATACCCCTGTATGCATACCGGGACAACAGCTGTGATCCCCGTAAATGCACGGTCAAGAAGCTTGAGAGGGCTGGGTTTTTAACCATTTTTACAAAAATTACCCGAATCCCGCGAAATACCCTGCTGCTGGATCCAACTGCCGAACAGGCACTGTCACCCGCAGACAGGCACGTCAAGTCCATAACAGTCCTGGACTGTTCGTGGGAGGTGCTGGATACCGGCGCAGTAAGCTCATGGCGTATTCGCCGGGCGCTCCCGTTTCTGATGGCGGCAAACCCGGTCAACTTCGGTAAACCCTGCAAGCTCTCATCGGTTGAAGCACTGGCAGCGACATTGTATATTCTGGGCGAGAAAGACCGTGCCCTTGCACTGCTCTCAAAAGTCAACTGGGGAATCAGGTTCATCGAGGTCAACCGCGAACCCCTCGATCTTTATGCCGATGCAAAGGACAGCTCGGAAGTTATCAAAGTCCAGGGATTCTACCTGTAACCCATTACGATACTTCCGGAAGAACGCCGCTGTTACACAACTGACCTGCAGTTCATTATTGGGATTGTGTTACAGGAAAAAGACGGGTGCCGGGTTGCCTTCAGACGGGCTGTTCCGTACCTGTCTTCCCGGGGATTGCAGTTCGTTTCATCTGGATTCCGGCGATAATACTGATCCCTCCGGTGACCATGGCATACATCCCCCAGATCTTCACAAGTATAAGGGTTGTCAGGGTAGGAAATAGCGCCATAAGGAAACTTAAAAAAAGGGTAACCATACCACACAGGATGATCGCCAGGTTTGTCTTCCATTCATCCGGCAGGGCACACCCGACAATAATCAGGAGCACGCTGTTGATGATGGCAAGGATAGCCATGATAATGATGAATGTGGACGCCAGAAAACCCGGGAACAGGATTGCTATTGAGGCGACGATGAGAGAGAGTAATCCTGCGAAAAA
>JGI20214J51650_10002959_pt1 | contig 10660 bp, 13 predicted proteins | sample WetSurMetagenome_FD_51650 | JGI IMG/M metagenome (IMG submission 51650)
GCTTTCATCTATCATGCAAAACCACGCTTCACAAAGGATATGGACATATGGATCGATCCCAGTCCAGCCAATGTCAAACGCGCCAATACCGCACTCGCCGAATTCGGAAGTCCTCACCTTTTGAACCCGAATGCCGTGGAGGAGATTCTCCAGTTGGGTATGGCCCCGGATCGCATAGACCTGTTGCGAGCAATCAAAGGCGCCCGATTTGCTACAGCTTGGAAAAACCGCATTCGTGGGAAATACGGCAAAGCGAGCGCCAACTGGATTGATCTGAACAGCCTCCTGCGCATCAAGAGCTTCATCGATCACCCGCGGCATCAGGACGATGTCCGCGTGTTGCGAGAAGTGAGACGCCGCCTGAAGCGCACCCAGTCAAAGAGATCAGCATGAAACGCGCGGTGAAAACAATGTCCTCCCCATCGCGGTCAGCGGCGTCGTCGATAAGGCGGCGCACATAGCTGACCAGCTTTTCCCTCTCTTTAACGACAAAGGCGACTGCCTTGCTCTGCCAGGTTTCCTTGTCCATGGATAATCTGAAAGACGGATCAGGCTCTCAATTTATTGCATCTTATCGAAGCTTTTTTAGCAGGTTTCAGAGCCGCTGGCCATTGTCTGCCCTCGCCCTTTGTAGAAAACGCCTCGTAATAGCAGTTGACACAGACATAGGGGCCGCTATACTTCAAAAACATTTGAATCACTTCGGGTTCACTCCTCGCGGCTTGCCGCGGTTGACGTCATTCCGGCGGAAGCCGGAATCCAGGCAAACGGGCTGGATTGCGTGTCAAGCACGGACTGACAGAGGAACCCCCGCTGCTTGCGGCGAGGTGGTTCATTAGCGGTAGCCGAATTAGGAATACTTTTTGACTTAAGAAGCCTTGAGTATGAGACGGTTTTATACGATACGGAGCCAAGCTTTTTGCATGATGGCAGCGTTCCTTTTGACGCTGTCGCCCCTTTCTCATGGTTTGCACCTCGCTTCATGTGATCATCCCCATGGGTCCTGCAATACTCACGATCCAGGTAATGGTCTCAGTGCGCTTTCCTTCTTTCAAGACAATGAGCAGTACGCTGAGGGTGCGAAAAACCATCGAATGGCGATAAGCTGTTCGCAAGCTAACGGCGGCCGCGTACACGACCCCTCTACCTGTCCGCTNTGCCAGACTTTCGCTCAATTGTCGCAGGGTCAAGGTCTTCCACCTGCACAAGCCGAGATCCTGCGGCAAGAGCCGCAACTGGAAAAGCCCCAGCACGGTCATACGATTCCGGACCGCATCGCCTTCTTAAAAGGATATTCCAGGGCACCTCCTTCCTGCTGATTTGCCTTCCATTTATTTGCCCCCATGGACCCGACGGCATTCTGCTCTCTGGTGGAGCAATGCCTTTGGGCTCAGACCTCAGCTTCTAGAACGAGAGGTCTGGGGTCCCGCGGTTTTTTACACCCATCAAAAAAAGGAGGTGGATTATGTTGCGTCATCTGTTGAAAGTTTTTTGTCTTTCTCTTCTGATGAGCTTTGTCCCGATCTCAGGTGTTTCCGGAGCCGATAAGATGACGGTCTTTGTCAGCGTTGTTCCCCAGAAGTTCTTTGCGGAACAGATTGCCAAGGATCTGGTCGATGTCCAGGTCATGGTAGAGCCGGGCGCCAACCCGCACATTTACGAGCCCAAACCGGCACAGATGGCGGCCATTTCAAAGGCGAAAATCTATTTCGCTATAGGTGTAACCTTTGAAGAAATTTGGCTCAAGAAGCTTGCATCGATCAATCCCAAGATGCAGATCGTTCACACCGAACATGGAATCCAGAAGATGCCCGTGGCCGACCATCACCACGGCGAGGGAAAAGATCACGAAAAGGGGCACCATCATCACGGAACCCTCGATCCTCACATCTGGCTGTCTCCGCCGCTGGTGATGGTGCAGGCCCGCAATATCCTGACGGCGCTCCAAGAAGTCGACCCGGCCCATCACTCGGTTTATGAAGCCAATTACAAGGCCTTCGTCGCTTTGCTGGTGGACCTGGATGGTGAGCTGAGGAGCATTCTTGCAGGCAAACAGGGACTTCAGTTCATCGTTTTTCACCCGGCCTGGGGGTATTTTGCCCATGCCTACGGTCTCAAGCAGGTGCCGATTGAAATAGAGGGCAAGGAACCCAAGCCGGCCCAGTTAAAGGAACTGATCGAACATGCCCGGAAGCACCAGATCAAGGTAGTCTTCGTGCAGCCTCAGTTTTCTACCAAGAGCGCCGAGCAGGTGGCCAAAGAGATCGGCGGCCAGGTTGCCTTTGTGGATCCTCTGGCCCTGAACTGGGCGGAAAACCTTCGAGAAGTCGCTGCCAAATTCAAGGCGGCCATCAAATGACAGGAACCGATTGCTTTGTCCATCGTTGAGGGCGGGGATGTCTCTTTTTTCAGTGTCTCTCCGGGTCTTGGGCACGCCTGCGACCCCACCGCGCAATTTAGCTCGTTCCGCCGGAGGCATGTTCTGCTGGGCCCTGGCCGTGAGCTGCGCTTCCGCAGCAGCGGGACTGCTGATCTCAGCCCAGGACTGGGCTCGGACCGCCACAGAAGCGACCATCGTCCTTGGTAGGAAATTCGCCAGGAGAAAACCATTTTCTGCCTGCCTTTCAGGTAAAGGGAGTGTGGCTTATGCCGAAAAGAATCATCTTACTTTTGTGCATTTGTATCATCTTCCTTCCGCGGCTGGCTTCAGGCAATGACCTGGAATCCAGAATCCGCGCAATGGAGGAGACTTTGAAGCAACAGCAGAAAACAATCCAGGAGCAGCAAAAGATCATCGAGGAGATGAAGAAGCAGGTCAGGCCTCCTTCTGTAGTGGAGACTAAAGAGCCTGAACAGAAGGCTACCCCTGCCCAGGTCGCCGAGGCACCGCAGCCGGAACAGAGGTCTTCAGATGACCAGAAATCAGGCAAGGTCTTGGGGCTTTTTGGTGGATCAATCATGACGAACCCCTACATCTCTCTAGTTCTCAACACCTTTGCGTTAGGATCCAACGAAAAAACCGACCAACTCCGAAATCAGGGCATTCCGGGTTATATAGATACGGGCCTCGATGTACAGAACGGCTTCAACGGGGACGCTGAACTTCTTCTTTTCGCGCCGGTCGACCCTTATTTCAATCTCTATGCTACGATCCCGATATCCTTCAGCGGAGAGGTGGAACTTGAGGAAGCGTATTTTCTAACCACCTCTCTTCCTGCGGGTAATCAAATCAAAGGGGGCAAGTTCAGAAGCGGTTTTTCAAGATATAATGCTCAGCACCCCCATGTTTGGGATTTTGCTAACACCAGTCTTCCCTATAGGGCTTTTTTTGGAGAGGAGGGGTTGGACGAACCGGGAATCCAGTACTCCTATCTCCTGCCCTTGTCTTTTTACACCCTGATTGGAGTGGAAGGCCTCCAGGGGGATAACCCTACTCTTTTTGGGGAGGATGCCGCAAACGGTCCCCACGCCTTCACAGGTTTTGCGAGGACATCCTTTGATATTGGAGATTTCTCAACTCTGCTTCTGGGTGCTTCAGTCGTGACAGGCAAAACCCAGACCGATACGGTCCAACCCAACAGTGTTTTCACGGGAAATTCCACTCTTTACGATCTGGAATTGAACTACAAATGGAAACCTTCCAGGGACCAGAGCTTCTCCATCCAGAGCGAGTACATGCTCCGGGACCAGCATGGTNATCTCCAATACCTCGACCCCGATGCCCTCTCATCTCTATCCAGGGATCAGGATGGTTTTTACGTACAGGCAGTCTATCAATGGGGCCGATGGCGGTTCGGTGCCCGCTATGACCTCCTGAGCATTTTCAAAGACGAATACCTGCTCGAAGGTCAACAGCAGAATTTTGATCCCAGACCCTGGCGGGCATCGGCCATGATCGAGTGGAATCTTTCTGAATTCGCTCGCTTGCGTGTTCAGTACGATTATGACATGTCCTCAGGGTCGGGCACTCCGACCAATCTGTTTTTCCTGCAGGCTATTTTCGGAATCGGTGCCCACGCAGCCCATTCATTCTAAGGAGGACCGTTTATGAAGAAAGTTCTAGTCGCTATGATCGCGCTTTTGATGTATTCCATGCCCGCCGAAGCGAAGCTAAATGTCGTTGCCACCCTGCCGTGGATCGGGAGTGTGACCGAGGCTATTGGGAAGGATCGTATCAACATCACGGTCTTGGTGAAACCCAGCCAGGATCCCCATCAGATTGAAGCCAAACCCAGTATGATCCTCGCCGCCCGCAATGCAGACTTGTTCATATACAACGGGTTAGACCTCGAAATCGGCTATGTGCCCCTTCTTATCGAGTCCTCCAGAAATCCCAATATTCAGCCGGGCCGGCCGGGAAATCTCGACTGCTCTCAGTTTGTCGATGTCATTGAAAAACTTCAGGCGGTCGACCGTAGCATGGGAGACGTTCACCCACTTGGCAATCCCCACTACCATCTTTCGCCGACCAATATGGCAAGGGTTGTCCGGGGGATTGCGCGGACCCTCTCTGAGCTAGACCCGGCCAATGCCAGCTTCTACGCCTCGAATCTGAAGTCATTTGAAGACCGGCTGAAGGAGAGGCAAGGGGAGTGGAGCAGTGTACCTGTCAGAGGCAAGAGATTCGTAGCCTATCACAAATTTTTTGAATATATGGCGAAGGAATTCGGTTTTGTGCTGCTCGGCTATGTGGAGGAAAAGCCTGGCATACCTCCGTCGGCAGGGTACTTGGAAAGGCTCGTTGAAAATATGAAGAAAACAATGCCCGATGGTATCCTCACTACTCCCTACTACGGCAAGCGGGAGGTGGAAGCACTCTCTCGTATGACCGGAGCGAAGGCCATCATGGTTCCTCACGATGTCGGTTCTGTTCCCGGCGCAAATGACTGGTTCGGCTTGATGGATCATGCGCTGCAGGCCCTCAGATAAAGGAGGATGACATGGAGTTGCTCGGTTTTTTCGCTTACCCGCTTCTGGCCTGCGTTCTTCTGGTCCTGATCCACGCCTATTTCGGCATCCACATCCTTGAAAGAGGAATCATCTTTGTGGATTTGGCCCTGGCCCAGTTCATCGGTATTGGTATCGCCTTGTCTTTCTTCCTCGGCTACGATGAAAACGCCAAGTATGTTTTTTCCACCCTCTTCGCTTTCTTCGGCGCGGTCATCCTGGCTCATTCGCGGCGGATAGCCAAGGTGACCAATATCGAAGCCTTTATCGGGGTCCTTTATGTCTTTTCTCTAGCGGTGGCAATCCTGATCCTGGATCGAACTCCTCATGGATTGGAAGATTTCAAGACAATTCTCAATGGCAGCATTTTATGGGTCGGGCCCACGGATTTGATCGCCACTTTTGTGCTGTATGCGGCGATTGGTCTATTTCATCTCGTTTTCAGAAAACGTTTCTTTGATTTGTCTTACAAGGGCGTGGGCGGCTTCTTGTGGGAGTTTCTCTTCTTTCTCAGTTTTGCGCTGGTCCTTGTCAAATCGGTAGAGATGGCGGGTATCCTACAGGTGTTTGCCTTTCTCATCATCCCGGCTTTGATTGGCCGGTTTTTTACTCGTGAACCCGCGAAAATTCTAATCGGGGGATGGATCTTAGGATTCTTTGCCAGCAGTGGGGGAATGATCGTATCTTACACCTGGGATTTTCCAACGGCTCCGACTATTGTAGCAGCGTTAAGCGTCCTTTTTCTTGTTATTGTCGTTGGGAGATTAATTGTGAAGAGGGGTGTAACCCGGCCAACCTGACTCCAGGTGCGTGTGGGCAATGTTTCGATAGAGGGCATCGAGTCCTCAAAGACCCCTTTTCAGAAAGGCAGCGGTCCTAACACGCAAGCATCGTGAATAACCCATTTCAAACACCCAGCGAGTTCTCACCCCAGGACTTATCGCCTGCGAGTCTGCAGGGTCTGCCCAGACGCACGCTTGTTGAATTTGCCTTCCTCCTTTTTGCTATAGCACCGCTCTTCCATTTCGGCAACCGGGCTTTTCTCGGAACCTTCTCCGTGGTTTTCGCGGCCATTGTACTTGAAGCCCTGCCCTTTCTGCTCATCGGGTCGGTTGTGAGCGGTTTCCTGGGAGAGGTTGCCCCCCAGGGCCGCATCCTGCGCGTTCTGTCAAAAAGAAGGTTGCGAACAACTTTCATCGCCGCTGCTCTTGGCCTTTTGTTCCCCCTGTGCGAGTGTGCGATTGTCCCCATTGCCAGGAGGCTCATGCAAAGGGGGGTGCCCCCTGCCGCAGCCATCGCGTTCATGCTGGGGGCTCCGATCGTCAACCCCATTGTCTTCGGTTCGACGTCCGTGGCTTACGGCCTATCTTGGGACTTCGCTTTCCTGCGCTTGGTCTTTGGTTATGTCGTTGCCGTTTTCGTGAGTTTTGTGTTTGCCCTTGTTTTCCGAAAAAGCCAGACCTTGCTCCCTGCCCTGAGCCCCTTCCCGGTTTACGAGCGCGAGCCGGAACGCATTCAGGGCACGCTCGCCTCTTACGTCGCGAAAACAAGGTCGGCCCTGATGCATGGAGCGGAGGATTTCCTCGACATGTCCTCTTTTCTTATTATGGGGGCCTTCGTAACCGCCATGGTCCAGAGCACCTTAGACCGGAGCTTTTTCTACTCGTTGGCGGGGAATCCTTTATTGGGGATTGTCCTGATGATGGTGCTGGCCGTGATCCTGAGCATCTGCTCTGAAGCGGATGCGTTTGTGGCTGCCTCTTTTCAATTATCCCTGCCCCTATCTGCGCAGATGGCCTTCATGGTCCTCGGTCCCATGCTGGATCTGAAGCTTGTCTTCATGTGTCTTGGTGTATTCAGAAAAAGAGCGGTTGTCCTCATCGCTGGAACAACCTTCGTTGCCGTCTTTGGTCTCATGCTTCTTTTCGATGCGTACGTTCGATGGGTTCTATCGTGACCACTTCAGACTGCAGCAGAAGAAGATATTGGGTTGCGGCGGCTTATTTGCTCTGGGCAGGGGCCCTGGCATGGCTCCTTATTACAGGCCGTTATCAGAGCTTTCTCAGGCCGGGCTTCTGGGCCCTGCTTCTGTGGGCGCTCGTGGTTTTTCTGTTCCTGGGGGCAGCGCTGATTTGGCCTAAGCGCCCGCTGCACACCGGGAACGGCAGCGCGGCGCTCTGGGTAAGGATTGGGGTCCTGACCGTACCTCTGATCTACATGTTTGGTTCCCAGGATCAGCCTCTGGGATCCCATGCCCTCAAAAACCGGTTCTTTGAGCCACGATACATGGAAAGGCTTGCCAAGAGCAGTCCGGAAACCAATGAAACCGACAACCCTCGCATCACGCTCCTCGAAATCCTGCAGAACTTCAAAGCCTACGAAGGAAGAAGGATCACCACTGAAGGAATGGTCCACAGGGACGAGGTGGTGCCGCCTGGGCATTTCCTGGTTTTTCGATTCCTGATTGTCTGTTGTGCCGCTGACGCCCTCCCTGCCGGTGCCCTCGTGTCCCACCAGGAGGTCGACTCCTTTGAGCAGGACTCATGGGTAAGAGTGGAGGGGGTGCTCGGGCTTGAGATAGTCGGCGATCTTGCGTTTCCCCTGATCCGGGCTGATCGGATCACCCGGATCGATCCTCCAAAGGACCCTTATCTCTTCCCTCCCCTGTTCCAGAGGTGAAGTATCTGAGCGTTTCCACGGCATGCGTCCCGCTATGGAAGCCGAGAATACTCGCCCACGTTTTCACGTCCTCGCATCAAAGCCGTGGCGCAAGGCGATCTTCGTGAACATCTGGGCCAGTCCGGTTCCCAACGTGAAAACAGAACCAATGTCCAGGTTTCGATCGGCTGTTTCGTCGAAGAAAATGTGAAGGCTGGAATCCATGCCGTCTTCCGGAAGCCAATAGCAGATCATGACCGGTACTTTGGGCAAGGGATACAGAACCACAGAGATATCGGATTCAAATTGCTTGTCTACCTGCTTTCCTCCGAAAACATGAACAATGTCATCAAAGAGCGGCGTGTAGACGTCTGCTACTCTTTTCGTGGGCTCTTCACAGCGCTTTTGGAACAAGGGATAACCGTCGCGGCCCCCTCTCAACTCGCGGTAGGGGACCCACTTCCCGGCTGGCGGCAGCCCCTGCCCGTAGAGGATGTAGCTGAGAAAGGGAGCAGCAACCCATGGGTTGATATGAATTTCAGCATAGAGATTTCCATCAGTATCGACGCTGAAATTCTTCCCGAGCACCTTGAGGGTCAGCTTCTTGCCATTGAGAACAGCCCCCACTCGTTCAGCCGCCTTAGACAAATCGATGCGGGTGATCTCCGACTTCAGCTTCTCCAGGCGATCCTCGGGACTTGGTTCTTGCGGGCTGTTCCTGTCGGGTTCCACCGTGAACCTCTCAACGACCTCCGGGCTCAGCTTGGGGCACTCGCGGATTCTCTTCTGCCCCAGGAAGACGGCCCCGGCAAAAGCAAGACACGTCTTTTCACCGCACTCTCCGCAGTTCGACTTGTCCAGGAATTGAAAGATTTCAAATGCGTTCTTGGGTTTGCTCAACCGCTTCGCCCTCCCATTCTCCCTCTGCTGCCNATCTCCATCTAATCATGGGAATGGTCGTGAGGCTCCTTTTCATGATACAGATGATCGTGATCATGAGGACCCTGATCCCCCTTGTGGTCATGACCATGGTTTTCTTCCCTCCCGCCATGGCCGTGCGGGTGTCTGTGTTCATGAGCGTGATTGTGGTCATGAGAGTGCTCATGCTCATGACTGTGCTTCTTGACACCGTGATCGTGCGGGTGTTCATGAGCATGCTTGTGCTCGTGTTTGTGTTGGTGCTGATGTTCATGATCTCCTTGCATGGCGACTTCCCCCTTTCTTCACCATTGCTCTGTAACCTAATCTAAGAAGCATTCGATTGAGCACAAGAAGCGAGGCCGTCCGATTGGAATGAAGCACCGGAGCCCTGCATTTTTGAAAGCCGAGACGATGCAACCCCAGTAGAGCTATTTTCTCGCCAGGATGCAATAGAAACCAGGTTCATCGACATAGAGCTCGATGTTCAACCCCGCTTTCTGAAACAATGCACGCATGCCTGGTTCGTCGGGCAGATGGTCATGCTTGACGGCATGGCAGGATCCGTGATGTTTGTTAATCGCTTCCGACGAATCGAAATGGGACACCGCAAAAACACCTTTTGGTTTCAGGATACGTGAAAGCACCATCATGGCTTTTTCCTTGTCGTCAAAATGGGGGAAGCACGAGAAACAGATCACCACATCACAGGAGGCCTCATCCAGCGCTGCGCTCTCCGAATCCCCGACGATAAATCGAATGTTGTCCTGAACATGTAGGCTCCGATTGGCTTCTATCATCTTTTCCGAGAAGTCCAGCTCGTTGAGAATTCCGGTTGACGTGATCCGTTCGAGAATGAAGGTAACCAGCACGCCGGTTCCGCATCCGGCGTCCAATACGTGGTCCCCCGCCTTCAGCGGCAGGAGCGAAAACAGGCGATCGAAATCCTTATCATACTTATCGTGGCGGCCGGTTATGGGATTTTTGTACCACATATCGAGCCACTTTTCGGCGTGGTCGTCAAAGAACTGCTTTCGTGCTCTGTAGATTTCATTTCTTGTCAATTTCATGGAACAGCTTCCTTTCCTTGGATTTTGCATAGCGGCGTTTTGGAGAAAGGAGATAGGCGGCGGCAAAGATGGTGGTGGCCATAAGAACCACCGACGCCCCCGACGGGAGATCGAGAAGGTACGAGACGACAAGACCTGAAACACAGGCGCCGATCCCCGAGGCGGCGGAAATGAGGAAAAAATGCTTCAAATTATAGGTTAGCTGGAGTGCTGTGGCTCCGGGTTGAACGAGCAATGCGAAGATGAGCAGCCCGCCCACCGTCGCAAGGTTCGATGACACGACGGCTCCCGTAAGAAACAGAAGCGCGTAGTAGATCATCCGCTCGGGTACGCCGCTGGCTGCGGCAAGCCGCCGGTTGAAGAGCACGGAGCGAATCTCCTTGAAAAAGAAAAAAATGAACAGCACGAGGATCACCGTAATGACGAATAGGATGACAAGGTCCGATTTCGAAAGAGAGAGCAGGCTCCCCCACATCAGGTTGAGAGCGCCGGCTTTTGTCCTCGTGAGAATGCCCATTCCCAGAAACGCGAGGCCCATAAGAAAGGAAAAGAGGATGCCGAGCACATTCTCGGGGGCGATGTCCGTTCGATCGGAAAGCGGCCCCAGGACCCCTGCGGTGAGCAGGCAAAGGATCAAACCGCTGACAAAGGGGTTGAAGTCAAGGAGCAGCCCCAGCACGGCGCCCGCAAAAGCGGCGTGGGACATGGAGACGCCGATGAGCGGCATTTTCATCAGGACCACGAACACGGACAGGAGCGAACAGCTCGCGCCGCACAGCACGCAGGCGATGGCGGCTCGCTGGATGGGCGGATAGAGAAGCGCTTCAATGAAGGGCTCAGCCATAGGAAACGAATCTCCTTCCGTTGCGCTCAAAACAGACCAGCGGGTACTGAAAAAGCCTGCTCAAGGCATCACCCGACAGGGCCGTGTTGATGTCTCCATCCAATAGCTTTTTTCCATGATCCAGCAGCACGGCGCGGCGCATGGCCGAGGGAATCAGGTTGAAGTCGTGAGTGACGAAAAGAATCGTCATGCCCTGCATTTTGTGGATTTCGTCCACAAGATT
>JGI20214J51650_10002961_pt1 | contig 10659 bp, 12 predicted proteins | sample WetSurMetagenome_FD_51650 | JGI IMG/M metagenome (IMG submission 51650)
AGAAGTTAAGCTCACTCCCAAAGCGATCATCCTCGATGGCGCCGGTCCGCCGAGCCTCTGGCCCGACTATTGGAAGAATGTCGGTGATTCCGGCAACCTGGAATGTTTCGTCTCTTCTATGCACGAGAAGGTGGAACTGACCAAACTGGCAACCGAATACCGCGAGGCCTACCAGAAGGCATTCGGTGTACCGCCGACCGATTACAAGTCGCGCTCGATTTTTGACAGTATCTTGATTGCTGCCGATGTCATCAACCGGGCGGGCGCCACCGATGCCGACAAACTGGTGGACGCCCTGGAGAAGACCAACCTGGTGGTCACCAGGGGAACGGCCAAGTTCGGGACCGAGAAGGGCGGCCCGGAATACCATCAGTGGATGCCGCCCATGCTCGTCATCCAGTGGCAGAACAAGCAGCAGGTGGTGATCTATCCCCCTGAGGCGGCAACCGGGAAGTTGATGCGATAGAACAGTAGTGAGGTGAGTACATGTTTGCCATGGCCGCCATGAACGGGCTCGTGATCGGGGCCATCTATGCCCTGGCTGCTCTGGGAGTCTCCCTGGTGGTCGGGATTATGAACGTGATCAATTTTGCGCACGGCGAACTCTACATCCTGGCAGGTTATTTCAGCTACCTGTTTGCCGGCGTCCTGGGGCTGAATTTTGTCCTGGCGATGATCCTGGCGGTTGCTCTGGTGTTTCTCCTGGGCGTGCTGATCGAGTACCTGCTCATTCGTCCCACCTATGGCAACGACATGTACTCGCTCATTCTCACTTTCATTCTGTCCATCGTCCTGCAAAATGCCTATCTGCTGATTTTCGGTCCTTATCCCAACAAACCGCCGAACTGGGTCGGAGGCTCCACCGAGTTCTTCGGGAGCTTCTTCTACGGCAATCAGCGGCTGGCTGCGCTCATCGCCGGGAGTGCGGTGATCGCACTGGTGTTTCTGATCGTGAAAAAGACCTGGTTCGGCCGGATCATTCGCGCCACCAGTCAGGACCGGGAAATGGCGGAACTCAATGGGGTCAACACGACGCGCCTGAACATGCTCAGTTTTGGGCTGGGCTGTGCCCTGGCGGCCGCAGCCGGGGTCATTCTCTCTCCGATCTTTCCGGTCACCCCCACTGCCGGCGTGCCGGTGGCCCTGACCGCGTTTGTGGTTGTGGTGCTCGGCGGCATGGGCTCGCTCTGGGGGTGCGTCATCGGGGGTCTCATCCTGGGCTTGGTTGAGAACCTCGGGGCCGCTTTCATCTCCACCGGTTACAAGCATGTGTTCAATTTTGTCATTCTGATCCTGGTGCTCCTAACCCGGCCCGCCGGTCTTTTCGGCCGGAGAGAAGCCTGAAACAGGAGATGGAATGCAGGAACGCGTTCAAAAAGACCATGTTGCCCGGCGATCATCAGAACTGGGAGCGAGTTCAAGAGAGAATCTGAGGTTCGTGGTGACTGACAGACGTTTTTACTCTATTCTGTTTGCGGCTGCGGGGCTTTTGAGCCTGCTGCCTCTCGGGCTCGGGGTCTACCACCTTCACGTGATGATTGTTAGCCTCTTCTACGTGATGATGGCTTCGAGTTGGAACCTGCTGGCCGGGTACACGGGCCAGGTCTCCTTCGCGCACGCAGCGTTCGCAGGCATCGGCGCCTACACGTCGGGAATTCTGGCGGTGAAATTCGGGGTTAATCCCTGGCTCGGGGTGATGCTCGGGACGGTGCTGGCCGGCCTTTTTGGCCTCGGCATGGGGGTCCTCTGCCTTCGCATGGGCGGCATTTACCTCTCGCTGACCACGCTGGGCTTCTCGGAAATTCTCCGCATCATCATCACCAATGAATACGAGATCACCCGCGGCACCATGGGGCTCCAGGTTCCGGGACTGGTAGCCGAGTACTCCAAGGTCGCCTATTTTTACATCATGCTGGGCGGCACTATGGTGACGCTGATGGTGCTTTACAAACTGATTTACTCCAATATTGGACTCAATTTTCGCGCGGTGCAAAATGATGAGCGGGCCGCTGCTTCGCTCGGGGTTGATGTGGTGCGGATGAGGGTTCTGGCCTTCACCGTTTCCAGTGCCCTGGCGGGAATGGCCGGAGCGCTTTTCGGCCACTACCTGCTCCTCATCACCCCCGAGATTCCTTCGCTGTCGCAGCAGTTCCTCATCCTCTCCATGACCGTGATCGGCGGCATGGGATCATTCCTAGGACCAATTGTCGGGGCTTTTTCGCTTGAGATCTTCGCCGAATACATTCGCGCTTATGGGGAATATCACGTATTGGTTTTCGGTCTGGTGGCCCTGGTGGTAGCCCGATTAGCCCCGAAGGGCCTCATGGGGATTGCCGAGCCCTATCTGCAGGACCGTTTCAAACCGGCCAGGACCGCTGCTGCGGCTTCTGGCTGAACCCCGTGGAGGGCTTCATCTTGATATTGCTGGAAGGTCGAGGATTGTGCAAACGCTTCGGCGGGGTAGTGGCTTTGGATCAGGTGAGCTTCACCGTGGACGAGAGGACCATTGTGGCCCTCATTGGCCCCAATGGTGCGGGCAAGACCACGCTCTTCAACCTGGTGGCGGGAGCACAGAAGCCCGATTCCGGGCAGATCCTGTTCGCCGGCGAGGAAATCACCGGAATGCCCGCCAATGTCACTTGTCGGCTTGGTCTTGCGCGGACCTTTCAGGTGACGAGGCCGTTTGCCACCATGACCTGTCTGGAGAATGTGGGGGTGGCGGTCGTTAACAGCCCTCGCTCGGGAAACAGCGGCAACTGGCTCCCCGCGGCCCACGAATACTTGAAGATTGTAGGCCTCGGTGACCTGGCTCACAGCGAAGCCCGCCACTTGAACGTGGTCCAGAAGAAGCGCCTGGAGATTGCGCGAGCGTTGGCCACCCGGCCGAAGCTGCTCATGCTCGACGAGGTGCTGGGCGGACTCAACAGCCACGAAATCGTCCAGGCTGTCAATTTCATCCGGAGACTGCGGGATGAACACCACTTGACGGTCTTCTGGATCGAGCACGTGATGGGAGCCGTAATGCAGGCCGCGGAGAAGATCATCGTGCTGGATCAGGGCAGGCACCTCATGGAAGGGCCTCCGGAACAAGTGGTGAAGGATCCACGAGTCATTCATGCCTACCTGGGGGATTAGCGGCGATGCTTGAGGTTTCGGGAATTGACGTCTTCCGCGGTGAAACCCAGGTGCTCTGGGGAGTGGCTCTGGAAGTTCACCCGGGCGAACAAGTAGCCATTCTGGGGAGCAACGGGGCTGGAAAATCATCGCTCTTGGCAGCCATAACCGGCGCCCTTCCTCCGCGAGGGGGCGCCATCACTTTTAAAGGAGAAAGCCTCAAGGGTCTCAAGCCCTATCAGATTACCCAATTGGGCGTGGCCCTGGTGCCGGAGGGCCGACGGGTCTACCGGGATATGACGGTGGTTGAAAACCTGGAGATGGGAGCTTATCCGAGGAGAGGCCGCCCACACTTGCAGCGCACGATGGAACACGTGCTCCGCATCTTCCCGGTACTTGGCGAACGTAAGCAACAGGTTGCCGGGACCCTCTCCGGCGGTGAGCAACAGATGCTCGCCATCGGCCGTGCCATGATGAGTCGCCCGGAATTGCTGCTCATCGATGAGCTTTCGCTGGGGCTCGCTCCACTGATCACCAAGGAGATTTATCGGGCGCTGGAGGGTCTCGCGGAAGAGACGACCATCCTCCTGGTGGAGCAGAACGTGGAACAGGCCCTGAGCCATTCCCAGCGGGCCTACATTCTGGAAAGCGGTCGCATGACCAGAAATGGACCGTCGCCGGAACTCATGGCCGATGACGATATCCGTCGCGCTTACCTCGGGATGTAGAAAGTGGTCAGTGGCCAGTGGCCGGTAGCCAGTGGTCAACGGTTTTATATAAAATCCCCCAATCCGTCACCCCGGCATGCTCCCCGCTTGAAGCCTGCGGGGACAAGCTCTGGCCGGGGTCCAGGTCTTCAAGAAAACTGAATTCCACCCCGGACCTGATGCGGGGATGCTGGAATGACGAAGGAGGGATTTCATTCTTGGTTATGACCCGCAGGGTCGTGGGGGTTGGATAAAGAGAAGACTACAGGGAAAAGAAGACTATGGAAGACGTTGTGATCGCGGCAGCGGTGCGCACCCCCATTGGAGGTTACTTGGGAGGGTTGCGCGAGGTGCCGGCCTACGAGCTTGGCGCCCTGGTGCTGAATGAGGCAGTCAAACGGGCAGGGATCGAGCCTTCCCGGGTGGAAGACGTCATCCTCGGCCAGTCGTACCAGAGTGGCGAGTATGTTAACATCGCCCGGATGGCCCTGCTCTCCGCCGGTTGGCCGGTGGAAGTACCCGGCATCACGTTTGATCGTCGCTGCTGTTCGGGGCTTGATGCGGTNTGCTTCGGGGCCATGAAGATCCAGTGCGGTCATGCCGAGATCATTGTGGCCGGCGGGGTCGAGCACATGAGCAGCGCCGAGTTCTATATCCCGGGAGAGTTCATCAAGTGGGGGATGGGCGGCAAACGCGATCCCCGATGGGGTTTTATGCCCAAAGGACATGGGTTCCTGTCCATGTGGGGGCTGCCGTTTTTTGATCGCATTCAGCGGGCCCGGGTTATGTCCCAGCCCATCGAGCGTTTCGGGGAACTCAACTCCATGATGAGCTGGGCCGAAGAAGCCGCCCGCCGGGAACAGGTCTCCCGGGAAGAAGCCGATCGCTGGGCCTTGCGGAGCCACCGAAGGGCCTGTGATGCCATTGCTTCGGGAAAATTCACGGAAGAAATTGTTCCCGTGACCGTTCCCCAAAGAAAGGGGGCGCCGATCATCATCGACCGTGACGAATCGCCTCGGAGCGATACCACGCTGGAGCGGCTGGCCGGCCTGTCGGCGGTTTACCCTAACGGCATCTGTACCGCCGGCAATTCGTCGAGTGAAAACGACGGAGCCGGTGCCGTGGTGCTCATGAGTGAGAGCAAGGCGAGGGAGTTAGGCGTGAAACCGCTGGCCTGTCTGAAGTCTTTTGCGGTGGCCGCGGCAGACCCGACACTGACCTATCCGGCGGTTCCGGCCTCGGTGACCAAGGCCCTGCAGCGGTGCCACTTGACGATAGAAGAGATGGACCTGATCGAGATCCAGGAGGCTTTTGCGGCTCAGGTCCTCGCTGACGCCAAACTGATGAAACTCAATGAAAGGGACCTCGAAGCCAAGGTAAACGTCAACGGCTCCGGAATTTCCCTCGGCCATCCCATCGCTGCTACGGGCACCATGCGGATGGTGACACTCCTGTATGAGCTGCAGCGGCGCAACGCCAGGTACGGTTTGGAAACCATCTGCGGCGGCGGTGGCCACGGCATTGCCGCCATCGTTGAACGAAAAGCCGCCACACAAGGTTCGCAAAGTGCCGGAACTCCCCGAAGTTGAGGTTATCAGACGGCGGATCATTCCCTGCGTCGCATGTCAGACGGTGACCCGGGTCATCGTGCGCAATGCGGCTATGCGCTGGCCTGTGGCAGCGGAAATCACCACAAAACTTCCCGGACAGACCATTCAGGCCATCGAAAGGCGAGGCAAGTATCTTCTGTTCCGCTGTCCAGATGGAAACCTGATCCTCCATCTCGGCATGACCGGTTTCTTGCAGGCAAACAAAGTTGCCATTGCCCCGGGCAAACACGACCATCTCGATATTCTCCTGAGCAACAGCTGGTATCTCCGTTTCAATGACTATCGCCGTTTCGGGCTGGTCCTCTGGACTGAGGATGATCCTCTGCAACACCCTCTGCTTGCAGACCATGGTCCGGAACCGTTTAGCAAGGCATTCTCCGGCGCTTATCTTCACCGCAGGAGCCGCGGCCGCAAAGCGCCGATACGGCAGTTTCTGCTGGACCAGCGCATAGTAGCGGGAATCGGCAACATTTACGCCAATGAAGCACTCTTCACGGCGCGGATTCATCCCGCAAGGCCGTCCGGCAAGATCTCCAGGAGCCGCTATCAACTGCTGACCAAAGCCATCCGGGCAGTTCTGCAGACCGCCATCGAGCAGGGTGGAACTCTTCTTGCTTCGCCTGCGGGTTCCGAGTACCTTAAGCACTTCAGGAGGGAACTGCTGGTCTATGGCCGAACCGCGCAGCCATGCCCAAACTGTGGTGCTGCCCTTGAGCATGGACGGATTTCCCAGCGGTCATATTATTTTTGCCGAAAATGTCAGCGCTAATGTAGATCTCGGTAGTCGAGAGCTGGAGGAGGAATCACATGAAAATCGCAATTATGGGCACAGGAGGTGTCGGCGGTTATTACGGCGGCCTGCTTGCCAAGGCTGGACACGAGGTGACGTTTATCGCTCGGGGAGCTCATCTTGCCGCCATTCGTGACAAGGGTTTGCGGTTAAAGAGCGTCTACGGTGATTTTCAGGTCTCACCGGCTCAGGCCACCGACAAGCCCGCCGAGGTGGGTGTGGTCGATTTGGTAGTATTTGCGACCAAGACCTATCATACGGATGAGGCGGCGAAGCTGATCAAACCAATGGTCGGTCCGGAGACCATCGTCATATCGTTTCAGAACGGTGTCGATGCGGCGGACCGGATTGGCCCGGTGATAGGGATGGAGCACCTGCTGGGTGGGGCGACCTGGCTTTCGGCGGCAATCGAGGAGCCCGGGTTGATCGGTCAGTACAGCCAGTTCCGCCGGATTGTACTCGGTGAATTTGATGGGTCCGTCACGCCGCGAGCTCAGAAGATCTATGAGGTGTTCAAAAGCACCGGTGCCACCGTTGAACTGGTTGAGAACATCGACCAGATCCTCTGGACCAAATTCGTGTTCATCTCCGCCATCAGCGCCATGGGTGCCCTGACCCGCGTGACCATGGGCGAGTACCGCGGGGTTCGGGAGGCGCGGGTGGTATTAACCGAAGCCATCAATGAGGTGGTAATGGTGGCAAAGGCCGCCGGGGTGGCTTTGGATTCCGACGTGGTCAACAATACCTTGAGATTTATTGACGACAGTGCACCGGGCATCAAACCCTCGATGCAGAGGGACATCGAAGCCGGGCGTATGAGTGAATTGGAATCCATGATCGGCATTGTCGTGCGGTTTGGCGCGAAATACGGCGTGCCGACTCCAGTCATGCGGCTCGCCTACGCGGCGCTCAAACCCGGTGAACTCAAAGCACGCGCGTAGGTCTATTGCCTATATTGACTGCCCTTCACGGCCCGGCGCACAACAAAGCATGAAATTTCCCCCGGCCTCCTTTGGCAAAGGGGGTTGGAGATTTCATGAGAAGCAGTTGATCATTTCTCTCGGGGACACCCCAAACCATGAGAAGGGCCGGGAAGAACGCGCAACTCGGAACTGGCAACTTTTCAGAGCCCAGGCTCATTTGGTGATCGCAAGCGGATTGAAGCTCGTATGGTAATCGTAAACGTCGATGCCTTCAGCCCGTTTCAGGGAATTTACCACAACATAAGTCAGCGGCGTTGCCGCAGTCTCATAAAGCGACTTTGCCAGCCACTGTGTTGCGGTAATGGAAACCAGGCTGTAGAGTGGTACGGTTCCGAGGAAGGCCAGGGAGATGAACACCAGTGAATCCACGCCCTGGCCGACAAGGGTGGAGCCGATCGTCCGAGTCCAAAGCCACCGTCCTTTGGTGGCAATTTTCATTTTAGCCAGCACCACGGAGTTTGCAAATTCCCCGATGAGATAGGCCGCCAAAGAGGCGGCAAGCAGTCGTGGAGTGTAGCCAAGAATCTGGTGGTAGGCTTCCTGACCATGCCAGAAAGGCGCCGGTGGCAGCATTTGCCCGCACCAAACAGCTGCTACTGCGATAACATTGCAAAAAAACCCCAGCCAGATGACCTGGCGCGCTCTGGAATAGCCATAAACCTCCGTAAGGACATCGCCGACAATGTAGCTGATCGGGAAGATGATGATCGCTGCCGGGACCACAAAGCCAAATACGGAAATGAGCTTGACGGCGATGATGTTGGCGACAACCAGAGAGGTTATGAAGATGGCGGTTACGATGACGAACCATTTGGAATACCCTTGAGTCGGTATTCCGACAGCCGGCTGTTGCATTATCTGATCCTCCGTCCTGCCAATGGGCAATTTCTTTGCAACCGAATTACTATCGCCTCTCGATGGGAGATGGGCAAGAAGAATTGCCGGCTCACTATTTCGGGGCAAGTACCCTGGCCGACTCAGCCACATGACTGCCAGGGGCGAGAGGTTTTTGCGCTCCCCTCTACCCATGGAGCTTTTCCCGATTCAAGCCATCGGTTACTATTTTGTTGCCATCCGGAAACTCCCCATATTTGAGGTTGGGACGTAGGGGAGGGGTTTATCCNCTCCCGAAATATCCCGGATTTATTGATGGTTTCTGGCGGGCGTAAAGCCCGCCCCTACGCGACAGGAGGGGTTTCCGGATGGGAACTATTTAGGACCGAACGAGGGGCCTCGATGGTCTGCTCAGTCCCATTGGACGTCGCTCGGTCCCAACACCTTCCTGCGAGGGATGCGACGTTCCCGGCCGATGAATGCTTTTGAGGAGCTTAGGGCATATGGATGGAGAACAGAGAGGCGGTGGAAAGTCACGGTCGTTCTTCAGTGGATGGGAGATAAAGTGTCACAGATGCGGAGACATACTCCCGCTGCTGCACCCCCACATTGTTGTGGAAAGATATGACGAACAGGAAAACATGATTTGCGAACGCTGCTACGAGAGCCTCCGCTCGGATTCTTAAGCAGACAAATTGCTGAGCGGTTTGCTCTTGAAACCGAGATGAATGATTCTTATCACGATAGGAGTCATGAGATGGAGGTGATTATGAATATTGACCGTCTGGTTTTGGCTTTTGCCGGAAGCTTTGTGCTTCTGAGTCTATTGCTTGCCTGGATACACAGCTCCTACTGGCTGGGCTTTACCGCTTTCGTCGGGGCAAATCTCCTACAGGCGTCATTTACCGGTTTTTGCCCGATGGCCAAGATTCTAAAAGCCCTCGGCTTCAAAACAGGAGAAGCCTTCAGATGACGGCCTTGGGCTTGCAGGCAGCCCCCTTGCTCTATATCAGAGGGCTATCCGCCCTTGATACGAGTGCGGGGCTTTGACTAACCAAATTGAGCCTCTTGCAAATGTCCTTCAATGTCATTCCGGCGAAAGCCGGAATCCAGGTTTTTCAAGGGTTTTTGGACCTCGGCTGGAGCCTACCCCGTACCGCGATACGGGGTACGGGGTGACGGTTTTATTGAGTTTTGCAAGAGGCTCAAATTGTAAGGCCGATTCGATAATGACCGAAGCATGGAGGAAAGAAGATGGCGGATTTTAAGTGCAGCAAATGCGGGTTTGAAAAAGAGGCCAAATGCAAACCACAAAAGTGCCCTAACTGCGGGGAAAAGAAAAGCTTCGAAAAAAAATAGCGACAAGCAACCGGGAGCAAAGGCATCAAGCTAAGGTTTCTTCAAGGTTGTGTGTTGGCTCGGTCAGTGGGGGGTGCTATGAAACTTCGTTCTGCCATCCGATCGATAATGGTCCTATCCGCGGTGCTCATCTATGCGAGTGCATGCGGTGCAGCTCAAAGCAAGCAATCCGCGACCGCCGGGCTGCAGCCGACCGCGATGCCCGAGGTGATTTATGTGGCTGACTTCGGCATCGACGGCGGTGAGGTGAAGGAAGAAACCGGTCTTCTGGTAGACGGAGGGCCTCTGGGGGGAGGCCGGATGCAGCGGTTCAATCCCCTCCATCGCCGGGAGAGTCCTGAGCTAACGGCAGCAAGGCTGGTGAGTCTGCTCGCCGATTCGCTCACTCAGGATTTGAAGAACTATGGACTGCCCGCAAGACGCCTGTGGTTGGGGCTAGTACAACCGGGAAGAGGATGGGTAATCTCCGGGCAATTCCTCGAAGTGGATGAAGGAAACCGCCTGCGCCGCGCCGTCATCGGTTTTGGATACGGGGCAACCGAGATGCAGATCGAGGTGCAGGTCACCAATATGAACACTCATCCCGGCACCCCCTTTCTCACGCTGGGCTCTTCGACGGGGAGCGGAGACAGGCCTGGAGCGGCGGTTACCTTGAACCCGTACGTTGCTGCCGCAAAATTTGTGCTGGCCAAGAACGCTTCAGAGAGGGATGTGACCCACGCAGCTTCCAACATTGCCGCGGAAATCGTCAAGTACATGAAAGCGCACGGTCTTCTGCCCTGATGACCGCTTGCCTCAGCGCCACGCATAACCCGCTTCAAAGGCTTGTCGATTGATGCCCAGCAGGCGGGAAGGAAGGGTTCTCGTCAGAGCCTCCTCCCAACTCTTCCGGGATATCGGCAAACGAGTGCTCCCGGCCAGCACCCCCACCAGCACGGTGTTGGAAGCCCTTTCGGAACCCGCTTTGCGGGCCAGTTCCACAGCATCCAGCCAGATCAGGTTGGAAATCTTCTCCTTGATCAGCGCATGAAGCTCTCCCAATTCCGGATAGACGCTCTGTCCCACGGCCACCGTGAAGGGGACAATGGGAACGGTGCTGGCAATAATGAGGCTCTTATCATGGCATTTGGGAAGTGCGCGCACCGCTTCGAGAGGTTCGAAAGCCATCAGAATATCCGCTTCACCGTCGGGAATGGTGGGACTGAAAACATTCCCGATCACTACCGAGGATTCGACCACTCCGCCTCGCTGGGCCATCCCGT
>JGI20214J51650_10002962_pt1 | contig 10659 bp, 6 predicted proteins | sample WetSurMetagenome_FD_51650 | JGI IMG/M metagenome (IMG submission 51650)
ATGTCGCGGAGAGTCTGCGGTTGGTCGCGGGCCAGATCCCGGTCCAGAACACCGAGAAGCGGTATCTCCGCAAAGACGGGACGCCCGTGTGGGCCTCGCTCAGCGCGACCGCCATCCGCGATCACGAAGGCCGGTTCCTGTCGGGGCTCGCGGTGATCGAGGACATCGCCGAGCGCAAGCTGGCCGAAGCCGCCTTGCAGGAGAGCGAGCGTCGGCTCGCCACGCTGATGGCCAACCTGCCTGGCATGGCCTACCGGTGCGGGAACAGCCTCGGTTGGCCGATGGTGTTCGTGAACGAGGGCTGCAGGACGCTGACCGGCCACTCGGCTGAAGCGGTCATGGGCAACCAGCCGACCTTCGGGGACCTGATCGTGCCCGCCGACCGCGAGCCCGTCTGGGATGCCGTCCAGCAAGCCGTCGCCCTGCGTCAGCCGTTCGAGTTGACCTACCAGATCCAGGCGGCGGACGGTCGCTTGAAGTGGGTGTGGGAGCGCGGACGTGGAGTGTTCGGCGACGACGGGACGCTGCTCTTCCTCGAAGGCTTCATCAACGACATCTCGGAACGCAAGGAGGCGGAGGAGGCACTGCGGGCCTCCGAGCTGAAGTACCGGATCGTGGCGGACAACACGTTCGACTGGGAATTCTGGCTGAACCCGGACGGGCGGTTCCTCTACACGTCGCCTTCCTGCGAGCGGATCTCCGGACACAGTCAGGCGGAGTTCGAGGCCGACCCGCACCTGATGCTGCGAATCGTTCACCCCGAGGACCTCGGGGCCTTTCGCCGGCACAATCGGAGGGCATTGGCTGCAGAAGGGTCCGAGGAGCTGCAGTTCCGCGTGCGGCACGCCGATGGAAGCATCCGCTGGATCGGCCACGTGTGCGCGCCGTTTCGCGACGCCGCGGGAGCGTTCCTCGGCGTTCGAGGCAGCAACCGCGACATCACGAAACGCAAGCAGGCCGAAGAAGCGCTGGTCCACGCGCACAAGCTGCGGGAACGGGCGCTGCTGTTCAACGCGGCGCTGCTCTCGGCNNTCCCGACGCCGGTGTTCTACAAGGACGGGGAGGGTCGGTATCTCGGCTGCAACCGGGCATTCGCCGAGATCCTGGGCCTGACGCCCGAGGAGATCCAAGGGAAGACCGCTCACGACCTGTGGCCAGGCGGACACGCCGAGGTCTACCACGCCAAGGACCTCGAGTTGATGGCGAATCCCGGTCAGCAGACCTACGAGTCCACCGTGCTGGACAAGAACGGGGACGAGCGCACCGTGCTCTTCGCGAAGGACGTCTTCCGCGACGAGGAGGGACAGCCCGCCGGGATCATCGGCGCCTTTCTCGACATCACGGACCGCACGCGGCTGGAGTCGCAGCTCCGCCAGGCGCAGAAACTGGAGGGCATCGGGCAGCTGGCGGGCGGCGTGGCGCACGACTTCAACAACATCCTCGGCGCGATGATCATGCACCTCGGCCTGTTGCAGATGAACGAGGCGCTCGACGGCGAGACCCGGCAGGGCCTGAGTGAACTGGAAGAGGACGCGAAGCGAGCGACGGCGCTCGTCCGGCAGTTGCTCATCTTCAGCCGCCGCTCCATCCTGGCGATCAAGCCGGAGGACCTGAACGAGATTGTCGCCAACATCCTGAAGATGCTGTCCCGGGTGATCGGGGAGGATATCGAGCTCACCTCCGATACCAGCAGTGGCCTGCCCACCATCGAGGCGGATGCCGGGATGGTGGAGCAGGTCGTGCTCAACCTCGTCGTCAACGCGCGCGACGCCATGCCGGGGGGAGGCCGAATCACGATCGGCACGTCCGCCGTCGTGCTCAGCGGCAGTGAATCCGCGGGCCGTGCCGGTCGCCGCGCCGGCCGCTTCGTCTGTCTGTCGGTCACCGACAGCGGCGCCGGCATGGACGACGCCACGCTCAAGCACCTCTTCGAGCCGTTCTTCACCACGAAGGAGCCAGGCAAGGGGACCGGCCTGGGGCTGGCCACGGTCCACGGCATCGTCGTTCAACACGAAGGATGGGTGGAGGTCGAGAGCGCCGTCGGATGCGGAACGACCTTCCGCGTGTTCCTGCCAGCGAGCGACCGCGCGGCCGCCACTTGGCACGAGGACTCGACGCCCCTGTCCGCAGAGCGGGGGCGGGAGACGATTCTGCTCGTGGAAGACGAGGCGAACCTGCGCCAGACGCTGTGCCGCGCCCTTCGCACCTTGGGCTACCGGGTGCACGAGGCGGCGAACGGCGAGGAAGCGCTGCGCCTGTTCGACCTGCATGGCCCGGAGGTGGACCTCGTCTTCACCGACATGGTGATGCCGGAAGGCATGACGGGCCTGGAGTTGACGACGCGCCTGCGGGCGCTGAAGCCGGCGCTGCAGGCGATCGTCTCCAGCGGCTACAGCGGCGACTTCGTGCAGGCCGGAGCGCCCGATGGCCCGGGCATCGCGTTCCTCCCGAAGCCTTACGAGGTCACCACGCTGGCGGCGGTGATTCGAACGTGCCTGGACTCGACGCCCCGTCCGGATCTCCGCTGAAGCGATCTCGGCCGAGGTGCACCGCTGGTACCGAACTTGCGCTCACCCACCGCAGGTCCCGCGCCTCCGCGAACGGATGGGTCCGCGGCACCCCTGAGGTTCATCCCATGACATTCAGTTTCGAGAGATTCAGGCTGCATCTGGCGGTTGTGGTCGCCATCGTCGGCCTCGCCGGCGCCGCCACGGCAGACGCGCAGACACTGTCCGCTCCCCATGACACCCGGACGCTGCCGCCGGTCAAGGCGCAACAGGACGGCGTCCGTCACATCGTGTCGGGCGCGACCGGTGCCGTCGAACGGGCCTATCGGGCGGTGATGCCGCAGGCGCCGGGAGCCGACGAGCTGAACGGCCTGCGCCAGGGCCAGACGGTCGCCGTGCACTACCGCGCCAGGGGCGAGCAGGGCGGCGGCGAGCAGGCGGCCCTGGTCGGCAGCGAAGGCCTCGCCGCGACGGAAGGCACCGTCACCGACGTCAATCGCAGGCGGGCGGAGGTCAGCATCAGGTTCGACAACCGGAAGACCGAGACGTTCCGCGTCGCGCGCCAGGACGCCGCGGTCGAGAGCTCCGACGTCAGCCGGGTGCTCATCTACTACCCGAACACGGCAGGCGAGAAGGTCGCCCACGCGTTCGTAAGGATGTCGCAGGAGCAGAAGCCCCAAACGCGTTGATCCGTCGGGCGCGTCCTGATTTCGCCGTCCTTCCGCGGACCCGCGACCGGGCTGTTCCCAGCCGGCGGCACGAGAGTATGATGGCCGGGCCGTCGCTCGCCATTGCTACAGGACGCCAACGTGAACCACAGAACAACACTCTGCTTCGTCGTGGCCGGACTGATCGCCGTGTCCGGCTGTGTGCACGCTTCTCGTCCCGCGGCCGAAGGCACGAAGGCCCCGGACAAGAACTTCCACGTCTACCTCTGTTTCGGGCAGTCGAACATGGAGGGCTTCCCGGGAGTCGAGGACCAGGACAAGGGGGCCGTCGACGACCGGTTCAAGGTCCTCGCCGCGGTCGATTTCCCCGCGCAGGGCAGGGAGAAGGGCCGCTGGTACCCGGCCGTGCCGCCGTTGTCGCGTCCTTCCACGGGCCTTGGCCCCACCGACTACTTCGGCAGGACGCTGGTCGCCGGCCTCCCGCCCAAGGTGCGGGTGGGCGTCGTCAACGTCGCCGTGGCCGGCTGCAAGATCGAGTTGTTCGACAAGACCAACTTCCGCTCGTACGCGGCCTCGGCGCCTCCGTGGATGGTCAGCATCATCAACACGTACGGCGGAAACCCCTACGCGTACCTCGTCGAGATGGGGAAGCTGGCCCAGAAGGACGGCGTCATCAAGGGCATCCTCCTGCACCAGGGCGAGTCGGATCCCGGCGACAAGCAGTGGCCGAACAAGGTGAAGGCGATCTACGAGAACCTGCTCAGGGACCTGAACCTCAAGGCCAAGGACGTGCCCCTGCTCGCCGGCGAGCTCGTGAACGCGGACCAGAACGGCGCCTGCGCGGCGATGAACACGATCATCGACGAGTTGCCCCGGACCATTCCCACCGCCCACGTGGTCTCGTCGAACGGATGCACGGCCCGTCGCGACCGCTTGCATTTCGCTCCCGAGGGCTACCGGGAGCTTGGCAGGCGTTACGCGGCGACGATGCTGAAGCTCCTCGGCTACAAGGCCGCCGCATCGAGGTAGCGCGTCACCCCGCGTGGAACCAGGTCAGTCCGTCCTGGCCACCTCGCTCGGCGTGTCGGCGCGACCGCCGAGCATGGCCGGCAGCCAGCGAAGGTCGAACGCACAGTACAGGCAGAAGACGACGCCGCCGAACGCGAGCGCCGTGAAATCCACGAGACTGCCAGGAACGCTGTCGAGGACCAGCAGGGCGGCGAAGGCCACCAGGGCGAGCGCGTTGGACGCCAGCCGCAAGAGGCGCGATTCGTTCCCGGAGGCGCGGCGCACCAGCCAGAGAAGCCCCCAGCTCACCAGCCGCATCGCGGCGAGCGTCAGGGCGAGCAGGACGATTATCTTCATGACGTGCATGGCAGGCGCCGTCGGTTCGCGCTTGCGAAGCATTGTGCACCAGCATGGCGCGCGGGCGCGCCTGTGTTCTCCGAACCCGACGTTCGCGGCGGCTGCCCGGACCAGCTTGCGCCGGTGGCCCCGCCCGCGTTTACATGGGAACGGGACACACCAATGCCCGTCAAAAGCGGATCATTCGCAGCCGTGGTCGTCATGGCGGCCGTCGGCTGTGGGTTGGCGATGAGCGAATCCCCCCTCGGCCAGAATGCGATCTTCTCCGAAGCGCTGGCCTACGAGCGCTTCATGGGTCGCTGGAGCCGGACCCTCGCCCCGCAACTCGTGCGCTATGCCGACGTGAGGGACGGCGACCGTGTCCTCGACGTCGGCTCGGGCACCGGCGCCCTCTCCGCGGCGCTGATTGCCGCCGCCCCGTCCGGTCGCGTCGTCGGCATCGATCCCGCGGCCGCATACGTCGCACTCGCGCGGTCGCGGCACGGCGGGCCGCACGTCCGGTTCCAGATTGGGGATGCGCAGCGGATGGATTTCGAGGACGCGACGTTCGACCGGACGCTGTCTCTGCTCGTCGTGAATTTCGTCCCGGATGCCGACAGCGCGGTCGAGGAGATGAAGCGCGTGACCCGTCGGGGCGGAACCGTTGCAGCGGCCGTCTGGGATTACGGCGAGGGCATGGAGATGCTGCGGGTGTTCTGGGATGAAGCCGTTGCCATGACCCCCGCCAGCGACAGCAGGGACGAGCGCCACATGCCCTTCTGCCACACGGGAGAACTGGCGGCGCTCTGGCGCAAACACGGCCTCCAGGACGTCGTCGAAGAGGCGTTGACGATCGAAACGCCGTTCACGTCGTTCGCCGACTACTGGGCCCCCTTCCTCGAGAAGCAGGGGCCGGCCGGTGCGCACGTGGCCGGGCTGATTGAACCAGAGCGGAATCAGCTGGCGGCGCGCCTGCGGAAGCGAGTGCTCGGTGACGGACCAGACCGCGCCTTCGCACTCCACGCCCGCGCGTGGGCGGTGCGGGGCGTGGTGCCGAAAGACGCCCCGTCGCGATAGCGGTCCGCCAACCACCGACGACCCAGCCCAATTCGTCGCGCGAATCGGCCTGGCGTAGGCCGGGTTCGCGGTTCGCCCGCCGACGGGCCGTTCCCGTCGATCAGGCCGCAGTTTGTGTATCCAGGACACACCAAGCCGTCAGCCTCCATTCCTGCTGGTGTGACCAGTTGTTCGTTTCCTGAACGAACTCGACAGCCCGCGCACGCGGAGACGCACGGCCTCCTCCAACCCGATTGTTGGCTGACTCTGCGGTTGACGACGGCCGCGATCGGGCCTACCATCCCCGATCAGACCAGGGGCCGCTTCAGTCGTCCGGGCGTTCGTTGGGTTGTTAGTGGTCAGACCGCGTGTCGGGTCGCCCCATTCCATCGGGGCGCGCCACCCACCAAGGAGACCGCCGATGTGTCCCAAGCGTTTCCTCGTGTCAGCCGTCGTGATCGGGTTCACTCTTGCCCTGCTCGTGCCGAGCGTTCCGGCTGACGCGCAGGCCACGCGCGGCACGCTGCTCGGCACGGTCGCCGACCAGAGCGGCGCGGCGCTTCCCGGCGCCACCGTCACCGCCACCGAGACCCGCACCAACGTCTCGGTCAACACCGTGACCAACGCCACGGGCAACTACACGTTCCCGAACATCCGGGACGGCGTCTACACCGTCAAGGCGGAGCTCCAGGGCTTCAAGACGGTGCTCCGCGAGAACGTGCGCGTGGCCGTGAACACGAGCATCCGCATCGACCTGGCCCTGCAGGTCGGCGGCGTCGAGGAGACCGTCACGGTCAGCGGCGAGACCCCGCTGCTCCAGACCGACCGGACGGACACGGGGCGCGTCCTCGAGAGCGTGCAGGTCGCAGCGATGCCGCTCGGGTTCAACAGGAACTTCCAGGGGATGATGGTCACGGTGCCCGGCGCCGCGAAGCCGCACAAGGAGCACTCGGAGTTCTTCAACTCCCAGGACGCGCTCGCGGCGGAGGTGAACGGCCAGTCGCGCCTCGCCAACAACGTGCAGATCGAGGGCATCGACGACAACCAGCGCACCGGCCTGCTGACGATGCTGATCCCGCCTGCGGAGGCGATCGACCAGGTGAGCGTGAGCACGAGCAACTTCGACGCGGAGTTCGGCCGTTCGGCCGGCGCCGTCACCTCGCTCACCTTGAAGTCGGGGACCAACACCCTCAAGGGCAGCGCCTTCTGGTTCGGCAACACCGACGCGACCAACTCGCTGCCGGCCTCGACGATCTTCTCGGCGACGCGCACCAAGCCGCCGACGAAGTACAACCAGGTGGGCGCCACGCTGGGCGGTCCGATCAAGAAGAACCGGATCTTCATCTTCGGCGACTACCAGTACACGCACGACGTCCTGGGCACCGCGTACCTCTTCACCGTGCCGACCGACGCGTTCAGGAACGGCGACTTCAGCGCGGCGGCCACCAAGGTCTACGACCCGTTGACCGGAGACGCGGCCGGCAACAACCGCGTGCAGTTCGCGGGGAACGTGATCCCGACCCCTCGGATCAGCGCGATCGCGCAGAAGATCCTGGCCCACGTTCCGCACGCCAACCTCACCGCGCCGCTCGGGTCGCCGAATTACCAGGTGAACAGCACGCGCGCCAAGATCACCAACGGGTTCGACACCAAGGTCACGCTGGCAATCAGTGACAAGAACCAGCTGTCGTGGCGCCTGAGCTTCCAGCAGCCGACGGTCACCCAGCTCCCGCCCGACGGCTACGACGCGTTCGGCAGCCCGCTCGGCGGCGGCTTCATGGCCGACGGCAAGAACACGACGTACAGCACCGCGGCGAACTGGACGCACACCTTCTCGAACACGTTCGTCATGGAAGCGCGCGGCGGCGTCAGCTACTACCACAACACGGCCGTCACGTCCGCCGACGGCCAGAACCTGGCCGACCAGATCGGCATCAAGGGCGTGAACCTGGGAGATGCGTGGACGAGCGGCCCGACCACCATCAACATCAACAACGGGTTCAGCAACCCCGTGGTGGGCTACGTGAACAGCCTGCCGTGGAACCGGTACGAGCGCACGTGGCAGTTCGCGGCCACGTTCACGAAGCTGCACGGCAACCACACGTTCAAGTTCGGCACCGACGTTCGCCACAACACCGACATGCTGCTGCAGATCCAGGACAACCAGGGCACGCGCGGCGGTTACACGTTCAGCGGCGCCCAGACCGGGTCCACCAGCGACACCAGTGCCACCAACGGGCTCGCCAACTCGTTCGCCAGCTTCCTGCTCGATCAGCCCGGCGCCATCGCGCGCGACATCAAGGTCATCGACAACCCCGGGCAGCAGCACTCGATGTTCTTCACGTTCGTGCACGACAAGTGGCAGGTCCACAAGCGCGTCACGCTCGACCTCGGCCTGCGGTGGGAGTACTACTCGCCGTTCACCGGGATCTCCGGCAAGGGGAGCCTCTCCAACTACGACCCGAAGACCAACTCGCTGGTGCTCTCGGGCTACGGCACCACGCCCGACAACCTCGGCGTGAAATCGGACCTCAACAACTTCGGTCCGCGCCTCGGCGTGTCGTTCCGCCTGGACGACAAGACGGTGCTCCGCACCGGCTTCGGCGGCAGCACGGCGCCGTTCCCCGACAACCGTTACGCGTTCAACTACCCGGTCAAGCAGAACAACAGCTTCTCGGGCGCCAACAGCTACGCGCCGGCCGGGAGCATGGCGGCGGGGTTCCCGGACATCTACAAGGCGACGATTCCCGAGAACGGGATCATCTCCGCCAACACGGCGTGGCTCACCAGCCAGGCCTTCAAGTACGTGCCGAACGACCTGCAGCTCGGCACCATCTACACCTACAACGCCGCGTTCCAGCGCGAACTGATGTGGGGCCTCGCGGGCGAGGTGGCGTTCGTGGGCGCCTACAGCAACGACGTCCTGAACCGGTTCGAGTACAACGCCGGGATGACGCCAGGCCAGGACCGCAACGGCCAGCCGCTCTACGTCCTCTACGGCAAGGCGGCGTCGGTCGAAATGCTGGCGTGGAAGGGCAAGACCCGCTACCGCGGCCTGCAGATGAAGCTGGACCGCAAGTTCCGCAACGGTGTCCTCGTGACGAACTCCTTCACCTGGGGCAACTCGAAGGACTACTCGAACGACAACGGCGGCCCGAGCACGCCGGCCAATCCCCAGTTGAGCTGGGGCCAGTCCAACTTCGATCGCAAGTTCACCTACGTCAACACGTTCGTCTGGTCGCTGCCCTGGTTCAAGGAAGGCGGCGCCAAGTGGATCCTCGGCAACTGGCAGGTCTCCGGCGTCTTCTCGGCGATGTCGGGCGTGCCGCTCGACGTCACGATGGCGAACGCGAACCTGCGCGCGCCGTTGAACACGCAGCGGCCGAACTTCAGCGGGACGTTCACGGTGCTCGACCAGTACGGTCCCGGCCTGAAGTGGTTCGACACGGCGCAGTTCACCGACCCGGCCGCCAACACCTTCGGCAACATGACGCGCAACATGTCCAACGTGCGCGGGCCGGGCTACCTGAACTTCGACGCCAGCCTCGTGAAGCAGTTCCCCCTTGCCAAGTCGCGGCTGGGCGAATTCCGCATGGACATCTGGAACCTGACCAACCGCGTCAACTACAGCAATCCGAACGTCTCCTACGGCACGTCGGCGTTCGGCACCATCACGTCGGCGTACGGCGAGCGCCAGATGCGCTTCAGCCTGCGCTTCCAGTTCTAGACGCGCCGTTGACTCGCCGCGCATTGTCGTGTGTACTCCGAGGGCCGACGCGATGTCGGCCCTCTCTCTTCCAGGAGGCACGGATCCCATGACCACTCCCACTCGGCGCGGTTTCCTGAAAGCTGCCGCCGCCACCGCCGCCGGGGGCGCGCTGCCCGCCGCCGGCGCCTACGCCGCCCCGGCGGGCGCCGCCGACGCGAACGTCGGGTTCGACCTCGGCATGGCCTCCTACACGCTGCGCGCCTTCCCGCTCGACCAGGCGATCGCCATGACGACGCGGCTGCGCCTCAAGAAGATCACGCTCAAGGACTTCCACCTGCCAATGGCCATCACGCCCGAGGAGATGGCGTCGGTCCAGGCGCGGCTCAAGGCCGCCGGCCTCCAGCTCTCGTCGTGCGGCGTCGTCTACATGACCACCGAGGACGAGGTCAACCGCGCGTTCGCCTACGCGAAGCTCGCGGGGATCAAGATGATGGTGGGCGTGCCCGAAACGCCGCTGATGGACCTGGCCGAGCGCAAGGTGAAGGAACTCGATATCTCGCTCGCCATCCACAACCACGGGCCGACCGACAAGCGCTTCCCGAGCCCCGAGAGCGCGTACACGCTGATTCGCAACCGCGACACGCGCATGGGACTCTGCATCGACGTCGGCCACACCCAGCGACTGGGCCTCGACCCGGCGGGCGAGGTCGAACGCTTCTTCGACCGGCTGCTCGACGTGCACATCAAGGACGTGAGCTCCGCCGACGCCAAGGGGACGACGGTGGAGATCGGCGCCGGCGTCATCGACATCCCGAAACTGCTCAAGACGCTCGCGCGGCTGAAGTACAAAGGAACGCTGCACTTCGAACACGAGAAGGACGAGAAGGACCCGTTCCCCGGCGTCGCCGAGTCAGTGGGCTACGTGAGGGGCGTCCTCGCGGCCCTCTGAGGGTCGCGCGGCCGGCGGTCGAAACGAACGCGGGAGAGGGCACAGCCATGAGATCGAGACGCGAGTTCCTGAAAGACGTTGCCGTCGGCAGCGCGGGTGTTGCCGCCAGCTGGAACGCGAGCAGTTACGCACGCATCGTCGGCGCCAACGACCGCGTCGCCTTCGCGATTGCGGGGCTGCACGGGCGCGGCGGCGCGCACCTCGAATGCCTCCACGGCGTTCCGAACTGCGACCTCGCCTACATCTGCGACGTGGACAGCCGCGAGTTCCCGAAGTTCGGCGCGGCGGCCGAGAAGACGTTCGGCAGGGCGCCGAAGCGGGAGAAGGACATCCGCAAGGTCCTCGAATCGAAGGACGTGGACGCGATCACGATCGCCACGCCGGAGCACTGGCACACGCCGATGGCGCTGCTGGCGCTTGCGGCGG
>JGI20214J51650_10002963_pt1 | contig 10657 bp, 8 predicted proteins | sample WetSurMetagenome_FD_51650 | JGI IMG/M metagenome (IMG submission 51650)
GATTATGCAAGCTGGGATCCGACGGATGATCCGGAGGCGGTAAGAATCTTTTATGACGGAAACACTTTCGGCGTCTTTTATTTTGAAAGCCCTGCCACCCGACAGACGCTCAAGAAGGTGAGCTCGGGCTTTACCTTTGAGGAGTACGCTCGTCTCGATCACTTCCTCCTCAACGTGATCGTGACGTCCATCATCCGGCCGGCATCGAACCAGAGCATCAGGGAGTGGGTCGCCAGGCTGCACGGGGAACCATGGGAACCTCCTCACCCTCTTTTGCGGCCGGTGCTGGAAGAAACCCTTGGGGTCATGGTTTTTCAGGAGCAGCTCAGCCAGTCGGCCATGGCCATGGCCGGGTTTGACGCGGCAGAAGCCGACACCCTCCGCAAGGTGGTGAGCAAGAAGCACCGGGAAAAAAAGCTTCGCGATTTTTATTCCCGCTTTGTGAAAGGAGCGAGGGAACGAGGGGTGAGCGAGGAGAAGATCGAGGAAGTGTGGCAGATGATGATGGGCTTTGAAGGCTACAGCTTCTGTAAGCCCCACTCCGCCAGCTACACCCTGGTAGCCTACAAGTCCGCTTATCTCAGGGCCCACTATCCTGCCGAATTCATGGCCGCGGTCATCTCCAACGGCGGAGGCTACTACTCCACCTTCGGCTACCTCTCGGAAGCGCGGCGCATGGGGCTTAAGATCCTGCCCCCGGACATCAACGAGAGCGACTTCAAGTACACGGGAAAGGAGAGAGAAATCCGAGTGGGCCTCATGCAGCTCAAGGAGATCTCACAGGAAGGCACGGAGTTTCTCGTTCGCGAACGATCGAAACACGGGCCCTTTGCAAGCTTAGACGGTTTTCTCCTTCGCACATCAGGACACGTCCATCTCCAGGATGTGCGTGTTCTCATCAAGGCAGGCTGCTTTGATTCGATTGCCCAAGGGGAAACCAGGCCCGCCCTTTTGTGGAAGGCCCTTCGCTTCTTCGACACCCCGGCGTCACACTCCTCCCTCGATCTCTTCAAATCCCCCCTTCCTGAGGCTGTCCGACAACTGGCTTTGAACATGCCGAACAGCCTATCCGTTCATGGTTCGATACCTCACCATGAACGAAAAATCAAACACTTGCAGAACGCTCTCGCCGTTCGCCCTGAGGTATCGAAAGGTGAACGGCGGCCAAATTCAAGTTGTCGGACAGCCTGTCCTCTCCCCTTTGCTAAATCCCCCCTCCCTCCCCCCTTTGGTAAAGGGGGGTCGGGGGGGATTTCTCCTTCTCCCTATCCACCTTCGCTCATGCTCAAGCACGAACTCGACACCCTCGGCTTCTATCTTTCCATTCATCCCTTGGACCGCTACAGAAATNTTTTAAGAGGATTGCATTACGTGAACGCACGCGATCTTCATCTCCACGTGGGCGAACAGGTCACCACCATCGGCTGGTTGGTCACCGGCAAGACGGTTCAAACAAAGGACGGCGATCCCATGAAGTTTGTCTCCTTCGAGGACACCACCGGCATCTACGAGACGGTTTTGTTCCCGAAAGTGTACGACCGGTTCTGTCACATGCTGAACGAGATGCGACCTTATCTTCTGAAGGGAAAGGTGGAACAGGATTTCACCGCCCTCACCCTCACCGTCCACTGGATCGAGTTCCTGGATCAATGGGGCCCAAGATCCAGCGAAAAGGGCAGAAGCTCTCCTGCCGATCCTTTTGCCCGGCAGCCGCCTGACTTGACTATGTCGCGTGTCTAACGCATAGTGGTTCGCAAACGCTTCTTATCGTTGTCCCAACCACCATAGAGAAAACCTGTAAGCGACGGAAGGAGGATGAGTCATGAAACTTTTGATAGTGTCCGTATTCGCCTTCATGGCCACAGTGACCTCATCTGCTCCTGCGATAGCGGCCGGCAGGATTGCGTTGAGCGAAAAGGAGCAACTCGGCAAGCTCTTGTTCTTTGACCAGACCCTCTCCTCCCCTGAAGGCCAGTCCTGCGCTGTCTGTCATGGGCCCGATGTCGGCTTTACAGGCCCCGACCAGGAACTGAACAAGGCCAGCGCAGTCTATGAGGGGGCTGAAAAGGGCCGTTTCGGCAACAGGAAACCGCCTGCGTCCTCCTATGCCGGAGCAAGCCCTATCCTTCATTTCGACAAAAAAAAGAAGGTTTGGGTGGGCGGTATGTTCTGGGACGGCAGGGCAACCGGCAAACGGCTGAAGGACCCGCTTGCCGAACAGGCTCAGGGGCCATTCCTCAATCCTCTTGAACAGAACCTCCCGGATGCAAAGGCCCTTTGCATCAAGATCAAGAATTCTTCCTATGCCCCTCTTTTCGAAAAGGTCTGGGGCAAAGGATCCCTGGACTGTGGAAAAGGCGTCTCAGCAACCTATGACAAGGTTGCTAAAAGCATCGCGGCCTACGAACGATCGAAGGAAGCGAACCCCTTCACGTCGAAGTTCGACTATTGGCTTAAGAAGAAGGTGAAGCTCTCGGAAGACGAGATGCGAGGCCTCAAACTCTATGAAGGCAAAGCCAAATGTTCAGCGTGCCACCCGAGCGCGCTGGGCCCGAAGGGCGCTCCTCCCCTCTTCACTGATTTTACCTACGACAATATCGGCGTACCGAAAAACCCCAAGAATCCTTTTTATGCCATGCCTGNAAAATGGAACCCCGCAGGCGCAGCTTTTGTGGATGAGGGATTGGGCGGGTACCTGAAAGAAGCGGGATACAAGGCTTCCGTCTATGAGCCGGAGATGGGGAAGTTCAAAGTCCCAACTCTCAGAAACGTGGACCAGCGGCCGTCCCCTACCTTCGTGAAGGCCTTCGGGCACAACGGCTACTTCAAAACTCTGAAAGAGATCGTCCATTTCTATAACACGAGAGACGTGCATCCCAAGTGTAAAGACACGACCGACCCTAAGCCGGGACTCAATTGCTGGCCCGAGCCCGAGGTCTCATCGAACCTCAACACCCAAGAACTCGGTAACCTCGGGCTCACCGAGGACGAGGAAAACGCCATCATTGTCTTTCTCAAAACACTCACAGACGGGTATCATGTTGAGAAATAAAGAGAGAAGGATTTAAGCACCGTCCCCCTTAGGTGAACGGGGTCCAGCTCTTAGAGGGCTTCAAACGAAAGGCGCAGGAGTTACATAAAAGGCAGCCTCATTCAGATACAAGGGCGTTTGCGCGGATTTGGGCAACAGCCCGTTTACTTTTGACGTCTAAGGTGAAATGCCGCATGGTCCAAGCCCCAAAAAAGGCGCTCTTTTCAGCAACAAGGCAATCGCGGAGGGAGCCGTCATGAGGCCTCGCTGTCTTGTTGTCCCTGTCTTCATCATCCTAACCGCTTTGTTCTGGAGCGGGTTTGCGCCGGAAGCGAGATCAGCCGATGAGTCACCGATTACTACGGGTCTCTCCGATGCGCTCTACGGAATTCCTTTCATCGATGATTTCAGCCCGAAGCATTATGTTGCTTTAGATGCAGCCCCACGGGGCTCGGACGGGGGATATCTTCTAGGGCCGGGGATCTACTCTGGAGTGATCTTGTCCTATTGCCTGAATTCCGGCGCCTATGCTCCCTACAAGGGAGAGGGGTATCTCTACGCGCCGCTAAAAGGGTCCAAGGCCGAGGTGGTGCGAAAGATCCTGAAGCGCTCGACACTCCATCCACAGATTCCCCAGAACGAGATCCAGACCATCCTCTGGTCTTTCTTGGACCGCGTACCGATTGCAGAGTTTCCTCGCAACAGGCAGTGTTACCTGACAGAGCTTCTGAGCGAGGAAGAACTCCGAAGTATCGATGGTTCTTCTATCGACTACGAACTGCTCAAAAAGGAGTGCGTGGCGGTCACGGAGGCGTCTCATCCCCAAGACATGACAAGCTCTGAAGAAGCGATGAGGGCTTATCGCTCCGGGGCATATTTTTCTCCTGAGGATCAGAGGCGAGTCGAAGAGATGCTCGAATCGAACGTGGAAAAGGGCTTGGTCCCCAGAGAGACGCTCGAGATGTTTCGCCGATCCATGGAATTTCAGAAGCTGGCCACAGACCCGAACGGGCTTGACGAGGAGAAACTCAAGGAGCTCCAGGAAAAAGCGAACGAGATGACCGAGAGTACCAGGAGATGGGAGCGGCAGCTTCGCGGGATGCTGACTTCTCTGACCGCGAAGTACGAGGAGATCGAGCGTGCGGCGGTCCTGTTCGGTCGTCCGCGGGAGGATAAAGGTACCCAAAAGATCCCGAAGAAACGCTGGTCGTACCATCCGGACGGCTACTATATCCGCTTTGACCCGAACGGGTATTCTGAGACAACCGTGGAAGTCTATGTGCCCGAGAGGCTCGATGTCACCAGAGACGAAAAAGGGCGCATCACAAGTGTGAAGGACGAGATCGGCAACTGCGTCAAGATGGCCTACGACGATTCAAGAGAACCGCTGAAGGTCTCCGGAGAACCGAATCTCATCGGCTATCCGATGAACTCCATCGTCTTCGACTACGTGCACCCCCAAGAGCCGATGAAGCGGCTTCATCTTCAGTGGCAGACCTCTGCCTGGACCTTTGTCGGCGTGCCGGCGAAAAAGGGCGGGTTCGCGAGCGATCCTGGGAGTTACGCCGACGCCAAAAAGCGCTACGANAACATCTGTAAAGTCAAATCGGAGATCGATTCCCTGGATAGTCAGTTCAAGCCGACAAGNCCAATCAACGGCGTCGTGGATCTTGCGAGCTTGGCCATGGCTCTCGAACAGGCCTACGGCGACCTGCCGGCAGCAACACTCGCCGAAGCGCTCGGTGTGCCGCGCAAGGACGCCTTTTCCTTTGGGCATTATGGCCACATGCTTCGGCCTGAGATCATCCCCGGTATGTGCATGTGGTATCGATTCCCCGCAGTCGACCTGGTGAAGCGGCAGTGGCTTTATGAGGTATCGCTTCGGGAGAGCACCGTTATCGATCGTGCGGCGAGTGAGTCGTCATCCGAAGCAGTGAAGGGCACCGAGGCCTCGCCGTCGACCGAGGTCCCGAAGCCGAAGCCCACTGCTGCTAAGAAACCGAGTGAACGACCGGGCCGCGCCAAAATCGGGTTTGACCCGTCCGCTATTGTTGTCGTTCCGGGAAACTCGAGTGTGCAGAGGCTGGGGATGAGCGTCCCGCCGAAGAACACGGCCACTATTCCCCCTCCCAAAGATCCCGACAAAAAGGGGAAGTGCGACCAGATTAAGGCGCTGACCAAGCTGATAGAAGAGCTGAAAAAGATAAGACAGCTGTATGGGGAAATCGGCAAGAGTGCAAAGGATTGGTATGAGCTCGAGAAGGGAGTCGATGATGCGTTTAAGAAATGGCTGGGCGAACGATACCCAGGGGAATACCCGGCCGGGAAAACTCCCAAAACGGCCACTTTCGGGGCGGCCAATCCATGCGAGGGCACAATGAAGGGGGTCCCGGACGTCTGCGGCCCACCTTACAATTATCCGTTTCCCCAGTGCTACTACATGAATGCGGCGGCAGTGGCACATGAAGAAACCCATATCTCCGATGTCGCAAAGAGCCCGACCGACAAAAATACTTTCTGTTCGGATGATAAGAGCCTNGCCAAAGACCAGGTTGATATCGCGGTTAAGTGGGAGCAAAACGCCTATGGCGTGCAGATAGACATTTTGCAGCAGGGCCTTGACGAGCTCAAGAATAGCCTTGATGAGCCCTGTGACTTATGATCGGCCGGAGCTTGCAAAGAGACCCCTAGCCGCTGCAAGCGGAACAGGATTTCACCGCCCTCACCCTCCCCGTGAACGGGACCGAGTTCCCGGACACATTCAAAGGGAGCAAGCTGGGTCCGAAAAAGACTTCCTGGCCCCTCACCCCTTTTAACATTGAAGAAACCGGCCATTTCTCCTAGAATTTAAGGCAACGGGTTGGAACGGCTTCGCCCTCAGAAGATGAAAATCCGGCATTGATTTTCCTCTGGCAACGGACGAGGAGCTCCGTTCAAAGAAGGGAAGGAAAGCTTGACATGTGGTCGGATCACAAAAGAATCGAGGAGAGGAGTCTTCATCTTCACAAGGAGATTGCCCGCCGCTTGCAGAAAGATCCCCAGCTTCTCCAAATCGCAAAAGGAAATCTCATCCGGTGGATAGCGCGAGACGGGGAGATCCCTGTTTGGCGCGAGTGGACCGAGATCCTCAATGGCCCCCTGACCCAGGTTTTGAGTGTATTGCTGTCACCGGATGAAAAAGCAGCACGCTTAAGACAGTCCAGTCCGTTCTGCGGCATTCTGAGCCCGAGAGAAAGGTGGAAGATCTATGAATCGTTTACAATTGGAGCATATTATTCGAGCGGCGGGGAGCATCGCCGACGATAATGAAATCGTCATCCTTGGCAGCGCTTCGATTTTTGCTTAATTCCCGGACCTGCCTGACCACTTTCTTCTCTCCATCGAGGCGGATGTGTTTCCGAAGAACAAACCTCACATGAGTGATACCGTTGATGGGAGTATCGGAGAACTTTCACCCTTCCATGAGGCTTTTGGCTACTATGCTCACGGGGTCAGCAAAGAGACTGCACGCAACCTTCCGGTAGGATGGGAAACACGACTGATCCCCATCAAGAGTCAGAACACGGGTGGGGTCACCGGGTGGTGCCTGGATATCCATGACTTGATCGCAGGGAAATATGTCTCCGCCAGAGACAAGGATCTTGAATTTGCCCGAATGGCGATCAAGCAGGGATTGGTCAAGGAAAAGGTACTGCGCGAAAGAATCAAGATGCTTGATACAGATGCCTCTCAAAAGGATCTCATCTTGAAGCGCTTGACCAGTGATTTCAAAGTATCCCAGGGCGCATCATCTTGATGTTTTCTAGAGCCGGCAAGACTTCACTAATTCTATCCACGACACCATCCTTGCATACCTCCCACCACAGGCATCTATGAGATTGTCTTGCTTTCAAAAGTGCACAACCAGCTTAGAACGGCATTTCCATGGCCGAAAACACCGTTCTAAGCGTCCAAATCGCACCCTTTTGAGAAGCTTCTCAATTCAGCACAACCCCTTGCCTCGGTCTGACCCAATCCTTAATCCTTATTCGGCTACGATATCCCAATTGAGCATTTGCAACTCCACCCACTATTGACAAATTGGTAAAATAGGTATATTGTTTCTTTGCAACGCTTGAGATTTGGGAGGAAACCTATGCGCGAGATAAATATCCTCAAAACCGACAACCGGGGAAGAGTTACCTTGCCTCCCCACTTTCGCTCAGAGCCCCTCTTTGAATACGTTGTCGAGGGAGATGCCATCATCCTTTATCCGGTTCGCACCGTCAGGAAATATCCGAACATGTCTGATTTGCCTGTTGAAGAACTGTCTCAGGATTGGGTTAAGATTGAAGAGACCGTCAACAAAGACAAGCGCCGGGGTATTTCCGCTACCTCTCCGGCCGACGCTCTTAAGGCCCTTAGAAGATAGGATACCATGCCTGCTAAAGCCCCTCCCTTTAGGCTTTATTTTGAAGTTGTTTTTCTGGAGAACTACACGGGCCTTGGTCTGAAAGAGCGGAAGCTCGTTGACAAAGCTGTGAGCCTTCTGGCATCCAACCCCCGGCACCCCTCTCTCAACGTTCACAAAGCCAAAAACGTGAAAGCGAAGTATGCCGAAGGAGGCGATTCCGTTTTCATCGCCTATGTAACCAAAGATCTGCGTTTTACCTTCGAGTATGGCCCTGAGCCAGGGATGATTGCCCTACGAAACTGCGGGCACCATGATGTCTGCGAAAAAAGGGTTTGAGGAAAAAACAGGCGAGCCAAAGTTTTCGTCATCATCACGCGCCCGCAGGGCAGGGACTTCGAAGCCTTCAAGACCTGGTGGCTGACCGAGCACACGCCCAAGGTCAAGAAGTGGCCGGGGCTGGCCAAATACCATCAACCTGTGCTCTCCGCCCGATCAGGCCTTCGACGGCGTGGCCGAGGTGTTGTTCAAGACCCGTGCGCAGATGAATGCCGTATTCGCGACGCCCGAGGGACAGTATGCCCGCGACGGCGACCTCCACCGCCTCGAACATCGCCATCCTGTTGACCGAAGAACATATCATCGTCGAGTAATCACAGCCTCTGCCAGTCATCAGGGGCATCTTGGAACACCTGCGGTTGTGGAAGCAGAGGACCGCCGCACGCCGAAGTCATTGAAGCGTGGCCAGCATTCGAGTACGGCCAAGGGGACCAACGGGACATTCTTGCCTTTCATGTCTTAAGAGGATTGCATTACGTGAAGGCCTGCAGCCTTCATCGCCACCTCGGTGAGCACATAACCACCATCGGCTGGTTGGTCACCGGCAAGACGGTTCAAACAAAGGACGGCGATCCCATGAAGTTTGTCTTCTTCGAGGACACCGCAGGCAACTATGAGACGGTTTTGTTTCCGAAAGTGTACGACCGGTTCTGCCACATGCTGAGACCATCGCCTCATCGATCCGGGGCCGAATGCATTCTTTCGGGACTCAGTGCTGAGGGAGCCTCGACCGGGTTTGGTTTCGATAACACGTCACCGGATTGGCGAATCGAAGCACTGAACGAGATGCGGCCCTACCTTCTGAAAGGCAAGGTTGAACAGGATTTCACCGCCCTCACCCTCCCCGTGAACGGGACCGAGTTCCCGGACAGATCGATACAGGGGAGTGCCTACAAACATACAGATAAAGCTTCTCCCCTCCACCTCCCTTGTCTCTGGTGCCTGCTAGAGAAGCTCCTCATATTACAACTCATTGCCTACACTCAAATCCATTCCGATCAGTTATCCGACACGAAAAGATCAACCACTGGCACCAACGTTGCATAATTACGGCACCAGACGCTTCTTCGAGCGGGAGGATATTCCATGCACAAAGAAAAGTCCTTATTTGTCCTTTTTTCCATGATGCTTCTCCTGGCTTTGCCGTTCNGCATCGTTTCTTTCAGAGCGGCCACGTGCAGCGCCGCAGGAGCGATTATTTCTCCAGATGATCCGGGACCTGCCGATGTACGGGTCACCCTGGATTCAACGGTGAGCCATCCCATCTCACGGCTCATTTATGGGGTCAACGCGAAATACTCGGATGCTGCCGGTTGGGGTTCCGACCTGCCGCCCCAGATCACCCTGACCCGCCTCGGCGGCAACCGCTGGACAGCCTGGAACTGGGAAAACGGATGGTCCAATGCGGGGTCCGACTGGTACTACTCCAACGACCAGTACCTCACGACGAACACGACACCCGGTGCAGCCGTGAAGCCCGAGGCCGACGCGGCATTCGCGGCAAAGACCGGTCTCATCGTGACCATGCCCATCATCGGCTGGGCGTCCAAATCGGTTTCGGGCATCAACTTGCCGGCTCCGAGCGCTCCGAACCAAACCGCGCCGGCCACGCCGAGTGCGACCTACTTTCAGCCGATGCAGGCAAAGAACCCTGCCGGTGCGGGAAGCGGCATCCCTCATGGCAATCAGGGCACTCTTTACGCCGACGACTTCGTCAAGTGGCTTGACACTACTTATCCGGGCCGGCCGACCCACCCGACGTCACCTCTCATCCTGAGCCTTGACAACGAGCCTGACCTTTGGGGTTCGACCCATCAGGAGATCCGCGGCCGCGCCCCCGGCAACAAGGAAGTCTTCATCGCGCTCAACCTCACCGGTCAGGACGAACTCGTCAGCAAGAGCATCGCCATCGCCGCGGCTGCGAAGGACGTCAATCCGGGAATCCAAACAATGGGTTTTGTAAGCTATGGCTGGTGGGGCCTCTGCACCCTCCAGAACAATCCCCCGCCCCCTTACACCCGTCCTGGCGGAGGCATCTACAATTGGTATGTGGATGTCTACCTCGACAAGATGAAGCAGGCTTCCGACGCCCAGTCCCGCAGGCTCCTCGACATCTTCGATTTTCACTGGTACCCCGAAGCAGAGGGATCGGGGTATCGCAGGATCATCGGGACCTGGGATCCCAACGCCGGTGAGAACGCCCCTCAGGATGCGCAGACTCAGGATGCACGCATGCAGGCGCCACGATCGCTCTGGGATCCCCAGTATTCCGAGTCGAGTTGGATCACAAGGGACACCGGCAGCGGTCCGATCCGCCTCCTGGGCCGGATCAAGGATTCCATTAACACTTGGAATCCCGGGACCCGAATCGCCGTGACCGAGTGGTGGTACGGCCGTGGCGGCGACATCTCAGGTGGAATTGCCGTAGCCGATGTTTTAGGCATCCTCGCTCGCGAGGGCGTTTACGCGGCGACGATGTGGAACCTTTCCGACCCGAGCGCGCCCTCCTACGGTGGCAGCCGCACCGCCGCCATGAAGGCCGTCATGGCGGCCTTCCGCGCCTATTTGAACTACGACGGCGCAGGTCACGGCTTTGGCGACACCTACCTCAAGACGGACGTATCGGACTCAGCCGTCACGAATCGTGCAATCCAGAATGAGCGCGTGACGGCCTATGCTTCGATCGACCAGAGCGACCCCAAGGGACTGATCGTCATCGTCATCAACAAAAGCCAGACTACGGCCATCAACACGGGGTTCCAGGTGGCTCACACGGTCCGGTTCGATAAGGCCGAGGTTTACCAAATCACGGGCGGCGTGGGGAGCTGCACCGGCCCGACGCGCCAAGCCGATATTCCCATCACGCTCAAGAATGCCTTCACGATCGCCCTGCCCCC
>JGI20214J51650_10002967_pt1 | contig 10654 bp, 14 predicted proteins | sample WetSurMetagenome_FD_51650 | JGI IMG/M metagenome (IMG submission 51650)
GTCCTGGTGTTCCTCTCCGCCTCAACACCGCTTATCGTTATTATCGCAGGGCAGGTCATTCTCGGTCTCGGATATGGCCTCTTTTCCTCGCCGAATACGAACGCCATCATGAGTTCCGTGGAGGTGCGCTACCTTGGTCTAGCGTCAAGCATGGTCTCCACGATGAGGGCTATCGGCCAGATGCTCAGTCTTGCCATCGCAATGCTCGTGTTTTCTGCGGTTATCGGATCAGTGCCAATCTCTCCGGCAGTATACCCTGAGTTACAGCAGAGTGTCAATATCGCGTTTACCGTCTTTTTCATCATCGGCCTGTTCGGTATTGCTGCATCATATGCACGTGGATCGGTTCGTACAGGCCGCTGAATACCTGCATGCTGGTTTTCCACCTCGTACATGATACTTTCACCATGCATGCACCCGACATTATTGAGCAGGGGGTGGGAGTACGGATATATGGTAATTAAAAAAATCGAAACCGTCTGCGGGTATTCATGCAGTGACTGCGACCACCATGGAAATGAATGCCAGGGATGCGGGGAAACGAAAGGAAAACCTTTCTGGACGATGTTTGCCAGCGTTGAATGCTGCCCGGTCTATGACTGCTGCGTCAATGAGCGGAAACAGCCACACTGCGGGAAATGCCCTGACCTGGTATGTGAGCGGTTTACCCGGTTTAAAGACCCTGACCGGAGCGAGGAGGAATCTCGTGCGGTTCTGCTGGAGATGGAACTGGAGCTCCGGGATAGGAAATAACCATATCAATTTTGGTGAAACCGTGTTATTGGGTTTCCCGGCAGGGATGGGCTCTATAATTCAGCCACCATGCTCATCGGAAAGGAATATTAATTCCTTTTCAGGAGTACCAGGGTCCCCGAACAAATTGCAAGCAGTGGTCCAACAATAAAACCGCACCAGAATAAGAATCCAAGGATGCCCAGGACTATCAATTCCAGGGCAGGACGTACGTGGACAGGTCCCGTGGCAGGGAGATTCAACGAAATATTGAGCAACAATACTCCCAGGATAACCGGAACGATGATGAAAAAAAGAGTGAGAAGTACTGCCGGAACATACCCGGTTAATGATACGGCATGGACCAGCTGCACGGCTGTGACCGCTGCTCCACCGAAATAAAACAACCCGGCTGTTGCCCCCGCCCACGCAGGTACACGTAATGCAATCCCGGATTTTTTCTGGTGAAGGAACAGCAGCACCAGCCCGGCAATTACAATTATCAGAAACGGGGCAATCACCCCAGCCAGCGATTGCCCTTCCCATACATGGATACCGATGACGGAATAGGGAATTGTAAGCCACTCAACAGCAGTAAACTGCTCTGCTGACCCCGGGGCAAGGCTGTATTTTCCTGCGTCATCCCCGTATATGGCAATATAGTAGTCCCCCGGCACGGAGATTTCTTCCCTGAACCGTGCAACTTCGTAAATCGGCTGTGGTGTGAACGGTTCAAAGGAGGGGTTACCAGTCTTTTTTACAGGTATTACCTTCGCACCCGCACCAGGAGGTAGTTCAACAAACGAGGGAATATCACCGGCCGTTGTAATTCCCGGCCCGGTTATTACCATCCGGGGGACCATAGAATCCGGGCCTGGTACCTGGAGTGATCCTGAAAGTACCTGTCCTTTTTCCAGGGAGAAACGGTAATACTGTGCCTCGTTTCCCTCGTGGAGCCCGGTATAAATTACATAGGACTTTTCAGGGTCAGATATTTTTGTGGCGTTTGACAGTTGTTCATTTGAACCAGCGTCAAGGGGTGCATGGGCTGTAACATGACCGATTGTTACACAGGATAGTACGAGGACCAGGAGAATAAGTACCCGTAACGGGAAACGTCCACCTTCATTCATGGTATACCAATANATTACCTGGGATTATTTGGTTATTCCGCCACCGGATTGATATCAGGGTGGTGTCGGCCCGGGATGAAAAAAATTGCAGCAGGTCTGTTTTTTTAGTAAAGGAGATTACTCCGGGTAATGACTGCCGGGACAGTCCGGGAGATATCCGTTGGTGCTCCAGAATCGGGTGATATCTCCAGGGTGAACTTTTCATTCGGGAATACGGGATTGGGTGGGCAGGCAATGATGGTGACGATCTGGTCCCCGTTTACCAATGGGGGAGTGGACATATCGGAACTCCCGTTAATGACCCCCCATTGACCAGCCAACGGGGACGAAGGGGTAAAATTAAGCCGGGCCGGGGTCGCGTTATTCGTGCTCCAGGTAAATGAGAGCCTGGAATAATCAACCGCGGTCCCTACGATGGCCGGACCGATCCCAAACTGGATTTTTTCAATTGTTGTGGTATCATTCGTTGCAATACCGTATATCTCCCCTTTTACCGCAATATTTCCGGAGGTCTGGGCTATTCCTGCCTGGATGACCTGCTGGCTTTTTTGTGTACTAAAAAAGCCGGCACCTAGCATAACGTAGGAAAATACTGCAGCAACGACAACGAATGCAATCAGGACCATTGCGGCCTCAAGACCCGTGAATGCTTCATCGTCCTTATGAAATTTCACCATAACCGGATTATAATCTTAACCTCACAGCATGAATATAAACCAGCTCCCACACCCGGTGCCCTGGAATTTCAGAATGTTACATCCGAAACCAACTAATGGTATGATCATCAATAGGCCATCATGGTTGATATTTTTAATATTTCATTTATCCTTCTTGGCACTCTTATCTTAATTTTTCCGATCCTGATTTTCCTCACTTCAGATTTTTTTGCACCTGAATGGGTGATTTTTATGGTCATCGGGCTCAGCATGATAATTTTTGGTATCAAATGGCATTTTGGGATTCGTTTCAAAGTTGGAAAGAATTATTACTGATACACCCGTGATTATCCGACGCCAGCTGACAGAGGCCACCTTCTCAGATCCAATAGACCCGGCTCAGGGAAAGAAGAGAATTACGCTGGAATTGGGGGTATAATTCACTAAAGTCCCTGGCCTCATCACCTGGTTTTTAATTCATTTTTAAAAAGAATACCTGCAATTTTTAGAAAATTAATTCCCGGGAGTGACACCCGGGAAGGACTGCCCTGTTTCCTGGCCTTCGTACGGCATTGAGAAGTGGATCTGTTCAAAACGCCAGGCCCTCCCCGTATTTTTCAGGACAGCGGTCATCCGTCCAAGCATCCTGACCTGGTTATCCCCCACAACAGCAGAGAATTCACTCCAGCACGTAACCCAGGCCACCCTGCCTTCACCATTGATGCTCATTGCGGGGATCCTCAGTTGCAGCGAGGTCGCCTGTTTAAAATCACGGGCCAGTCCATCCAGGAGTTCTTTTTTCCCCTGGAACACCTCATCAGGGCCACTCCCAAAACCGATAATGTCAGGGGAGCATAACCGGGCAAGTGCCTTTTTATCTTTTTTANGGTATGCGTCTGCGTAGACTGCAAATGTCCCAACAATTTCCAGTTCCTGCTTTTCGGATAATGTCATAGTATGCCCTTGGATACCGGGTTATTTAAATTATTCAATACCCCCACGGTAATCCAGGCCCTGCCAATACAGGGCATTGACAATGCAGGTAATCATTATACCATGCGAGGAAACCCTTGTAAATGTCATCCAAAGACAATTCATGAGCATTCCCCGATGACAGTGAACCACTGGAGATGGTAAAAATAAGGCCTTGTTGAAACGCACATGAACAGGAAGTTCACACCCGCCATGAAAATGCCCTTTAAAAATCCCTTCATTTTGGGGTTCGTTCACCCATTTTCATGGGAAATATTTTGGTAATATAAAAAATTAAGAGGGAAATACGAAGACTGGAGGGTGTTTCACCCTTCCCTGCCGCACCCCCATTAAGATATTCTTCGGGCATGGTTTCCCGAAGGCTCATTAAATTCAGAGTATTTGGGGATAGCCGCTATCCCAACCAGGGCGCCACAGCGGCGGGGCGGAGCCCCGGGAGCGTAGATACATTTCAGAATAATCAGGATTCTGGGGGCCTATTATCGCTTTTCAACAGATCGAAAAATAAAAAAAAAAGAAATTCGTGGGATGAATCTTTTTTTAGATCATCCGAGTGGTGCAACAGTCCTGCCGTAAATATCGTTCAGGACTGGTGCGAGTGCTGTATAAATTGCCGCAAATCCGCTGATAATCCCCACATACCCTCCGATGATAGTGAGAGTGGTGATCCCGGTTGCTGCCCCTGCAGCGAGCAGGAAGAACAGGAGGGCAAGTGTACCAAGTACAAACTGGAGCGCTTTCGACATCTTTAATGACCCGATAAACAGGATTGTCGTGAAAATCCCCCATAATGCAAGGTATGCGGCAATTGCTCCCGGACCCCCGGTGCTCTTTGCAAGACCGAGCACCGGCAGGAGGAGCAGGGCCCCGAATGAGAACCAGAACAGGCCGTATGATGCATATGCCACCATCCCGTAGGTATTTCCTTTCTTCCATTCCATAAGACCGGCAACAAATTGCGCGATCCCACCATAAAAAATGACCATCCCGAGGATCATCGATCCGACTTCGATCAACCCGGCATTTGCAAGGCCAAGGAGGACCCCGGTCATCCCGTAACCAAGGAGACCGAGTGCCCCGGCCCCTGCTGTAATATCCTTAATTTTAATAACTGACTCTCTCTCGTGTTCGCTCATAACAATACTCCTCATTTGAGTAAAGCCATTGTTAAGATGCGATTGTATATATGGAAGATGATTTCCTTCTCCGTATGTAATTCTCCGTATGTAATTAATTAATTATCGCATAGTGTGGGAATCCGACAGGTGACACAATCATAAGTAAAATACGGGGCAGGTCGTATTACCCATCCCTGGAAAAAGCCATTTTTTTGTTATAATAGCAGGATACATCCTGTATTGTTTTTCAGGTCCGTAATATCCATCGCACCAAACCAGATAGAACCTTTTATTCCCGGTGTGGTATCAACTACTAGTTCATGCAGACGACGACCGGGGTTAGTCTAAAACGTTATAGGGAGATTGCGGAGGTCCTGTATGAATGGGGATTTATCTCGACCGTCCTCGAAGACCTTTCACCGGGCCTTAGAAACATGGATATCAGTACCAGGCTCCACCCGCAGATCCGCGGGATGACGGTGTACGAACGCATGCGGCACGTACTCGAGGACCTGGGACCGACATTCGTGAAATTCGGGCAGATCCTCTCGACACGGCGGGAGATGATATCCCCCGAAATGTACGATGAACTGATAAAGCTCCAGGACAAGGTGCCCCCGGTCCCTTTCGAGGAACTCCGTGCTACCGTGGAGCACTATTGCGGTCCGATCGAAGAGGCATTCCTCGAGTTTGATACCAGACCTTTTGCTGCCGCTTCAGTATCGCAGGTCCACAGGGCAGTACTAAAAGATGGGACCGTAGTAGCCGTTAAAATCCAGCGTCCGGGGATACGGGAGGCAATCGAGACCGACCTCCCTCTCTTTGAAACGATGGCCGAGAGGATCGAGAAACTTTCACCAGATGCACGGGTATTCAACCCGAAGATTATGGTGCAGGAGTTCGCCATCCAGATCAGGAAGGAACTTGATTTTACCCATGAAGGCAAGAATTCAGAAATTATTGCTGCCAGCATGGCCGATATCCCGGAAATAAAAATCCCGGTAATCTACTGGAAATACTCCGGAGAAAAGGTCCTGACCATGGAATTTGTGGAGGGCTGCCGGATCGATGATGTTGACATCATCAAATCATACCAGGTGGACCCGGTGCACATTGCGGATGTCGGTTTCCACGCATATATCAGGCAGATATTCCGGGACGGGTTCTTCCATGCCGACCCTCACCCGGGTAACCTTCTCGTCTCCCGTGAAGGCCGGTTGATATTTCTTGACTTCGGAATGGTTGTCCTTATCCGGCCGGAACGGCGGAAGATCTTCATCAAGGTGCTGATGTCTATTGTTAGTTGCGATGTCGACACCCTGGTCGAAAGTTTCGAGAAACTCGGGCTCGAATTCAGGTCTGAAGATATCGAGCCGTTAAAAGATGAACTGTATGCCGCCCTCCGGGAGTACCAGACTTCCGAACTCGGGCAGCTGAATGTTGGTAGTGCCATGGACTCCCTGCCAAAAATCATGCAGAAATATAACGTTGCTGTACCGGGTTCCCTGATGATGGTCCTCAAGGTCATCTGGATGATCTTTGCCGTTGCAGTAAAACTTGACCCGGGGTTCAATTTCAACGAGAGAGTAAAACCCTATTTCGATGAGATTATTGAAGGAAGTATCTACTCTCCGGACTCCCTGAAAAAACTCCCGCTTTCATTCATGGAGATGGCTGAAGGGCTGATGAATGTCCCGAAGGCGCTTAACCACATGCTCAATACAGTTGGAAAAGGAGATTTCAAGCTGGAAATCGAGGCTAATGACTTAAAAACGCTCTCCAACAGCATTCAGCAGGCGTCAGGCAGGATAATGATCGCCATGATAATTGCTGCGATCGTGGTCGGTTCTTCGATCGTGGTGCATGCATCGGGGACAGCGATTACCGGGACCCTGTTCTATGCAGTATTTACGGTATATGTTATCGCGATCATGGTGGGAGTCGTAGCCCTGTACATGCTGGTAAAAAAGTAGGATATGTCAGAGGTCACACATTTTTTACCAGTTTCCATCCAAAGAAAAGTGCCACAATTCCGAGCAGGACGCATAAAAACCCGATGATCTTCTCAAATAAGAGCATTATGGCGGAGAGGTTGAACAGGTAGGCTATTCCGATAATGACCAGGATAATACCTACAATAAATGAGATAAGGGCGATCCAATCCATTGTTATCATTCGGAATGTGATAATACAGGATTTATAATTAACGAATCGGTTCTCTTTTAGCAGATAATNCAAAACATCCGGGTTCCAGTAAATGTAAGCAGTGATTATCCTTGATCGTATATCCGTTCCCTACAGCGAAGATAGCCCCCGCTATTGTTTTATGCCTTCATGAGACTTTTTTTTGGTGATTCGTCAACAAAAGCCACACAATTTTTTTCCTGACTCATAACCAATTCAAAAAATATAGTTAGAATGGGAAAATAAGACGCTCCGGGGGCATTGCCCCCTCCGTTGCAGCAGCCCACAATCGGTATAGTTACGGGACTGTTGAAATGTCTCAAAGTGACAGGAATTACCTAAACCAGATACAATTCAATCCTGATTTAGCGAACAAAAATGTATTGTGGTGGTTCCAACTGATGAATCACCTTTTTTAAATTTCCAACACCNAATATTACCTGCCATTTTTCATTTTGTCGTTTTTTCGCTCGGTTGAAAAGCTATTTTAGGTACCCAGAATCCTGATTATTCTGAAATNTATCTACGCTCCCGGGGCTCCGCCCCACAGCTGTGGCGCCCCGGTTGAGATAGAGACTATCCCCAAATACTCTGAATTTAATGAGCCTTCGGGAAACCCCGCCCGAAAAATATCTTAATGGGGGTGGGACAGGGAGGGGGTGAAACCCGGGTGAAACACCCTCAAGTCTTCGTATTTCCCTCTTAATTTTTTATATTACCGAAGGGTTTCAACAAAGCCCGTTTTTTAAAAATCATCCGATGGACACAGAATTCCAATCACCACAAAAAGGCAGTTTATAAGGGTTTAGTACTAACATATGTGGAGAGAGTTGAGTTTTTTAATATGCCATCGAATGACCACGACCTGCTTGTCCTGATCACCAACCTGTACGGCACGGACAGGTTAACGTTCGAGGCTTTTGAGAGGATGAAATCCTTCCTCATCAACCCGCTTTTCCGGCCGGTAGCGGATGATTCCACCCAGTGGGTGACCGTTGGAAACACCGTGTTCCAGCAGGAACAGTTTTCGCTTGCACTCAAATGTTATGCAAATGCGATAGAAATCAATCCTGGTAACCTTGATGCCTGGAACAATATCTCTGTCACATTTGCGAGGATCGGGAGGACAGGGGAATCCGAGCGGTGCAGGCAGAAAATTGAAGAGATCAACGCCAACCGCCAGAAGAAAAAAGTAAAATAACTCCGGTCTTTACGTTCCCGGGGACGGAATTACTTTCATGTCCATATCAGCAATCTGGCTATAAATTTTTGACTTTTCTGCCAGGGTCCACCGGTCGAAGACCAGGGACTGGAACGGCTGCCAGATCACTACCCAGCAGAATATTATGAGCACGTTGAGTAAAATAACGGCCATGGGTATATTCTTGAAATCGGTTAAAAAGGCGATACCAATAAAGGATGGAACTGCGACCCCGATAGTGAGCCAGAATTCCCGCAGCCCGACCCTGATGGTCAGGATACTGCTCCGCTTTATTTCACGGGAACGGGTTTTAAAATGTGACCTGGTTGCAGAGATGATTGCCGTCTCACGTTCGGGTGTAAGGTCAGACCCGGGAAATATCAGCTCGATATGGTCACATATCGGCGAGATTTTCTTATCAGGTACATCAAGGACCGAAAGGACGATCGCATTTTCTGCACGGTCGGTGAGTTCACGGTTATCCTCAGGGGTCGGGTCATCAGAGTCATAAAAATGAGCAAGGGTCCGGAACGTAACTGAGGCGAGAGTAGCAGGGCTGTGTTTTTTCGACATGAGAGGGTTCACCTTCGTCAATTACCAGTATTGTATAAAACCGGAGGGAAAATAATTCCCCATGATAATTATTGCATATTCAAGCCTGAAAGATATAAGAGAAACCGGGATTACCTGGTATAGTGCCGGAAAAAGCGGGAATATCCGGGCAGGGAGTGGCCCGTGAATTCCGGGAGGCCATCCCCGGGAGAAGGTTAGTCTCTTAATGCCGCCTTTTAATCCTCTGATTCCGGGGTCGGGGGAGTTTTATAAATCAGCCATAACACCCCGGCAGTACATGCAATGATGATTACTACAAGCAGGACTGCGCTCCAGATATCTTCATTGACCTTTGTGCTCATTGAGAGGGAGGTGCCGAGAATGTTATTGATCATCCCGACGAGGAGTGAAATGGCAAAAAATATGAAAAAACCGGCAAATATGCCGAGGATTACCCCTGCCGCGATCCTGAGTGGGGCTGGTTTTGGAACATTATCAGTCATGGATTCCTTATTTAACGCATTAATATATAGGGATTCGCATTCCATGTGAAAAACGCAAGGATACCATTCGGACGTGAAGTAATCAAGTCATGTTGGAACAAAGATAACATTCATCCGTTACGATATCCCATTATTTTTAGAAATAGCATCAGTTTTTCGAATCGATAAAAAAAGGTCCATGAAATTTTTACAGTACCCTGTGAATCTTTTTCAGAAGTATGGTTTTAATGAAAAGATATCACGGGTATGTACGGGATTCCTGGCAGTTTCCTCAGGGTTCGATCAAAACAGGATGCAGGAATGATGTTGAAAGCCCTCCTGCGTGGTATACCATGAAAACAATAAAAGTGTTCTGCCTTGATACCTGTGAACATTCGAATCACCTCAAACAGGAACTCTGGGATAACAATATCGTATTCGAAGAGGTGTATCTCGGCAGCACCAGGGCCATCCATGACCTCCGCAATGGAGGACTCATCCAGGCCAGGGCACCGGTATTACAGGTCAAAGAAAGATTTTACACGGGCAATGACCTGTTCCCGGGGGGAATCATAGACAGCTCCTTTATCGAGAAGTGTCTCCTTGACACCGGCTGCACGCCAACGCAGGTAACACGGAACGGGTAATTTATGAATGTACCCTTTGCTGACCAGGGGTTTCTTCCTGTCTGAAAAACCTTTGAACGCAAACGACCTGTAGTGAACCATTGTATCATTCCAGGTCGAATGAGAAATGATTGATTATTCAATCCAGTACCATTGAAATTCCAGAGAGGAAATTTTTATGAAAACGGGGGTCCAGTTATCGCTTGACAGTTTTAACCTCAACAGCCCTCTCCGTTGTAAGGCAGTCCCGGGACAAAACGCCTATAAAAAGAACTGTCTCTTCTGTTTCCATGCGGAAACGCGGGGAAATCGTATTTTTTGCACCCGTTTCAAAAAGCCGGTCCCAAAAGGGGAGAAGTACTCGTTAAAAGAGTGGAAATCGACCCGTGGCATGGTACTTGCCCGGGACGGTGACCAGTGTGTAATTTGTGGCAACCGCGACGGGTTAAACATCCACCACATCGACACTGACCCGACAAATGATGACCCTTCGAACCTTGTTACCCTGTGCAGTTTCTGCCATGCCCGTGCCCATGCTGAGCTCCACCGGGCTGGCGGGGCAGACCGGGTACAGGGTGTCATCGACCATTACAGGCTGCACCAGAAACGGGTAACCTGTGGGGAACAGGACCAATGATGCCAGGAAATGTAATTGTTTACGAGGGAATGACAATCCCGTACGATATCACCTACAGCCACCACCGGAAAAGTATATCAATTATTGTCCACCGCACAAAACGGGTGGAAATAAAAGCCCCGTCCGGCACCCCTGCATCATATATTCATGGCCTCGTAGGGAAGAAAGTGACCTGGATAGTAAAACGGCTCAAAGCCCTCGATTCAATGGCCGGACTGCATGTAGACCGGAAGTACCATGAAGGAGAAGAATTTTTTTTCCTTGGTACCCCGTATATCCTGTCTGTTACCGGTGATCCGCTGACAGGTGGTATACGGTGCGAGGAGGGGCACCTGGTCGT
>JGI20214J51650_10002968_pt1 | contig 10652 bp, 7 predicted proteins | sample WetSurMetagenome_FD_51650 | JGI IMG/M metagenome (IMG submission 51650)
CCGACCACGACGATCAAGATGGGGGATGAGGATTTTGTGAAGATGATCCAGGGGCAGTTGAATGCCATGTCGGCGTACACGAGCGGGAAGCTGAAGGTTGAGGGAGATCTGATGAAGTCGCAGCTCGTTGAGAAGCTCTTTAAATTTTAGGATGGAGTACCACTCCAACTTCTAGGGGGTTCGTCATGACAGGCATNGTATCCTATGGGGGTTACATTCCGAGGTTGAGGCTCAACAGGATGAGCATCTTTCAGAACATGGGCTGGTTTGCCCCTGCCATCATCATGGTGGCCCAGGGAGAGCGCTCTTTCTGCAACTGGGACGAGGACAGCGTCAGCATGGCGGTGGAGGCCTCCCGGGATTGCCTGAAGGGACTGGACAAGTCCATTGTCGATGCCCACTACCTGTGCTCCACCACCCTTCCTTTCAGCGACCGCCTGTGCGCGGGCATTGCAAAGACAGCGCTCAATCTGCGCGACGACGTGCTGGCCGAGGATTTCACCAACTCCCTCCGATCCGGGACCAGCGCCCTCCTGACGGCCTTTGACGTGGTCAAGGCCGGCGGCAAGAGGCAGGTACTGGTGACAGCCTCGGACAAGAGGGAAGCCAAGGCGGGTTATTTCTATGAAATGTGGTTCGGCGACGGAGCTGCGTCTGTTCTGGTCGGCGACACCGATGGGATTGCTGAATTTGTCGGGGGATACTCGGTATCCTATGATTTCATTGATCACTACAGGGGGTCGGACCGAAAATACGATTACATGTGGGAAGAGCGATGGGTGCGCGATGAAGGATACACCAAAATCATCCCTGAGGCGGTCAACGGCCTGTTCAGGAAGCTCGCGATAAGCATAAAGGACGTGGATACCCTTGTCTTTCCCTGCTTCTTCAAGACTGAGCACAGAAACATCGCCAGGGCTCTGGGAGCGACGGCGGATAAAGTCGTTGACAACCTCCATGAAGTGTGTGGAGAAACCGGCGCGGCTCACCCTCTGGTCATGCTTGCCTATGCTCTGGATCAGGCGAAGCCAGGAGACCGAATTCTTCTTGCAGGCTTTGGGCAGGGGTGCGACGCGCTCTACTTCAGGGTGACGGAGAACATCTCAAAGCTCCCGCGCAGAAAAGGCATCAAGGGGTCCCTGGAGAACAGGAAAACCACGGACAACTACCTCAAGTTTCTCAAGTTCAGGGACCTCATTCAAACCGAGATGGGTATCCGGGCCGAAGCGCCGACGCAGACCGCCATGACGGTCCTCTGGCGAAGACGAAAGATGCTGCTTGGTCTGGTGGGGGGGAAATGCAGGAAGTGCGGCACGGCACAGTATCCGTCCATGAGAATTTGCGTCAATCCGGACTGCCGCGCTCTGGACTCGCAGGACGAGTGGGAGTTCTCGAACCAGCAAGCGTTCATCAAGAGTTTCACGGGGGATCTTCTTTCCGTGTCCGTCGATCCACCGGCCGTTTACGGCATGATCCAGTTCGAAGGAGGCGGAAGGCTCTACGCGGATTTCACGGACTGCGAACTGGGGGACGTTTCCGTCGGACAGCCGGTGACTCTGAGCTTTAGAAGACGTTACGTGGACAAGGAAAGAGGGTTCACGGGCTACTTCTGGAAGGCGGTCCCCGCGCAAGGATGGGCCCCACCCAAAGAGGAGGCCAGGATTCGTTTTGACGGCCGTGTGGCGATCGTGACCGGGGCAGGAGGGGGACTGGGTCGAGCGTATGCGCTGGAGTTGGCCAAGCGCGGGGCGAAGGTGGTGGTGAATGATCTGGGAGGAGGGAAGGACGGCAGCGGTGGGAGTCAGAGTGCTGCGGACAAGGTGGTGGAAGAGATCAAGGCGATGGGAGGGGAGGCGGTTGCGAGTTATGAGAGTGTGTCCACGGCCGAGGGAGGGGAAGCGATTGTGGATCGGGCGGTGAAGGCGTTTGGTCGTGTGGACGTAGTGATCAACAATGCGGGGATCTTGAGGGATCGGACGTTTGCGAAGATGGACGGGGAGAGTTGGGATGCGGTGATGGGGGTGCATCTGAAGGGGGCGTACCATGTGACGCGTCCTGCGTTTGTGAAGATGAGGGAGCAGGGGTATGGGCGGGTGGTGCTGACGAGTTCAGCGGCCGGGTTGTACGGGAATTTTGGTCAGACGAATTACAGTGCGGCGAAGATGGGGTTGGTGGGGATGATGAACACGCTGAAGCTGGAGGGGGAGAAGCACAACATCAAGGTGAACACGGTGGTGCCGATAGCGGGGACGAGGTTGACGGAGGGGGTGTTGCCGCCGGAGATTTTTGAGAGGTTGAAGCCGGAGTTTGTGGCTCCCATCGTTCTCTACCTCAGCTCGGAAGGGTGTGAAGAGAACGGGATGATCTTCAACGCAGGCATGGGTTTCTTCAACCGGGCGGCCATGGTGACCGGAGCCGGGGCGCTTGTAGGGGACGGCAAATCCGTTCCCGGTGTTGAGGAAATTCACAAGAACTGGGAGGCCATCAACACTCTTTCCGGAGCCAAGGAGTATGTGAACGCGGTGGCGGCCTATGGGCCGATGCTGGATGTGGTGAGCGGGAAGAAGGCGGAACCTGAGCCGGAGGCTGGGGGTGGGCTGACGGTGAAGAAGATTTTCGAACGGATTCCGGAGGTGTTTCGTCCTGAGAAGGCATCCGGGCTGGATGTGGTGTTTCAGTTTGTGATTGGAGGGGGAGGGGGCGGGACATGGCAGGTGAAGGTGAAGGATCAGAAGTGTGAGGTGAAGGAGGGATCGGCCGAGAAGCCGACGACGACGATCAAGATGGGGAACGAAGATTTTGTGAAGATGATCCAGGGGCAGTTGAATGCCATGTCGGCGTACACGAGCGGGAAGCTGAAGGTTGAGGGAGATTTGCTCAAATCGCAATTGATAGAAAAACTTTTCAAGTTCTAAGAGGGAGTAATGGAGTAAAAAGATTGGAGTGACGGAGTGGCGGAGTAATGGAGTACTGGACAAGAAAAGCTTGAACTGCGGTCCCTCCAACACTCCAGTACTCCAATATCCCAGTACTCCAGTTCTTTCTTACTCCAATACTCCAACTTACGGGGGGTTTGACTATGGCCACGGGAATAAGAGACAAGGTGGCGATTATCGGTATGGGGTGCACTCGCTTCGGAGAGCGATGGGATGTGGGCGCCGAAGAGCTGATGGTGGAGGCGTTTATCGAGTGCGTGGAGGACGCAGGGATTGACAGAGACGAAATCCAGGCGGCGTGGCTGTCCACGTGCTATGAGGAGATCAGCGTGGGCAAGAGCGCTCTGCCTTTGTCCATGAACCTGCGGCTCCCTTTCATACCCGTGACGAGGACGGAGAATTTCTGCGCCAGCGGGACTGAAGCGTTCCGTGGAGCGGTGTATGCGGTCGCATCCGGGGCCTACGACATCTGCCTTGCCCTGGGCGTTGAAAAACTCAAGGACACGGGTTTTGGGGGATTGCCGAACATGCAGGCTTCCAACATAGGGTCCCTGATCTGGCTCTGGAATCCGAATATGACCGCTCCNGGGTCNTTTGCACAGCTCGCCACGGCCTATGCGGCAAAGCACCGAGTGTCGGACCAGGACCTGAAGCGTGCCATCGCACAGGTTTCGGTGAAGAGCCACGCAAACGGCGCGCTCAATCCCAAGGCTCACCTCAGAAAACCTGTGANNATCGAGCAGGTGATGGCNGCCCCGATCATTGCGCACCCGCTGGGTCTTTTTGACTGCTGTGGGGTGAGCGACGGTTCGGCGTGCGCCATTGTCACCACTGTGGAGAAAGCCATAGAGATGGGTAAGAAAAACCCCGTAACGGTGAAGGCGCTTCAGCTTGCTTTGAGCAACGGGGAAGAAATGGGCTTCAACCGCTGGGACGGCGATCATTTCATGACAGCCGATCGCTGCAGCACCAAGGCTTACCAGGAAGCGGGAATCAAGAATCCCAAAGAAGAGATCAGCATGATGGAAGTGCATGATTGCTTCAGCATTACCGAACTGGTCACCTACGAGGACCTTCACATCTCCGAGAGAGGCAAAGCCTGGAAGGATGCTCTCGACGGCTTTTACAACAGAGACGGAAAAGTCCCGTGCCAGGTGGACGGCGGGCTAAAATGCTTCGGCCATCCTATCGGCGCTTCGGGTTTGCGCATGCTCTACGAAATGTATCTGCAATTCCAGGGAAGGGCAGGGGAAAGGCAGATCTCCAACCCCCGATTTGGTCTGACCCACAATCTGGGTGGGGTCCCCTTCATGAATGTTTGCAGCATCGCGATCGTGGGAAGGTATAGGGATTAGGTTTTTGTTTATGACTCTCTTCATTCGCCCCATTATGAATTCTTCGGTGGAAGAGATCTTCGCTTTCAAAACATGTTGCGGCATGCGGGTGTTTGATCAGAACTTGGAAATCCAGATAACGAACCAAAATGACTATCCTGTCTATGTCCAAAGCTATTTCGAACTTCTCGATTCCTCGGGAGCACACCGTGTGGAGACCCTGATGCCGCACGGCACGCAAAGGATTGCATCAGGAGAAACTATAGCCTTCTACTGCACCATGGATGAGGATCTCTGGGCCAGGGCTGAGAAAATCGTCTTTCATGACACGGAAGGGAAGGAGCACTCCTTGGAGCTCATTTCCTCCTAGGATAATGGAACATCAGCTTTTCGAGGTTTCCATTGGTTGAGCGCATTTCCTGGAATGTTGGAATGATGGAATAATGGAAAGATGGACACATAGCAAGAAGGCGGTTGATTTCGGGTTTCCCCATTATTCCAACTTTCCATCATTCCATCATTCCTGACTTTGTCTGCGGGGGTTTCCATGGACTTCAACCTAACCAAGGAACAGGCTGACATTCAGAAAGCGGCAAGAGAGTTTGCTGCAGGAGAATTCGATCCGGACAGAGTTCTCGAATGGGACCTGAATCAGGAGTTCCCCGTCCCTGTCTGGAAGAAGGCCTGTGCTCTCGGTTTTCAGGGAGTCCATTTTCCTGAAACCTATGGAGGCCAGGGACTCGAACTACTCGACCACGCCCTGATCATCGAAGCCTTTTGCAGGCAGGACTCAGGGATAGGCATAGCCATGGCTCTTTCGGACTTCGGAGCTGAGATGNTTCTTGCCCATGGCACGGAGGAGCAAAAGAAACAAATCCTGCCCTTTCTAACGCAGGGGAAAGGATGCTTGACCCTGGCTTTCCTTGAAGAAGGCTACGACCTTTCGACGTTTCACACGATTTCTCAAAAGAACGGGAGTGGATACAGGATCCACGGGAGAAAGTCCTATGTGACCCTCGCCGGCGCGGCACAGTACCTCCTTGTTGCTTGCCAGGCGGAATCCGGGGACCGGGCAGGACAATCTGTTTTTCTTCTCGCAAGGGACGCGAAGGGGATGGAACGGGAAAGCATGGGAGATAAGCTGGGCATGCGAATGGTTCCCATGCAGAGGGTTTCACTGGATGGGGTGGCGGTTTCGGGAAAGGATTTGGTTGGAGAGGAAGGAAAAGGAGCTTTTTACCTCAAGGAATTTCTCCATGCGGCGAGAGTTGAGGCCGGAGCCGCGGGAGTCGGAATCGCCCAGGGCGCTTTTGACAGGGCGCTCGACTATGCGAAGAAGAGAGAACAGTTCGGCAGAGCGATTGTGACTTTCGATCCCATCAAGAACAAACTCGCAAACATGGTGGCCCAAGTCGAGATGGCGAGAGGGATAGTCTACAGGGCCGCTTCCAGCCTCGATCAGAAAAAGCCCGAGGATCGATGGACCCTCCTGGCAAAGATGATCGCCTCCAAGGCGGCTCTTGAGGTGGCGAATGACGCTATCCAGATCCATGGAGGCTATGGCTACATGACCGAAGGGCAAGTGGAGCACTTTTATCGGGATGCCAAGGCGCTGGATCTTTTTATGGAGAGCGGCTCGATTGAAAAGAGCCTGCTGGGGGATCAGATTGCAGGGAGAGCGTAATCGAACGTTTGATGAACCCGCAAACCGCGTGGAGCCCTCTTTCCGTTCATGGTTCGATACCTCACCACGAACGGAAAATCAGAGGGTTAAAGTCGCTCCGAAGCGTTCAGCCTGAGGTATCGAAGGGTGAACGCGAGTTTTTGCGGCTTCATCAATGTTGCAATATGAGGAACAGGAGGCAGTCGTGGAAATCCTGAATTACACGGAAGATCACCTGAAATTCAGAGAACGGGTCCGCACCTTTTTTGAAAAGGAAGTGACTCCCCATGCGGATGAGTGGGAGAAGTCAGGGATCACTCCGAAGTCCATATGGAAACGCATGGGACAGGAAGGATTTCTCTGCACCAGTGTGCCCAAAGAGTACGGGGGCATGGGCGTCGACTTTCTTTACTCGCTGATTGTTTCCGAAGAGCTGATCCAAACCCGCCACACAGGGCTCGCAGCACCGCTCCACAGCGATGTCGTGGTGCCCTACATCACTTCTTTTGGATCAGAGGAACTCAAGAGGAAGTACCTTCCGCCCTGCGTTTCAGGCGACATCATCTCGGCCATTGCCATGACAGAGCCCAACGCGGGGAGCGATCTCGCTTCCATCCAGACGACCGCCGTGGAAGACGGCAATGACGTGGTGATCAACGGGCAGAAGACGTTCATCAGCAACGGCATTAACTGCGATCTCCTGATCATCGTCGCAAGAGATCCGTCAACTTCCGATGCTTATTCAGGAATGGACCTCTATGTGGTCGAGGCAGGGACAAAAGGGTTCGAGAAAAGCAAGAAACTCTCGAAAATGGGCTGGAAGAGCCAAGACACGGCAGAGCTCACTTTTACGGATTGCAGAATACCCAAGGAGAATCGGCTAGGGTACAAGGGCGGCGGCTTTATGATGCTCATGGAGAAACTCCAGCAGGAACGGCTCATGGTCTGTATCGGTGCCGTGGCTGGAGCCGAACGAATGCTCCAGGATACGCTTCGGTTCTGCGGCGAGAAGATGGATTTCGGAAAGCCCGTTACCAAGCTGCACAACAACCGTTTCAAGATCGTGGAAATGGCCGCAGAGGTCAGACTGGGAAGAGTTTTCTTGGACAAGCTTGTTGCCGACCACATGGAGGGCAAAAGCATTGTCGTCGACGTGTCCATGGCGAAATTCTGGACCACAGAAATGGCCATGCGCGTTGCAGATCAATGCCTTGAACTTCACGGAAACTACGGTTACTGCGAGGACAATCCCATGGCGAGATCCTGGAGGGATATGCGGGTACTCGCCATCTTNGCAGGAACCAATGAAATCATGAAGGGGATCGCGGTCAAATTTATGAACCTTTGAGAGGAGGAGGTGGCTATGGTTTCAAAACTTTGGCACGGAAGTCGGTGGCCTGAAGGAGTCCCGCATGAAGTTACCGGGTTTGAAAAACCGTTGCAGTCTTTCCTGGACGATGCAGCGGGCAAATACCCGGATGCAACTTACACGGTTTTTGCCGATGTGGGACACACCTTCCGCCAGGTCAAGGACACGGCGGATCGAATTGCCAATTTTCTCACCACTCGCGGAATCGGGAAGGGCGACCGGGTGGCCATCTTTCTCCCCAACCTTCCCCACTTTCCCGAAATCTTTTTCGGAATTCTCAAAGCGGGCGCCATCTGTGTCACCTGCAATCCCCTTTACAAAACACCCGAGCTGAACTACCAACTCAAGGATTGCGGGGCCAAGGCTCTCTTTGTGATGGATCATCCCATCTTTTATCCCACAGCGGTGGCGGCACTGGAAGGGGCTGAAGTCAAGACCATGGTGATCTGCAATGTGAAGTCCTATCTCCCCAAGCTTAAGGGTATGATCGGTTCGCTTCTTGGCAAGATTCCCAAGGCCGACCGCCACGAGCCTGGGCACTTCTTCTTCGACGACATTTTACGATCAAGCAAGCCGCAACCGCCTACTCTAAAGATTAACCCCTTGGAAGATACAGCGCTTATCATTTACACCGGCGGGACTACAGGGACTCCTAAAGGTGCATGCTGCAGCCACGCGAACCTGGTCTCCAATGTCATGACGTTGCAGGAATGGGTTCGTATCCCGGAAAAACCGGGAGAACCTGCTCAGAAGATGAAGCCGGGCGGTGTGCACACGTTTCTGGGCGTGCTTCCATGGTACCATAGCTTCGGTCTCACTACCGCCATGCTCTGGAGTTGCCAAACGGCCTCCAAGCTTGTTTGCATCCCGGATCCCAGGGCCGGCAACCCTCCCTTCACAGAGGTGCTCAAGGCGGTCGAGAAATATAAGGTAACCATCATGGCGGGGGTTCCCACCATTTACTCCGCCTTTGTGAACCATCCCCTCATTGACAAGTTCGATCTTACTTCACTCATCGGTTGCGGATCTGGAGCGGCGCCCCTGCCGGTTGAACTGATCAAGGAATTCGAAAAGAAGACAGGCTCCGTGATCTTTGAGGGCTATGGGCTGAGCGAGACCTCGCCCGTGCTGACCCAGAATCCCACCAACCTCGAACAAAGGAAGATCGGAGCCGTGGGGCTTCCCTACCCCAACACCGATATCAAGATCGTCGACTTGGAAACCGGCCTCAAAGAACTGCCCCAGGGAGAGGACGGCGAGATCGCAGCCTCAGGCCCCCAGGTCATGCTGGGCTACTGGAACAAACCTGAGGCGAACAAGAATGTATTCAGGGAGATTGAAGGGAAAAGGTATTTCCTGACAGGAGACATCGGCCACATTGATGAGGACGGGTTTGTGGTTATCACGGACCGCAAGAAAGACATGGCTATTGTAGGAGGGTTCAACGTTTACCCGAAAGATGTTGAGGAAGTTCTCTTTACTCATCCCAAGGTGGCTCTGGCCGCCGTGGTCGGGCTTCCGGATCCTCATACGGGAGAGAAGATAAAGGCTTTCATTCAACTGAGACCCGGGATGCAGGCCACGGAAGAAGAAATCCTGGAATTCTGCAAAGAGAAAATGACCGGGTATAAGCGTCCGCGAAGTGTGGAGTTTCGCGAGAGTTTGCCCACATCGGTCGTGGGCAAGGTGTTGCGGAGAGTCCTGAAAGAGGAAGAGCTGAAGAAACAGAAAGGTCCTGATCAGAAATAGACCAGAACATGCGGGTCACTGCGCTGCGGCGAGACTCTTGATGGCTCGGGCCACGGTCTTGAGTTCCGACTCCTGCACGGTCCTCACGTCGAGGAGGACCTGGTCCTTCTCAACCCTTGAGATAACGGGGGGATCGTAGTCGCGAAGCTTCTGCTCCATCGTGTTAGCCGAGAGGCGTCCAGGGACCAGCGCGACCAGACAGGTGGGAATCACGAGCAGAGGCAGGGCACCTCCGCCTACCTTGGACGTGCCGTCCGCAAGCTGAAGGCTGAAATTTCGCGTATCGAGCTTCCCGACCATTCTGCGCAGGCGCCTGGCTTTGTTCTTGAGCTGGGCGTAGGGTGCGAGGATCATCTGCAGCGTGGGGATTTCCTTCACCGCTGTGGACTCCTCTCTGTAGATCCTGAGGGTCTCCTCCAGGGCCAGGAGCGTCAGCTTGTCGATTCGAAGGGCGCGGCTCAGCTGGTTCTTGCGGATCGCTTCCACGAGATGTTTTCTCCCGAGAAGGATCCCTGCCTGAGGCCCTCCAAGCAACTTGTCTCCGCTAAAGGTCACGAGATCGACGCCCTGACCAAGCACCTCCTGCACCGTCGGCTCCTTGACGAGACCGTACTTGGAAAAATCTACAAAGCAGCCGCTTCCCAGGTCTTCCATGACCGCGATGTTGTGCCTGTGGGCTAAGGTGACCAGTTCGACCGTGTCCACATCCTCCGTGAAGCCGATGAGATGATAATTGCTTTTGTGGACCTTGAGAAGAAGCGCGGTGTCAGGGCCAATGGCTTCCTCATAATCCCGAAGGTGGGTTTTGTTGGTGGTTCCCACCTCGACCATTCTGGCGCCGCCCCTTTTCATCACTTCGGGAATTCGGAAAGAGCCACCGATTTCCACAAGCTGGCCCCTGGAGACCACGACCTCTCGGCCCCTGGCCAGGGTATCCAGGGCGACAAGGACAGCGGCTGCGTTGTTGTTGACCACGGTTCCTGCCTCGGCGCCTGTGAGCTCCTTAAGAATCCCCTCCACATGGGAATAGCGGCTTCCTCGTTCTCCCTGTTGAAGGTCATATTCCAGATTGCTGTAGCCGCCGGCAAGGGGCTTGAATTTTGCGAGAACCCTTTCAGGGAGAATGGATCGGCCAAGGTTGGTGTGAACGACTACGCCCGTGGCGTTGATCAGGGGCTTTAAGCTGGGCTGGTTCAGGATCGCCAGTTTCTCGGTGACCAGGCGAGAAACCCTGTCGAGGCTCAGCGGTTCTTCGAATCCGGGTCCTGATTTGATGGCGTTGCGGATGCTCTCCAAAACCTGGTGAACCGCCTTAAGTACAAGACTGCGGGGATAGTTGGGAAGAATCTCCGAAAGAAAAGGGCTGTTCAGAAGACGGTCAACGCTAGGGATTCTTTGGAATAAATCTTTTTTTTCATCAGTTGACACCAGAGGCTCTCCTTAGGAAAAGGCGAGAATAACTTTTTGTTGCAAAAAGCAAAAACTGTGTTAGATTCTTGACACGTCCGGTGGTGGGTGTAGCTCAATTGGTTAGAGCCCTGGGTTGTGGCCCCAGAGGCTGTGGGTTCGAGTCCCACCACTCACCCCACCAGACTTCTTCT
>JGI20214J51650_10002972_pt1 | contig 10643 bp, 6 predicted proteins | sample WetSurMetagenome_FD_51650 | JGI IMG/M metagenome (IMG submission 51650)
TAAAAAAGCTTTTCCTTTGCGTCCCTTTGCGATAATCTTTGCGGTTCTTTGCGGTTAATGCTTATCTGGTTCCGGCAAACTTCCTCGTGACAGTCAGGTGTTTCCACCTGACTCTAATAATTAAGTCGCTCCCGGAAATATCCCGTCCGAAGAGAACAAAAAGGGATTAGGAAAATATATTCATTATCGATAATTTATAAGATAATCTGCTTTAGCAGACGGGCATCAGGTATGCCATGAAAATAATATAAATATCAAGAATTACGCTCTTCGATGTGTACTAAATATCGGGGGAATAATAAATAACAAATAGCAAATAGCAAATAACAGATAGAAAATAAAATTGAATAATAATGAACGGTATTTTATTTAAATATAAAATACCGTTTGTATTTCAATATATTTTTTTTACAGAAAGCCTAAAAGTTTCCTTTAATATTGATTGATTTAACTATCTTTTTTAATTAATTTATGATATTCAATAAAAAATCGAAATTATTTTGAAATTAAGGACTTTATTAATATTTTTGTTATTTTTTGTCATTTGTTCAAAGGCGAATTCGCAAGATGACTGGTGGAAGGATAAAAAATACAAGGACGAAAAAACTAAAGCGAAATATGCTTTATGCAAGAAAACTTTTAAAGATATAGCATCCGGTTTTAATACACAAAATATTAACAGGATTAACTCGTACTTTGGTTCGGAAGTATATTTAAATGTAATTAGCAACGATAAAGGATATTACAGCCCGAACCAGGCTGAACTGATATTAACGGATTTTATGGAATATTTTAAAGTTGTCAGTTTTAAGTACAAACATTCATATTCTAAAAACTCTTTTGCCTTTGCTTTAGGAAAGTATATATACGACAGGGGAAGCGGCAAGAGAGAATTAAACGCATCCGTATCTCTGAAGTATAAAGACGATATATGGATTATTGACCAAATAAGTCTCAACTAAACGAAATCAGAAAATTGAAGATTTTAAGTATAGTCAATTCCCGAAGTAAAATTCTCACATTTCTTATTGTTTTTATTTTAAGCTGGATTGCTATTGTCAAGCTTGTGTCTTTTTTTATAGTCACAAACGTGGATAATGACTGGCAGGAAATTGTAAGTGAGAAAGAACGAAACACGAAAGATAATACTATACAGGCATTCGATGCGATACAAAAAGAGGTTGCCGAGTTTTCCGGCAAACTATCTTCCAACTATGAAATCAGAAAACAAACCGGTAATGGAGATGTAAAAAAAATCTTCGATGAAATTTATAGAAATAATATCCCTTCCGATATTAAGCTCGAAATTTATGATAAGTGGCTCAATTTATTGTCATTCAAAGGAAACGAGCTTGAATCGGAATATTTTTTACTACTGAAAGCGTTTGCGGGAAATAGATTTTCCATTATTAAGGATATAGGTTTTTCCACATACTTAGTTGTATTCAGTCCCATCAGGTATTTCGATGATGAAGAACAATCCTGCGGGGTCCTTGTTACTGCAAAACTGATAAATGAAAAGTATAGTTACGAAAAAAAGCTTACCGAATCATCTGCGTTTTCGGATTTTCTTTTAAAGACATACAAAAATACATTCGAAATAGTTTCTGCTAATCCCGTAAATGGGTATATAGCTTTAGATTCATCGAGGGTAAAAGAAAACCAGGTGATAGATTTAAATAGTATCGAAGGTAAAACGATTGGGAAGGTTTTAGTGCCGTCGTTCGATAAAACTACACATCTACAAAATGTTCAACAGTTTGGCGATAAAATTATTTCTCTTTTAATATTCGTATTTGTTATACTATTTTATATTTTATTGTTTCTCTTGCTCAAAAAACGCGAAAATGTATTATTGAAAATTATTATTTTTGGTGTTTTTTTTATTTCGGTTAGATATTTATTCTTACTTTTTGATTTTCCCTCAAAATTACTCGAGAGCGAAATATTCTCTCCAGCCTTTTTTGCATCTACATTCGGATTTGGAATAATGAAATCCCTTGGCGAATTATTTGTAACTTCATTGTTCTTATTGGTTTATATTTTAATAATTGCTAAAAGTACTTTCGATAGCATAAAATCAAATGATAAAAACAGGCTGAATTATTTTGTTTCGATATCAATCATTATTTTCTTTATCGTTTTATTCTTTTTTATTTCAAACCTCTATGCTGTATTTATCCAGACTGTAATATACGATTCGAATATTAAATTTCTTGATAAATCGAATATCATACCGGGAGTGGGATTGTTTTTTGTGCAATTGGTAATTTTAATTGTTACGCTTTCTTATCTTATACTTAGCTCAACATTTATACTCTCCATTTTCGGGCAACTAAGAAAAATTAAGGATAGTAAAATTATTAAAAAGTATTATATTTTTGTTTTATTCCTGATCTTTCTTTTAATAAACCAGGCAGTAGATTCTTTATTTAAAAACCTTGAAATAGTTTATTACCAGCGGATTCTTATTATTATACTTTTATTTTTATTTTGTTTTTACATAAACAGGTCACTAATATTAAAGAGAAATTTCACATTATTATCGATTAAAAATTTTTCCATTCTACTGCTAATTTGTATTGTTATATCTCCGCTTATTTTACTCGAAAAAACAAAATCCCAGGAGATAAAATATGCTGAATTAATAGGTATGGAATTATCGGAACAGGAAGATGATAAAATTGTTTACCTTATATCGAATGAACTTACTAACCTTATTACAAATAAAAATTTAGAAGTCAATCTTAATGATATAAGCAAATCCCAAAAGTTAGCTTTTTATTTATGGAAAGAAAGCAAATTGAATTATGAAAATTATAATTCCGCTATAATAATTTTGGATACATCGAAGAAAATAATTAGTGATTTTAATATAAATGCAAATTTAATTAATACCGATAGTGTTGTCGGTTTTGCAAAAAAGAAATTTTTTAATAATAAACTGGTAATAAATATTCCCGATTCCGATACGACAGAATTTAATTATAATGAATCTGATTTGATTAGTGAGGAAGAAAGTGAAAATGATTTCGATTTACCACTGGTGTTCGGTGATATATATATTCTGAAAAATATGGAGAGAAAATATTTCGTTGGAATAATTCCCGTAGAAAATCGAGAGTTAAAGAATACCGAATTTGCAAGGACTATAGGATATATGTTAATTGTTGTTAATTCCGAAACAAAAAATTTATTGCCTAATACATCAACTAAAATATTCAGTAATTATGCAACCGATAACCTGACGGATAAATTAATTTCAAAACCCGTTATCACCGAATTTTTAAACGGAGAAATTGTAAATTCGAACGATGCGGAAGTATCGCGTGTTCTTGTAAAATCTCTCGAACCATTCAGGGAGTTTCTTAATACAGGGAGCAAAGCAAAATACTGGAGATATGAAGATATTAACAACGAACCGTACAAATCCCTGTTCATTCTTGCTCCGGAAGTTTCTACGGATACAAAAAATTCCGTATTTGAAAAAATATTTATTGTAAGTTTAAAACGTGATGATTTTTCATTGACGACATTTTTTTATCTTAAATTCATTTTATTTACGGTTTCGATTTATTTTATATTCTATTTTTTAATCGGTATAATTTTAATTTTTAAAGTTCATAAGATAGAATTTAATTTTAGCGAAAAACTTTTTGTGTCTTTTCTACTTGTCTCGATAATCCCTATCATTTTTCTCGGGCTATATACACGTTCTTATATTACAAATAAAAATAATGCATCTATAAAAAACCAGATAATTTCGGATTTAAGTCTTGTAAACGAAAGTTTAAAAGATGAAAAGATATCGGTAAGCAAATATAAATCATTCGACAGTTTAAAACGTGTCGCAAAAGAAATTCTCAATAAAAATTTTTCACATACGGAGAAAAATTTTAATTTCTTCGGAAAAATTAAATTAGTCGCTTCTACGAATGATGAATTATTCAAATCCGATTTGCTCGATAGCCGTGTGGATTATGATGCATATTACAATATTATTTTCCTGAAAAAAGATTTTTATATCGAAAGTAAAAATATTGGCGGGTTCGATTTCCTCGTGGGATATAAGCCATATAAAGATAAATCGAATAATATTGCCGGTATATTATCTTCCATTTCCGTATACAGGCAACAGGAGATTAATGAAGAACTAACGGAAACGTTGACATTTATTTTCGGTTCGTATTTTATAGTTATAATTATTCTTTTAATAGTAGTAAGTATTATTACTCAAAAGATTTCCAAACCTATACTGGAACTTAAAAATGCAACCGATAAATTATCCAAAGGTGAAAATAATATCGAAATTAAACTGAAAAGTAATGACGAACTCGGAAGTCTTGTCCAATCATTTAATAAAATGACAAAAGACCTTGAAAAATCCAGAAACGAATTGAAGAAAGCGGAAAGGGAAGCCGCATGGAGAGATATTGCAAGGAGAGTTGCCCACGAAATAAAAAATCCGCTCACCCCGATGAAGTTATCCATACAACACCTTTTTTCTGTTTATAAAGATAAACCCGATGATGAATTTAAAAATGTACTGGAAAAAACAAAAATATTAATCGTACAAGAAATCGATAAACTTAATCATATTGCAACTGAATTTTCGAATTTTGCAAAACTTCCACGAAGAAATTTTGAATATCTTAGTATAAATTCTATCCTGGATGATGTTGTTTCGCTTTATTCTCTTGAACCGAAAGTCGATTTTATTAAATCATTTTCGGAAAATCTACCGGAAATTTACGGAGATAAACAGGAATTAAACAGGGCATTTCAGAATATCATTAAAAATGCCGTTCAATCTATTACGGAAGACGGGAGGATAGAGGTTAATTCGTATTATGAAAATGAATTCGTTTACGTAAAGGTAACAGATAGCGGGTGCGGTATTGAACCTGAAATACTAAATAAATTATGTGAGCCTAATTTTTCTACAAAGTCACAGGGAATGGGACTCGGACTTGCCATAACCAAAAAAACACTCGATGATATGAAAGCCTTTATTTCCTTTGAAAGTTCTTTAAATAAAGGTTCAATTGTTACAGTAAAATTTCCGGTGCGGAATAAAGGAAAAAATTGATGACAGGGAAAATATTATATAACTTTTCTATATTACTTTTTTTTGCAGGTATAATATTCGGATGTGCAAATCAACTTCCGCCTACGGGTGGTGATGATGATACTACACCTCCGAAAGCCTTAAGAATCGAACCGAAACCGAATACTCTGAATTATTCAGGTAATACGATAGAAATCGAATTCGATGAATACATAGATAGAAGAAGCTTCAAAGAGGCTTTATTTATTTCTCCAAAACCTCTGGGTGAATTAAATTATAACTGGAGCGGGAAAAAAGTTGAGATTGAATTCCCAAAAGGNTTANTAAAAAACACAACTTATTCTATTGTTATCGGGAAAGGTTTAAAAGATATTCGTAATAACAGCATCAATGCACCAATCCAGTTTGCTTTTTCAACCGGCTCTTCTATAGATAACGGTAAAGTGGAAGGAAAGATTTATTCTCAAAAATCTACCAACGTAATGATTTTTGCTTATATTAACAAAAATCAGGATGATTCACTTTTAGACCCGCATCGGATATTCCCGGATTTCTTTACGCAGGCAAATGAAAACAACAGTTTTTATTTTAATCATTTACCCATCGGAAAATTCAGGTTGTTCGCTTTAAAGGATAATAACAGGAATTTATTATTTGATATTGGCGTAGATGAAATTTCAGTGTTAAATAGCGATATTGTTGTGGAAGATTCTACAATAAAATATAATGCAAATTTTATTTTTTCCGATTACCTTCCGGATGAAAATTTAATATATTCGGAAAAATACTATTCTATTTTTATTTCCGATACTTCAAAAAGTATATTTACATCAGTAAAAAGCAGGGATATGAATGTTCCAATTGATTCGAGATTTATTTTTTATTTTAAGGAAAATAAATTATCCCGTTTCGATATAGCAGAGAATCTTAAGCTAATCGATACTTCGGATAACAAGAATTACAGGCTACTTTATAATTGGACTTCGGATTCTGTTCTTGAGGTAATTCCAACCGAAGAATTAAAATATTCTTCTGTTATGAAATTTATCTTCGATTTTAAAGAAACGAAAATGAAATACTATTATGAAATCGTATTTAGTGTCGTAAATGAAAGGAAAACGGGAAATATTAACGGTAAAATAATAGATATGAAAAATTGTTCTAATACTGTATTAATTAAATTATTTCATCAAACAAACAGGCTCGTTTTTTATAATAAACTTCTCGAAAACGATTCTTTATATACTTTTAAACACATTCCCGAAGGACAATATATTTTATTTTCTTTCATTGATGATAATAATAACAGGATTTATGACTTTGGAAATGCTTATCCTTTTAAACCTTCCGAAAAATTCAATGTTTATGAGCCAACGCTGAATTTAAAAGGTGGATGGAATATAGATAATGTGTCTATAAAATTTTAAATTCGGATTTTATTTTAAATGCAAGGTTAATCAGTAAAAGTTCTGTGTTTAAATTCTGCTCAAGTTCTTTATTTGTATCCTCTATGTGATTGATGATTCTATAGTTATTGGTTTTATATAATTTAGAAAATTTTTCCAGCCTTTCAATTCTGTCTTTGTTTATAATATTCGTTTTTTCACCGTTGGATATCAGTATTACATCCCTGAACCAAATTGTCAGTAATAATAAAAATTGTCTGATTTTTTCTTTGTTTTTTTCGGAAATAATCGAGTTAATTATTTTACAAAGCGTGAGACTTTTATTCGTTACGAGTGCAATTAGCATTTCAATCATCATTTCCCTGAGTTCAAGAAAATACGAATCTGTAATATTTTTACATTTCAGAATACTCCCGTCGGAAATATCCGCATATAGTTCTGCTTCAGATAGGTTTAGTTCACTCTTAAAGTTCATAAGGAACTTAGTCAAATCTTCTTTTTTAATCGGGTCAAATCTGATTTTCTGGCATCTGCCTGTTATTGTCGAAAGTAATGCATTCAATCTGGAAGTTGTTAAAATTATTAAAGAATCTCCGGGCGGCTCTTCGAGGATTTTTAAAAATGCATTCGAACTTTGCTGATTCATTAAATCACAGTTGGAAATTAAAAATATTTTCTTTTTTCCTTTAATTCCCGTTAAATAAATTTCTTTTTTAACTTGTCTTATACTGCTTATTTTAATATCATTTGCATTGGGAATATTTATTTTGTAATAATTGTCTTTTGCTTTTTTCCCTATTTCTTCCAGAAATATATTATAATCTTCTTCTTTGAGTGTATTTACGGGGTTATCTTCTTCTGATGTTTCTTTTCTTCCGGATGGTAAAGCAGTTATGAATTTAAACGAAGTTGAGTTCAGTGAATTGATTTGCCTGCANCTAATACAACTGTCACAGGCTTCTATTCCGTCAATTTTATTTTCGCAGTTTATTAATTTTGCAAATTCGATTGCAACGGCATCTTTTCCTATTCCTTCTTTACCGTAAAAAATATATGCGTGAGAAATTTTATTACTCGAATAAATATTCTTCAGAATTTTTATTACTCTGTCCTGTCCTATTATATTAGACCACATTTAAATAATATAAAATTTTGTTCTAAAAAGTATTCCCAATTCCAAACTGGAAAGCAATCTTATTTTTCAATATCGTATTAAATGAATTATTCCAGAGCCACATATTTGTCCCTTCGGGCGCGTAATAATCATAAAGCTTAAAACCTACATCTAACCTGATAGGTCCTACTATCGTGTAATATCTAAGCCCGCCTCCGATAGCGAAAGCTATTTGTTGAAACTGAAATTTTGAGGGTGTTTCCCATAGATTTCCATAATCAAGAAATGTTACGAATCCCAGGTCTTTGAAAACACCTTTAACGAATTTAAAAGGTTTTGTTCTATGCTCAAAATTTCCTTCTACTAAAAAGTTTCCTCCATTTTCCATATTTTCGAATGTTCCTAATTTTTTCCCGGGCCATCCTCTTACACTTGTATTACCTCCTGCAACAAATCTTGTTTCGAACGGAACAATATTTACATCGAACGTTCCCGGTACACCACTAACTTTTAAAGTGTTATCGCCATATTCAAAAATTACTCCAAGAAGTGTTTTCATAGCAAGCACTGATGTTTCTCTCTCTGCTGATAAATTAATAAAAACTTTGTGAACGGTTGTAAATTTAAAATAACTGAAAGTTGAAATATCGAAAATCTTTCTTAAAAAATTACTTAACAAACCGCTTTCTTCAAGTAAGTATGATTGGAAATAACCTTTTGTCGGGAACTGAAAATTATTCGTGTTGTTATGGGTAATCGTAAGACCTAGCACAGATGAAAAAGTGTTAATAAAAGAACCTACGGGAAGAATTATATTCGAGTCAGCAATATCACCTGATATGGGTGATTTAACAGTGAATCTTTGGTTACTTATTTTCCAGCTGAATTGTAAGTTATTTACATAAGTATGTTTTGGAAGTTCGTAATTAATATCAAACTGATTTTTGTTTTCGATTATTCTGTATTCTTCCTGGTTAAATAATGTCGTACCGATTTTCCATTCACCCGTAATTTTATTGTTTTTTAATATATATGGCTGAAACATATTCAATAGAAATTCAATACCGTTGACGTTATCAGAGTGGACTAAAGCTTGCAATTTGACCGAAAGTGTTCTTCCACCTCCGAAAAAATACCTGTCCGAAAAAGATAAACCACCTCCTCCATAAAATAAATTACTAATATCATATCCAAGTACTTCCGGTTGGAGTTCGTATTTATTTCTTACTGTCGCATTAATTTTAAGGTTGATTATATTATGGGTGGTATCCACATTATCAAATAAAATCCGCGCATTTTCTAATATGGAAATTCTGTTTATCCTGTTTTCGCTTCCAATGAGCTTTTCTTTGCTGTAGAAATCATTTTCAATGTAATCCAATTCCCTGTATACTTCGTTAAACTTGATATTATACCTGTTATCTTCTATATTTATTTTTGTTTTGCCGAACCTGAAGAAATCACCTAAGGCAAAATTAAGTTTTATATCCAGTATATTTTTTTTATTAGGGTCTAATGTCTCATACTTAATAATTTCCGGTGGTGAGTTAATCGCATTTGCGTATCCGTTATTATTTAAAAAACTCACAATCCGCGAAATTTCAAGAGTCAATTTGCTTTTATTGAAAACGTCATTTCTCTTTATTATTGGTTCATCTTCTTTGAATAATTTACTCCAATATACATCTCCTATTCTTTCTATTCCGTTATATTCAAGTTTCCCGATAATGTAAGGCAGTTTTTCATTGATTATAAACTTAGCAATGATTTCTTTTCTTTCATCGTTGATGGTAATGTTCGTGTCGACAGTAGCATCGATATATCCATTGTCGAAATAAAATTTTTCAATTCTTAAAATATCCGTACAAAATTCATTGTACTCGAAATACTTTCCTTTACCTGTTTTTATCAAATTATCGATATCATCATTGTCGAAAATGTGTGAATTAACAAACTCAATTTTCAACTCATCGAGTTTGTATTTCTTAAATTCAAGTTCTTCATCCTGCGAATACGAATAAGCAGAAAAGATTAATAAAAAAAATAATATTTGACAAATAATTTTCAAGGCGTGTTACAAAAAAACCCAATAAAATAATTTATTGGGTTTTATATTATAAGATGTTTGAATTAAAAATCTTTGCTTTCTTCATCATAAAAGAAATCCTCGTCTGTCGGATAATCCAGCCATATCTCTTCCATACTTTCATAAGGCTCTTCTGTATCTTCGAGATCCATTAGATTGTCAATAACCTCTTTTGGAGCGCCTGTTCTGGTCGCATAATCTATTAATTCCGATTTATTTGCAGGCCAGGGGGCGTCGTCGAGGTATGATGCTAACTCTAATGTCCAAACCATAAATATTATAACCTCCAGTTGTAATTAAAATTTTATAAAAATGCTTTGTAAACTATTCAAAATCATGTTCGAAATATTCGGTATTTCTACCAAATTCATTGTAAGAATTCTTACTGAATTCCGGATACTTTTTATTGCTTTTTATTCTATCATCGAGTCTTTTTCCAAATACCTTTGCGGCATTATATCCATAATGTTTGCACAGATAATTTAATGCTATGACTTCCGCTATGACTGTTACATTTTTACCGGGGAATATAGGTAAATTAATTTTTTCAATATCTACGCCAAGCAGGTTAACCATTCTTGAATCCAAACCGGTTCTATCGTAATCTTTTTTACTGTCCCAGTCTTCGAGTTCTACAATTACTTCGACTCTTTTTTGATACCTGATTGCCCTGATACCGAATATTTGTTTAATATCTATTATACCAAGCCCACGTATTTCCATAAAATGTTTAACAAGTGAAGTTCCCGCACCCATTAATACACTTTCGGCTTTTTTCGATACAACTACTATATCGTCTGCAACCAGCCTGTGACCTCTTTCAACAAGNTCCAGCGTTATTTCACTTTTTCCGATTCCTGATTTTCCGCAAAATAAAAGTCCAACTCCGTAAACATCCACAAATGAACCGTGTATTGCAATTTGCGAAGAGAACTGGTCATCGAGAAAATCGCTGATAAAGTTAACAAA
>JGI20214J51650_10002974_pt1 | contig 10637 bp, 10 predicted proteins | sample WetSurMetagenome_FD_51650 | JGI IMG/M metagenome (IMG submission 51650)
TTCCATATGCCCTTGAGGTGTAATGCTTTCCTGAAAGGGATGCGGGTGTGAGAGTGGCAGGTGCCGGTGTGGGAGCCGGTGACACCGGCACATAGTCCAGCTCAATCCAGTCAAAACCGAGCCAGTTATACTTTTCTTTCCCGTCAGGGAGGATATTTTTCGTAAACATTTCAATAGCGATCGTGTTCGTCCCCTCGTTTAAGGTGAGGGGATTATCCACCTTCTTCCCCTCCTGGTAGATATCAAAAGAACAGGTGTTGCCGGTATTGCCGCATAATATCCGGATATTTTTCTCATCAACCTCAACGGGTTCATGCGGGATATTCCTGCCGGTATCGGGTACGGTGATGAGTTTCTTCTGACTTCCGTCAGAATTCAGGACCCTTACTGCAAGCTGGTACTGGGGGAATATATCGATCCCGATTGTCCCGTCCTTTACTTTTGCATACAGGGCCCCGACTGCAGGCCAGGAGACAAGAGCGGTTTTGGCAATGTACGTAATCCGTGGATACACATAGACTCCGTTCTGCTTGATATCCTCGGAGTTGTCCCCGGAACTGTAGGGACCCAGCGTATCACCGTTGAGTTGGATCGTCCGTTCTGTTCCATGATAGTTCGGATCTGCCACGTACAGGGTGGTTCCTGATACTTTGTAGCAGACGATTGCATGTCCTCCCCCGTTCCGGAAGATGTGGACCTGTTGGGGCTCCCCGGTCATGAGAATGGCATATTTGAATGCCCGGAAAGTCTGGAGCCCGGTGGCATTGGTGAAGAGGGCATCCAGCGTTGTATCATATTCATTCCATTTCATATCCTGCACGGCAGATGCAAACCGGTATCCCAGCGTATTGTCTCGGGGGAACTGCGGGGTTTTTCCCCTGCCATTATTATCGAATAATCCGGTCAGTGCAGGTGCTGCGGTGTTCTTCTGGCGTTGTTCGGTGTAATACCACATCATGGTGAGGCTTTGTCCGGCACAGTGACCTTTGGGTACGACAACGGACCCTGCATTGTCAAACTCCCAGTCATCCACACCGGGCCGGAAGCCGGAATCTGCCGAAACAATCCCGTCCAGGGTCCCTTTGGAGATCAGCGATACAACGATATTTGAGAAGTGGCGGGTGGCGATGGTAAGCGATGAGCCGTCCTGCCCGACGGTCGGGATCCCTTCGAGTTTCTGGTTTGCCTCGTCGTAGTAGAATGCCATGGCAAACTGGTCGTCCGGGACCGTGACCGGAATCGTGACAAGGACCGGTTCTTCTGCATAGGCTGATCCGGCATTGATCTCAATGAGCGGGGTTGCGGGGTTGAAGGAGCTGCCAAAGGTATTGCCGGTTACCGGGGCTGAACCGATCGTTACCTGCTGGCCGGACGGGTATGCACCAGCCGGGCTGGCAATCTTCAGGCCTTCAATCGGTGAGCCCGGCTTGGTCACGGTGATAACTCCGCCTGATGCCGGAAGCGCTCCCTGAACCGCAATCTCGGAAGGCCCGGTTGTGATCGATCCGTGAAGGACCTGGCCTGCCGCTGCCTGCAGTGCCGGACCGACGGCAGTTGGAAGTAGTGTTGCAGCAATGGGGGTTGTTGAACATTTCCTGCTTACGTACACCCAGACCACACCGGCATTGCCTACCTCGCTGTTGTGCGACCATGTCGGTGTATCGCTGTCAATGATGGTGTATTTCCCCGCGGGAACGAACTGGTTGATCTTCACATTCCAGTGTACGGATGGTGTGCCGGTGCTGCCCTTGTCATCAACTGCCTGCCACGGGCCGTACATCTTCCCACTCTCATCTGTAAGACCGATGGTGCCAGGTAACGAGCCGCTGCCGAAGTTGTAGTGGTAGGTCATGACGCGGGTCACATACACCGGTTCACCTATGGTGATGACGCGCGGGTTTGGCGGATTGTTCATCACCGCAGCATTGGACTCGGTGATCAGGTAGAGTTCTTCGGCAGCCGGGTCGCAGGTGGTCCGGACCTCTCCTGTGCCCGCGGNGGTGGTGCTTTCTGCAGGAGTTTCGATCCTGGTCATTTGTTCGGATGAGCCCTCAGGAGCGAGGCTTTGCGAAGAAGGATTATAGATCATGATGTCCTGGCCGCCGGTATCCCAGTCAACCTGGTACCGGGTGGGAGTCACTTCTTCCCAGGTGCCCTCTATGGTCTGGCCGGAATCCGCCTGATATGCTGCAGCTGAATAATCCTCCTTCAGCTCGACCCAGTTATTCCCGGCAGCCCATTTTCCCACCACGGGTGCTTTTGATCCTGCCGGTGGTTTCAGCATAAAAAACAATGCTGCAATAATGATGAGCAGGATTACTGCGCCAATAATGATCCACCCTTTCTTCGACCCCTCTTTTGGGGAAACCCGACCTGCCGGTACCTGCGCACGTGACAATGGTTTTCCGCAGCCGCTGCAGAACTGGTTTATCTCCGGATTCTCTGCCCCGCATATCGAACATTTCAATGAAAACACCTGACAGGAAAAATTTGCGCTGGATCGTTATGATGATGCCGAAACGCGTAGCTGATCCGCACGAAAATTTTCCGGCATGCCATTTGAGGATCAACCGGTTGAGAACGCCAGTAAACGAAATGGAAAAAGTCAGGGCATAGGGCAGCCAAGGAGAGGATCATATTGACAACCCGGATCTTCGCTAAATATTAGTGCAGCCCGGATCAATCATTGGTCAGGTACGGTGCCTGAAATGCCAGCGTTACAATTCACCAGGGCCGAGGGCAGGCAGCAGAAGGAAGGGATCCGGTAATGCTCGGGATCATCGGCGGGACCAGCCTCCTCTTTTCGACGCTGCCGGCACTTGAGAAACGCGAAGTCTCCACACCCTTCGGCAACGCAGAACTGCTTCGCGGGGACAATCTCGTGATGCTGATGCGCCACCAGCACGGCCTTCCCCCCCACCGGATCAATCACCGGGCGAACCTCGCCGCGATGGCGATCGAGGGCGTCACCGACATCGTGGCCTTCGGGTCTTCGGGTTCGCTCAAGCCGAAGATAGCACCCGGCTCCCTGCTGATCCCCACGGATTATGTCAGCGTGACTGACATCCCTTCCATTCATGACCACGCGATCGAACATGTCCGCCCGGAATTATCGGAACACCTTGCAAAACGGCTTGGGGAGCTGGTACCGTCGGCCCGCTATGGAGGGATCTACATCCAGACCCGGGGGCCGCGGATCGAGACAGTCGCCGAAGTGAAGGCTCTCGCATGGATCGCGGACGTGGTGGGTATGACTGTTGCTTCGGAGGCGACCCTTGCCCGCGAGCTCGGGATGCAGTTTGCCGCGCTCTGCACCATCGAGAATTATGCCAATGGCCTCGGCGATGAGGTCCTGAGCTATGAACATATGCTGGCAGTCTCCCGGGAACACCGGCACCGTAACGAGGAGATCGTGAATACGATCGTAGAGCACCTGGGGTAAAAGGAGGAGAGTATGACAGAACACGAGATGGCGGATATCTTTGGGACGGACCGCTCCCTGCTGATCACCAATGTTGTCGCGGACAACCGCTCCGTCGATATCTTTGTTGATGAGAAGGGGACGATCGGGAGTATCGGGCCTGAAGGGCGGAAGGACTACCGCAATGAAGCGGACTTTATCATCGATGGCGACGGGGCGATAGCTGTCCCGGGCTTCGTGAATACCCATACCCATGCGGCCATGACCCTCCTGCGGGGCTATGCGGACGACATGGTCCTGCAGGACTGGCTCTCGCAGAAGATCTGGCCCCTCGAAGCCCACCTGACGGGCGACGATGTCTACTGGGGGACGCGTCTTGCCTGCCTCGAGATGATCCGGAGCGGTACAACCACGTTCAACGACATGTACTTCTTTATGGAAGATGCAGCCCGTGCAGTCGGTGAAGCCGGTATCCGGGCCGTGCTCTCGTACGGGTTCATCGATCTTAACAACCCCGAAAAACGCGAGAGCGAGTGCCGGGCAACAGAAAAACTCGTGGCCCATATCCGCACCCTTGGCAACCCGCGGATCTCCGCTGCGGCCGGCCCCCACGCGATCTACACCGTGTCTCCCGAAGGGCTGAAGTGGTGTGCGGCGTTTGCGAACGAAGAGAAGATCGGGATCCACATCCACCTCGCCGAGACCGAAAAGGAGGTTACCGACTGCACGGAACTCTACGGGAAACGCCCGGCAGCCCACCTCGACGCCTGTGGGATCCTGACCCCCCGGACGGTTGCCGCTCACTGCTGCTGGCTCAACGAAGCCGAGTGTGCCCTGCTTGCCCGGCAGGGGACCTCGCCTTCCCACAATCCGGCCAGCAACATGAAGCTCGCGACCAACCGGGCCATGCCGTACCACTGGCTCTCGGAGGCAGGAGCGAACATCACGCTCGGGACCGACGGCTGCGCCTCGAACAACAACCTCGACATGTTCGGGGCGGCCCGCACGGCAGCCCTGCTCCAGAAGTTTTTCTGGAACAACCCGACCCTGCTCCCGGCACCGGAGGCGCTCAGCATGGCAACCGCGAACGGGGCAAAAGCGCTGGGCCTCCCCACCGGGCGGCTTGTTAAGGGGGCTCCGGCAGATATCGTTCTCGTTGCGTCCCGGACAGCTGCCAATACCCCCCTGCACAATGCGACCTCGAACCTCGTCTACTCCTGCAGCGGCGGGGACGTGGAGACCACGATCTGCAACGGTCGGGTGCTGATGCTCAACCGGGAGGTCCCCGGGGAAGAGACCGTTCTCGCCGGTGCGACTGCTGCAGCCTGCGGGCTCGTGAAGCGGGCCGGTTCCGGGTAAGGAGATGCCTGGAGAATGCGTTTCCCTGATCGTGTACCGGTAGTGCTCTCTGCCTGTTGCAGTGTTCTTCTTTTCTTCCTCCTCACGGCCGGGTGCATTGGGCTCACGACGCCATCGCACCTGGCGGCAAACAACGGCGATCTCCGCGTGTATTTTCTCGATGTCGGACAGGGGGACTCTTCGCTCATTCTCTTCCGCGACAACGTGATCCTGATCGATGCCGGTGAGATCGACCGGGGCAGCCGTGTCGTGGAGGATCTCAGGACCCTTGGCGTCCGCAGGATCGACCTCCTCGTCGCCACCCACCCCCACGCCGACCACATCGGCGGGATGCAGGACGTGCTCGCAGCCTTCCCGGTCGGGGAGGTCCTCGACTCAGGGATGCCCTCGACATCGGCGCTCTACGAGCATTTCCTTGAGACCGTTGACCGGAAGAACATCCCCTACTCCGTCGCTGAAGCAGGGAAGACTATTGACCTTGATCCTGACCTGCAGGTCCTCATCCTCTCACCCCCGGAAGAGCGGATCGGGGAGGACCTCAATACGAACAGCATTGTGCTCCGTATGAGTTACGGAAACATCACCTTCCTTTTTACCGGTGACGCAGGGACCGCGGCTGAGTCAAAGCTGCTGGAGGGCACCCTGCCACTGCAGTCCACGGTCCTGAAAGTGGCCCACCACGGCAGCGCCGATGCGAGCTCGCGGGACTTCATTGCCCGCATCCGGCCCGAAGCTGCCATCATATCGGTGGGGAAGGACAATCCCTACGGCCATCCTCACCGGGAAACGCTCGATACCCTGTCTGCACTCGTCCCCGCCACTCACCGGACCGACCGCGACGGGACCATCCTTATCCGGAGTGACGGGACTTCGTACTCGGTAACGACCGAAAACGGGCAGGGCTGGATTACCACTGTACCATCGGCAGCCCCTACCCCGTCAGGAACTCCGGCTCCCGTATCCACGACCGTCCCGCCCTTTCCGGTACCGACAGTATCCCTGAACCTCACGCTGCCCGCAGTGACCGTTCCCCCGCTTCCTTCCCTGATCGGGAATACAAGTTTCGTGAAGATCCGTGCTGTGCAGTTCAATGCCCCCGGCGACGACCGCCAGAACCTGAACGGGGAGTGGGTCCAGCTCAGTAATACAGGTGACGGCCCGGTGCTCATCGCGGGCTGGACACTCACCGACAGGACCGGCTCAGATCCGTATATCTTCCCGGCCGTCGTGCTGATGCCNGGTGATGACGTGGCTGTGTATACCGGGAGCGGGACGATGAACGATACGGCGCTTTTCATGGGGCGTACGGAGCCTCTCTGGGGCAACAGTGGTGATACCGCGTTCCTCCGGGACGCAGGCGGGAAGCTTATTGACTCAAAGATCGGAGGCTGACCTGACGATGAAGATGACCATCGACCGGATTGAGGAGGGGGTTGCTGTGCTGCTATCCCGGGAGGACCGGCCCCGGACGATGAGTGTTCCGCTCTCCTTTCTCCCGCCCGGCTCCCGTGAAGGGGATATCGTCACCGTGGAGATCGGGCGGGACGGGGAGGAGACCCGGGAAACAACGGACCGGGTCAGGGACCTGATTACGAAACTGAAGAACAAACGGCCGGGATAAAAAAAGCGGGTGAATGGATTCCGGGTCCCTGCCAATCCTCCTTTTGAGGCTGCAGAGCCTAAAGGCTTCTTTACTCCCGGGCAAACCCGGACCTCTTTATACGAGTCAGAAATCTTCCCGAATGCCAAATCGGGACCCGGGGCGTCCCTCACTGGATTGGTCATTCCGACATACTTTTCCCTCTGCGGGTTCCAAGTTCCTGCCATATGTCTCACCACGAACCTGCCGAACATCATGAACACGCCGAAGGGCACGGGCACACCGGTACATCGCACGTCTGCAGGGTCTGCTCATCACCCTATGACAAGGACCACCCGGCTGCGGTACAGGGGTTCTGCCCCCACTGCATCTATAAGATCCTCATCTTCGTCGTTGTCTGCATGGTCGTTGTCTCCTACGTGGCATGGTATGCCTTATTCTCATCCTGACGGTGATCCTTTTTCACCGGATTTTTTTTGTCATTCNAAACCCTGAGGCCGGCAAATAACTCTATCATCTTCCGGCGGAAAAGAGAAATTGCCATTCAGGGAATCCGGCNATGTTTGCCATTGAAGCCATCGACATATCGAAGCGTTTCGGGAACCTCCAGGCCTTAACCCACGTGAATTTTACCGTGAACGAAGGGGAAACCTTCGGGTTCCTCGGCCCGAACGGCGCCGGTAAGACCACGACCATCCGCATCCTGACCGGCATCACGGTCCCGAGCGGCGGCGGCGCGAAGATCTTCGGCCGGGATATCGTTAGGGAGACCATCGCGGCCCGGCGGCAGATGGGCATCGTGCACGAGACCTCGAACATCTACACCGATCTCACCGCGTGGCAGAACCTGATGTTCACCGCCCAGTTGTACGATGTCCCGAGATCAACCCGGGAGAAGCGGGGCAGGGAGCTCCTCGAACTCTTCGGCCTGTGGGAACGGAAAGACGATAAAACAAACGGCTACTCGAAAGGGATGAAACGCCGCCTAACGCTCGCAATGGGCCTGATCAACGACCCCCGCCTCATCTTTCTCGACGAGCCTACTTCCGGCCTCGATGTCCAGTCCAACCTCATCATCCGCGACGTGATCCGGGACCTGAACGAAAAAGGGGTCACGGTCTTTCTCACGACCCATAATATCGAGGAGGCGAACCTGACCTGCGACCGCGTCGCCATCATTAACCGGGGTATCCTTGCTGCCATCGACTCGCCCGAGCGGCTCAAAGGCACGATCCAGAGCGTCCAGTCGGTCGAGATCGCCCTCGACCCTGTCCCGGCGCACGCTGAAGAGGCGCTCCGTGGGATCGCAACCGTCTCCGAGGTGCGGAAGCTCGGCGACAAGTTCCGGCTTATCACGGAAGACCCCCCGGTCGTGATCGCGGGTGTCATGGCCTTCGCTTCCGGGAATGGAACCAGGGTGATAAGCGTCAACACCTACGGCCCGAGCCTCGAGGATGTCTTCATCAGACTCACCGGCCTCGAAATACGACACCACGGGGTGAAGACCGTTGACTGACCCCATGACCCCCGCGGCCGGCGGGCCGGCAGCCGGGGATACCAGCGCATGGGCCAGCCAGCTCCGGGTCGAGTTCCTGGCGGCGTGGGCGATCGCGAAGAAAGACATGCTGATTTACTATCTCAAACCCAACATCATCGTCTCGGGCATGCTCTTCCCCCTCTTTATGTTTCTCGCGTTTGCCGTCGGAAGGCCCGGCGAGCCCTCGGTCATGATCCCCGGCCTCATCGCGATCACGATCCTCTTCTCCGCATCGTCCATCGAGCCGGTCTCGATCCCGATCGAACGGCGGATGAAGACGTTCGACCGCCTCATATCGGCCCCCATCTCGCTGCATGCAGTAGTACTTGGCGAGAGCCTGAGCGGTTTTTTGTACAGCNTCGGGATTGCAGCAGTCCCGTTCCTGGCGGGGATTGTCATCTTCGGCACCCCGGTCCTGGACCCCGTACCCCTGATCGCCGGTATTCTCCTGACGGCTTTCTGCTTCGCGACGATGGGCACCCTCTTCGCCTCGTACCCGACCGAGAGCCCGGGCGATATCATGTCGATGCTCAATGTCGTGCGCCTCCCGCTCATCTTCATCTCCGGCATCTTTATCCCGATCGACCAGATCCCCGGCATGGCGCAGAACGCGGTATACTTCTCCCCCCTGACGTACGGAAATGACCTCATCCATGCGGCGTACTCCGGGACGACGACGTTCAGCCCGTTCATGGACATCACGATGCTGCTCGTCTTCATCCTCATTTTCCAGTTCGCGGCAAACCGGCTNTACAAGAAATTCAACGAGTAAGGTAAAAAGGTCAGGTGATGGCAGAGGGAAACGTCACCTGCGGGAATTTCCTTCTTGCGGTCTTTTTTTTCTTCAACGATTCTTCGCGGTCCATGCTCGAACCCCTGCCATAGTTATCACGGTGTTTTTAGCATCATCGTCGCGTTCCTTTCGCGGCAACATGGCTGCACAGGAGCCCGGAGGAAGAATGCTGGCCTTTACGGATAAAAAACGGGATTGATACCGGCATACAGTACCGGATCCGGTCCAGGGGGCAGGTTTAAAACCCGATCAACTCACGCGGCTGGTCAGGATTCGTCGTTTCCCGGTGTTTCATGAGGTGAGTCGTTATATCGGACCGGGTCTTGAGGAGGAGGAACAGGACCAGCACCGGCATGACCGTCGTGATACCGAGAAACTGGAGGAAGAGCACGATCATGGAGCCGAAGATGATGGTCAGGTGCATGGGGATGATCCGGTTGTACGGCCGGAAGAACTGTTCGGTGATGAACTCAGCTCCCTGCCGTTCCCCGGCGCGGAAGTAGAAGAACGAGTAGAGATGGTTTGCGAAGAAGAGCCCGCAGGACACCCAGATGCCGGTATTGGCAAAATTGACCGGCCCGAAGATCCCGCTCTCGACAATAAATGTGTAATACCCCCAGTGGAAGATCCCGTAATGGATGGTGAAGAAGCCCGCGATGGCGATCTTATAGAACCAGATATACCCCCTGCTGGCATCGGGAGACCTGCCGTCCTGTACCTGTGAACTGCTCATATCGGCTCTGAATGCCGTGGTATCGGCGGAAAGGAGCGAGATGACGGCGAAAATACCGATGATGATACTCTGGGCCCAGTAGATGAAGAGTACGTCGGCAAGGTCCCAGCCCCCGACGATTGCGAGGATTATCGTGATGACATTGGCCGTAAGCAGCGCGGTGATGGGCGGGGTGAGGGTAAAATCGCCGGGAACGATCCGGGCCAGGACAGGAGGGAGAGGCATGATGGATAATTGTCGTTTTGTCCGGAAGGTTTTTCCCTGTTGCTGTTTGATGCGGGAGGAACGTTTCCTGCCAGACCATGGGACCTGGCAACCATCCCCCGGGCACCGTGTCGGCTCCTTTTTTCACGTTTTCTCCATTGCGGCGGGCAGCCCGGCGTAAACACCGTTCAGCACGCGAAGACAGCGCTGACTTTTAAAAAATCGCAAAGTTTATGGCAGGGATTCGCCGATTGATTGTCCATGGAGCTGCGGGTAGTACTCACCATTGTCTGTATTGTATCCTTTCTCACCGGCAGCGTGTCTGCGGCCAGCATTTCCCTTGCGGATGTCACTGGTGTGCCCGGGGATGAATTCATCGCGCTCCCCGAGATACCACCCCCCACAGATGGCAGCCTTTTGCAGAGGAAAGTCCTCGATACCCAGCCCTTTGTTTTTAAGACCTCGAACCGCCTGCTCCACGAAGCCGAAATTAGCCGGGACCTCGCGAACAGGAAATGGAATGAAGAGATGATGCTCTACCAGCAGCAGCTGGAAAAAGGAGGGCACCATTATTCCATCGAATTTATCAAAAACAGTTTTCTTCGTTCTCAGGATCCCGCATTCACCCCGGGGATGATCGAGGCCCTGCAGGACTATGAGTATGCGAATAAAATGTACAATAAAGCCCTCGCTGCAACCGGCGATAAAGATTATGAACAAAAGGCCAGGATCTTCGACTCGGCGGCGGAAATGTACGGGGGTGCAGGGTCGCCTGAACGACAAAAGACCGCAGAAAACGCTGCGCTCGCCGCCCGGGCCCGGGCCGCAGCAGAGGAGATCCCCCTGNCTCCGCTGGTCGCGGTCGCCGGGATCATTGGCGCAATCCTGGTGCTTTCTGCAAAAAGGAAATAACCGCTCTGTCCTGGGGAGCAGGTCTTTTTTTTCTGAGAGCACGGGACTTTTGGAAAGATCCTCAAAAAACAAAAAAAA
>JGI20214J51650_10002975_pt1 | contig 10636 bp, 6 predicted proteins | sample WetSurMetagenome_FD_51650 | JGI IMG/M metagenome (IMG submission 51650)
CCGTTTTTTACAAGCATATCGATGCCCAGCTTTGTAAAATATTGTTCCATATCTATATAGGACGAAAGAGTATCAAACAACTGACGACCTGAATACAAAGGCAGAATTGAATAGATCATTTTAAAGCGGGCTATATATTCTTCGAGATTTTGCTGCTTTTCAGCACTTACCGAACAAGCTTTTATTATATGATTGTACCCGCGCCGCACCACAAACGATGCATTTTTTTGTTCAATAAAATATTCAAATGGATCCTCAATAAAATGGTATAAGCCCTGGGTATGACCATTAAGCTTTACTTCAGTATAAAAATCGTAAACCGGCCATAAATCGACTTCTTTGAAAAAGCCAACAGCAATACTATTTTCAATATAGGTGTAGTCGAATACCAATGCCAGAAGTTTGAATTCTTCATATTTCCTTTCTGCAGGCTCCCCAGGGTTATGGAGAGTGATTTTGGAATCCATGTTAACGCCAAATCCTTTACGGGAAAAGTTAAGAGTTCCATCGCCCCGGATCTCGAACCGGTCGATCGTATATGTTTCCCCTGCAAACTTCAATTCCGGGATCGGATCGGTAACGTCATACTGTTCATCCCGGCTTGCATTAATATATTCCCTCTGCGGTTCTGTAACAATAAAGTTGAATACTTCTTTTTCAGGATCAAATGCAGGAGGATCATCCTTAGTACACCCGGGAAGAAATGATGCAATAATGAGAATAAAAATCAGAGGATGATTCATTTTGAATTTCATAAGCAACCTGATCCGGCAAGAGATATAATTATCATGCAAAGATAAACTAAATGAGAATAGGCTGAATTATTGCGAAATTGCATTCTTTTCTTTCTTATCCTTTGTGTTACTTTGTGTTGACCTTTGAGTCCTTAGTGCTAAAAAAATCCTTAACCACCAAGGATACAAAGGGATTCACAAAAGACCCCGGGGTTTCTAAAAAAAGACATTGTATTACAACAAATAATATATGTATTACAGCAATTATTTTACCCGAAACAAGATCTGGTTTCTTCTATTGACGGAATTTCTCGCTTCTCCTTAAATTAAAGTTGTTCCTTATACACGGTTTTATTTTTAATAATTTGATTAATAATTTTTTAACCACGGAGTAACACAAAGTTGACACTGAGTTACACAGTTTTTCCTTTAGATAGATTTACACCGGGATCTCCTCCGTGTGACCCCGTGTGACCCCGTGGTTAAATGCATTTTTTTTTTATCTTTAAACCATCATTTAAAAGAAGATATTTAAGCACTTAACCAGAAATATCACAGGTATGAAATCAAAATCCTCACGCAGAAAATTTATCAGGCAGATTGGAACCTCTTCCGTGTTGCTTGCAGCAGGTACTCTTCAGACGATGGCCATTAATGAGACCAGAACAATTACGATCCCGTTTGCACCACGGATAAGTCAGAATGACAAGATCAGGATTGCAACAATTGGGATGGGAATCATGGGGAATGCCGATACTGACACTGCCCTCAAGGTGCCAGGTGTTGAACTTGTTGCCGCCTGCGACCTTTACAACGGCAGGCTGACGCGGGTAAAGGAAAAATACGGCATAAATGTCTTCACCACGCGTGATTACCGCGAACTGCTTAACAGGAAAGATATTGATGCTATTATAATTGCCACCAGCGACCAATGGCATGCAAGGATTGCAATCGATGCAATGAACAGCGGCAAGGCTGTATACTGTGAAAANCCGGTAGTTCAGAAGATCAGCGACGGCCTTAATGTCATTGCAGCTCAGAAAAAAACAGGAAAACCGATGCAGGTGGGAAGTCAGAGGGTTAGCAGCATCGTTTACGGCAAGGCTAAGGAATTATATAAAGCCGGTGCGATCGGAAAGTTAAATTGTGTTGAGGCTTCGTTCGACAGACAGGATGCACTGGGCGCATGGGAATATACGATGCCCACCGACGGATCGCCACAGACTGTTGACTGGGACCGTTATACCGAGGGAATGGCAAAAATGCCCTATGATGCCAGGAAATTTTTCTGGTGGAGAAATTACCGTGATTTCGGCACCGGCGTTGCGGGAGACCTGTTTGTCCACCTTCTTTCAGGAATTCATTTACTGACCGATTCAAAGGGNCCTGATACTNTTTTTGCTTCCGGGCAGCTCTGTTACTGGAAAGACGGCCGCGATGTTCCGGATGTTATGGTCGGTATTATGCACTATCCCGAAACGAAGGAGCATCCTGAATTTCAGGTAACCCTGAGGGTCAATTTTGTGAGCGGACAGGGTGACAAAGGTATGACAAGGTTTATCGGAAGCGAAGGAGTTATGGAAATGCTCGACAGCGGATTCAGCCTCACCAACAGCATAATGTCGAAAGCTCCCGGCATTGGTGGATGGGATTCCTTTGATACTTATCCCAAGGCAATGCAAGAAGAGCTGATGAAACAGTATAACCTGAAATATAGTGCCGAAGAGCAGAAGAGACCAACGAAGCCTGGTGTCAAATATGTGGCACCTGAAGGATATGATGAGCACCTTGAACATTTCAAAAATTTCTTCGATGGTGTCCGCAGCAACAAGCCTCTTGTTGAGGGTCCGGAATTTGGATTCAGGGCTGCAGCACCCACCCTGGCATGCAACGACAGCTATTTCCAGAAGAAGATCATCAAATGGGATCCGGTGAATATGAAGGTAGTGTAAAGTTAAACCTATTATATTGCTATTATGATTATTTCGGATTTCGAATTTTCGATTTCGGATTTTCAAATCCGAAATCCGAAATCCATAATCCGCAATCCGCAATATTTTGAACGATTAGANTAATTGTCAAAAGCAATTTTAAAAGAATAATCTGTTCCCGGCTCCACAGTCAGGAAAGCATAGTCATATCCCCTTACTGATCTTTTTGTATATGCGACCTCATTTCCGTTGCATCTGATACTCTTTAATAGATTGTGCCTGTAATTGAAGGGGATCATAACAGTCAAACTGCTATTATGTTTTAATGACGAATGAAGATCAAAGGAAATTTTATTGCCAGAAAAGGATATGCTGCTGAAACTGGCTTCATCCCGCATTCTGGTAAATTCAGACAGTTCTGACACAGTCCATACCGGAATCCCATTATTGGCAGCATAAGCTAACATTTTAATAAGCGGACCGCGGGAAAAATAGTATTCGTCATTATGTGATTTAATGCTTATTAATGAATAAACTTCATTGTTCAGGCTCCTGTCCATCAAACCTTTAAAGCAGTTGTAAAATCCTTCGGAATCATGGTTTTCATTGTACTGCTGATCATATACATTGTTGAGGTGCTGATAGATGTCGATTATCTTTCCGGAGCTTCCTGCAAATCTCATTGGCAATCCGCTTCCGGTAAAATTTCCCTGGCGGCTGCCCTGCGGACCCAGGAAATGTCCCTGGCCGGAATTATTATCATAATGTGCATAGTTTACGTCCATCGACAGGCCTTTCTTTGCCTCAATCTCAGCCTGGGCAGAAAACTCCTTGTCTCCCGATTCATTGTTCCCGCACCATACAAACCAGTGATTCACGACGGTTGACATCCGTAATCCATAGATGTCATTTATTTCACTGATTTTAGCTGATACCGTCCTGTCCATGTTGCTCCAGACAGGAGCTTTTGCCTCTCTAGTATCATCGGGGTGGCCCGAAATTTCAAATCCCCGGGCAGTCCATTTCTCAGCCCATAACTTTGATACCCTGGCTGTCTCCATGATGTAGAGAGACATTATAGCTCCCATAGAATCTATATCCCTGAATTGCCGTTCAAAGTCATTTTCATTATTGAATTCACCATCATTCGTAAGTGTTACAAGACATTTCAGTGAATCAGGATAATACCACAGCCTTGGCAATGGTTTCATATCTCCGTTCATTTGCTCAATGCAATGGGTCAGGAGGATCATCTGCTCATCAGCCTGGTTGATTACGTTGTTTGAAGTATCAACCCATCCGTCTGTGAAAAGGTCCATGGCCCTGATTCCGGGAATAGAGTCCTTTTCAATTCCCGCAGATTCAGGATTACCCTGCCTTGTATATGCAATATTCCGTGGCAGGTCATAAAGAAATGCTGTTGCTTGACCTTTTCCAAAACTGTTTGTCACAACGGCAGGGAATTCATAAACTGAATCTGTTTTATTGCAGAACCANGCNACTGCTTTTCCGGTTTTAAGAGAAAATCCCTCCGCAGTTACATGAATCTGAATCTTTTTACCAGTAAGAGATCTTCCTTCCGCTGAGGAAGTATCAATTGCAATATAGGTCTTTCCTGTTTTTCCGGTCATCTTTTCAAGGCCAAACAGGTCTGCGTTAGCCTTATCGGGCTGAAAGACTATAAGATTACCTCCTCCCCGGACATATTTTCTTAACATGTTGCTTGTTTGCCGGTCATCTGTTTTTTCAGCAAGAATTATCAGGTCAAACTGAGCAAGGAAAGATCCGCTGATTTTTTTACTCTCAATGGAATCGGTTATAAACTCATTGAAACCTTCAGCTTTCAGGATTTCACCGGTATAGGCACCGAAATCCTTGTTGCCGGTCAGAAGCAATATCGGCTCTCCTGTTTTATCCTCTGAACAACCCGTTGCTGGAAACAGCAAAAAAATGCAGTAAAACAGAATTATGGGAGGGAAAGATTTTTGCATCACTTTTTCTTTGAAGCTTCAACCGCAATTTTTTCATAAATATCACGTGCTGTCAGGTATCTCTTACGGACACTGTCCAGGTCATGTGAAAAATATTGATTCCACGATCCTCCGGTGGCTATGTTGAACAGGATATTATCAATCCATTTCACAAAATACCTGGCATCTTCGGCACTTGCCCTTACAGGGGCGTCATTCAGAGTAATATAAACAGGAGAGGTTTGCAACCGGTGGCCTGAATTATCCATTCTCCGGGCACTGATCCAGCTGCTCTCGCCGATTTTATGGCGGATTTTCAGACTGACCGGTTCACCCGGACTCGCGGTTCCATCCAGTTTTCCAATGATCTTNCCATTGCAGATAATCTCTACTTGTCCGGTTAAAATCCTGTCGGCAGTCCAGATTACATCTATTTCAACAGATTTCCTCCCTCTCAGTTTGATCTCATCACCCGGACCATAGCCACCGTTGATTTTCAGATCAAGGAATTCAGCATGGCCGTTTGTTGATACAACTGTCCTGCCCTGTTTAATACCTTCAATCCATTTCCTGTAAGTTAGCGGCTGATCTCTTACCTGCACATAAGTTAGCAATGAACCGAAAGGCCTGCTTTCGTTGCATGGAAAATCAGTTCCTGCAGTCCAGGCAAGTCTGAAGCCACAGTTTAAAAGCCTGTACCATGCATTTATGGCTGCATCATTCAGCCAGACATCCTCTGAAAGGAAATCAATTGTCCCCAGCGCTGCCTCAACGGGGTAATCAACTGGTATGCAGCATGTCAGATCATTCTGTATAGTGTCATTCAGGTATTGCATATGACAAAATCCCATTACAGCATCCTGTGCTTTTCCCCATTCAAGGATTTTAGACGATGATTCATCCCAAATCTGGTGTGCCTCATTTAAGCCCAGGAGGACTATGTGTCCTCCCAGTGCNTTGTTTTCAAATGTGACGCCTGCCGGGTCAAAATGCCATTCTGCATCCCAGTGTACGATCCGTCCGGGTTTTGAATAAGCTGCANCAGAGCCATTGACTTTAGGAAGATCTGTTTTGCTGTCCTTTACCTCACCGTTTCCCATGTCGGCAAGAACTGAAATAACATCCAGATCGTTGGTTTTCATCATCGAAGTCAGTTCCGTCTCGGATATTATTGAAGTTGTTTCCCCGCAATTCCGGTGAATATGAATATCTCCGGCATACCAGTCTGAAGGCTCCGGTTTCGTAATCTTCGTTGATGATAGTTCATCGGAAACCCCGATTATAGTAAAAACGGATTCCGGAGGTATGGAAACCGTGAAACCAGCACCGGACAAAGTAATATCTCGCCCTTCAGTTAAATTGTCTGTTGAATTGGTGCAGATTAACTTCATTTTTTTCTGAACCGGCAGACCTGAAAGTATTCCGCTAACAGCAATTGTCTGGCCGGAATTATTCCTGCCCACAATAACCAGGTTACCNTCGGGGTTGAGCCAGTCATAAGCCGACAGACTGCTGTCCTGACCGGTAACGCCGATCCGTACGGCACCTGGTCTGACAAACTTCATTATCTGGGCATGTTCAAAAAACTGTTTGCGAGGCTTCCAGCTCTCTGTAGATCCAATGTATTCGATCAAAGGTTTGCCTTCATCACCGGCCAGCCAGAAAACCCAGTCGTTGGGCGGCACGCTTCCGTAGCCATTTCTCCTGCCATGCTGGTAAACGCAGTCGAATCCGTCCCAGAAAATAAAAGCGCTGGCATTGTCATCGAGCTGGCCGAGCATGTTCCTGATACCTGCTGTTTCGGTCACCCAGAATGGCCTTGTGGGGTAAGAAGATTTGTATATTCTGTTCCGGTAATTTTCCGCATCGTTACCATATTGATGCACGCCCCACCATTTCAGTTTACCCATAAGATAATCGTCCTTAACCATTTCGTCAAGGCAATCACCAAAAAGGCGGTCTCCACCGGAGTCTGGAGCCACGAATCTGATATCACTCATTCCGATGGCATCGAGTTTTTCGGCAAGTTTCCTGATAATGCGCACATACTGGACCGCTTCCGGTATATTGGGCCCTTCCACTATTCCATCAGGATGGTCAGCACTTTTAGTCATAGCCATTATATCTGTTTCATTCATCGGAGAAACAAGAGAAAACAGAATTCCGGCAGTGTGCCTCATATAATATAGCAGCGCTGCAATCGACTCGACCAGTTCATCTTCCATTCCTGAGGCAATTGTAAGATCTGTACCACCCATCCAGCTTTTTTTCGGATCCGGAGCAGCCAGAGGCGCTGATGCCGGGGGTGCACCCATAAAACTGATTACAAGGCCATTGGTGATCCCTTTAATGTTAAGATAGCCCAGGGTATTCCATATACCCTGGAACCTGGGGGTTGAGAAAACAGTGTTATAGTAAGTCCAATTGAAGTTATCGGGATCCTTATCATCATTGACGGCTTCCCAGTCAATCTCCTCGATTACGGCCCTGAAAATGCTTGCTCCAAGAGAATCAACAAGAAGATCGATTGCCGGCTGCACAACCTTAGCATCCGCATATTCACCATTGTTCCACCATGATGTGTTTATGTTGACACCAAAGCCATCAATGGTCTGGTATCTTGTCGCCCCATCAATTTCAAGCCTTATTTCTTCAGGTTGGGCAGCAATTTTCAAAGGAATTGCTGCCAGTATTGAAAAAATCAGGCAGCTTATTGTCAGAGTCCTGAAATAAGAATATCGCATGGTTCGCTATGTTTAATTGTCAGAGCATAATCACCATTGCCAAGTTTATTGANAAGGTAAGAATCGGGCATCAGAAGATCGTGCATCTCAATCTCCTGTCCATTAATTGTTACCTTTTCAGGTTTGAAGGATAGCCTTAGATACTCAGTGCCATTTCCGGATAATGCAGTGTATCTTACCTGTTTTTCAGCATACTGAACCTTCCTGAGNATACCTTCTGAGTAAAGTATATGGTTTTCCCTGGGCGGAGCCCATTCAGGCACACCGGCAAAAGCCTGGTAAAACATTCTCGGGCATTCGCCGTAACAATCGGACCACCAGCTTGAGATGCCTTTGCTGACNGGGCTTTCAAAAGCCAGTCCGGTCGAATCATTACAGTAGGTCACCCAGTTCAGTGCGCGATAGGCTTTTTCTTTGTACGAATCATCCCCCGAAATTGAGAACCACCTTGCGCAAGCCGCCGCATAACGGGCCGTCTGGTAATCCATTTTGACAAGGAAGGTGTCCTGTTCACCCACAATGTTTGCACCCCACATTTCGGATGGTTCTCCCGGTCTGCTGCGGAATATAAAATTATCTTCGGTCCATCGGATAAGCTTAGGTATATCGGTTTCACGGTCAGGATTAAGTTCGGGATAGTCGAACATGCAAAGGGTTGCATTGCTGGCGCTCAGGTTGCTTTTATATGTATTGCTGTTAATATCTGTATCTGTATGCCCGTCNGTCCAGTATCCGGTCTTCATCGGGAATTGAAGGATGAAATCCCTTGCTTTGTCTCGTGCCTGAATATATCCGGTCACATTTCCGATACCAGTTCTGATCAGATTGTCGAACAGCATATAGCACCCGGTCCAGTTTGCTCCGTAAGGTGCAATGACCTTGCCGTCGCTCATCACTACACGGTATGGCCATACAGATTCAGTTGCTGTTCCTGTCCTTGCATTTTTTGCAAGAACATCGGCCACATTCAGCGCAGCTTCAAGATATCTGTTCTCCCCTGTGAACTGGTACATCCTGAAATAAGTCAGTCCCATTTCCCCTGCATGGTCTACCTGGATTTCGTCACAAACCATCACAGGGTGGTCGGAAAACCCCCGGAACAATGTATCTCCCGCNTTAGCGGTGGTGTAGGGAAAACGGGGCCATTCATAATCAGGGGAACTGGTTCCGTGATCCAGGGTATAATCTATTAATTTTCGAACGACATTCATTGCAGAGGAATCGCCGGAATAAGCATAATAGAGCCGTGCCGATTCAAACCAGTTTGGGATTTTTTCACCAATATCATTCATCCATGCATCAGGGACGATCGAGTCGTTCCTGACTCTGAATGCNCAATAGAAGAAGTATTGAGGGTATCGTGACCTGGGATCTGGTCCGGGAGAATCCGGTACTCTTGTCATTANAAAGTTCCATCGGAGACTAAGAAAATGATCATAGGCATTTTCGGCGGGAGAGTACCAGGGAACTATTTTTCCCTGTTGGTCAAGCACCACCTGATGGGTACAAAAAACTGTACTGGTTATCACCCTCATCTCTTTTTTGCACGAGGAGATGATAAAAAATATAAGAACGGCAATGAATAAATAACTTCTGAACCTGTAAGTTTTCATCAATGGTGATTCTTCAGGATTTTAAAATTACAATTTAGATTAAATTATTTTCGAAAGAGTGAAAAGATCTTTACAGATTGTAAGATCATTTTAGTTTGTGAGGAGAAAAAGGCAAGGATCTCTGACCTTCTGTGAGATAAGGAGCTTATCGGAATGGGATTTTGATGTGATGACTTTATATTGTACCTTTTAAGGTTGATTTTGGATTATTAACAACAATTTGTTAATATTGCAATCCGTTTTGGGGCCCATAGCTCAGATGGTTAGAGCACCTGACTCATAATCAGGGGGTCGCTGGTTCGATCCCAGCTGGGCCCACGCGCAGGCAGCCACATGGCTGCCTTTCCCGTTTCGCGCTGGGATCGAGCCACCCCTGCAGTCTGGCCCCTTCGCTAAAATCACGCACTGCGTGATTTTTTAACGCTCGGTCCTGATCCCAGCTGGGCCCACAAGAAAAAGAGCGAGAGTGAGAGCGGGAGCGAGCGAGCTCACTCTTTTTCCTCGCACTCGCTCTGACACTCACACTGTCAAAGAATTAGAAGGATCGAATATTTATAGCTAAGCTAATTTTGCCACCGCGGCAGTCTGACTCCTTCGCTAAATCACGCCACTGGCGTGATTCAATACGCTCGGCTCAATGTCAGTTTGGCGCCAGGATTTGAGGGAAAGTGAGGTGTTTTTGACCCAAAACTAATTAATAGATCGCTCCGCCAATGATGGCATCATAAATCATATCCTGATGCACTATTAAAGCCAACAATTATCNGTATATTAATACAGTATAAAAACAAAATGTCCCAGAGCATAAAATCTTGAGGTATTCGTANGTACAGTTCAATGCATATATCTATTNTTTTTTGTTGGTTGGTTTTAGTTCCATACCNAGTTGTAACATCAACCCTAAGTCATCTTCCAATCCCCACCATTCCTTTATTTTACCATTAATTATTGTCAACAAATGAAAAGCTGATTTTGTAACTTTCACTCCAGTGGGAGCAATTCCCTCGTATTGAACCGTTTGAGTACCATGCTGAACAAGTTTGACAGCCACTTTATCTCCTTCTGCAATCATGGTTTCTATCTCATGATGCCAATCAGGGAAAGATGTATAATACTTTTTGATATCTTTAAATACATCATCCTTTGTCCATGGCTTCTCTAATCCAGGTGCATTTAGTATAAAATCTTCTGAAAAGAGTTCATTCAATTTATTAAAGTCTTGCTTATCCACTGCTGCAAAAAAGTCATGTGCAATTGTCTTATTCTCATCATGTGTTTTAATCGTGGCTTTATACTTATCCAATTCTGCTTTCCGAGACTGGTTTTGGCAACCAGTCATAATTGAAAAAATCACTATAAAGAACAAAATAAAACTGATTCGGAATCTTGTTTTCATTTGATTGGGTTTTTGATTTATTAAAAAAAATAATGCTAAACCGGAAATATGATGCAAGTTACACCACTAAAGGCCTGAAGTCAAATAAATCTGAGCCACCGATTTATAAATCCAGAGAGTTAAAAACTATTCAAGTGTTCCAAGACTTTCTATTGAAGTGGTCAAAGAAGGACGGATGTTTTGGCTGAGAAAATGATGAAGTTCTTCAGAATACTAAATCTTGAAGCAACTTATTAATATCAGGAACT
>JGI20214J51650_10002976_pt1 | contig 10636 bp, 8 predicted proteins | sample WetSurMetagenome_FD_51650 | JGI IMG/M metagenome (IMG submission 51650)
ATCGGCGGGCTTCAAACAACACCTTCAAGGAGGACCGCCATGCAACATCAACTGATAACCAACCTGGATCGTTTTCACACCCAGATGAAGGCATTTCGCGAAGACGAGGAAACGCAGTGGAAGTACAGGGAGAAAGAATGGCAGCGGCAACGGCGAATCCTGAAAGAAGCGGGGGGCTCGGACGAACAATTCAAGGAAACGCTCAAGAAGGCGGGAATCAACGTCGGCGCGCTGGAGGCGGAATGGAAGAACGAACTGAAAAAGCAGAAGCGCGTGTTTGAAGAACTGCGAAAAATCGAAGCCCCGCCAAAAAAGCAGGGTCAGAAGGATCGCCTTCTTCTCGATCAAGGCATCTTTCGGCCGCCGCTCGAGATCAACACGTTGATCTATCCCCCCGCTCAAGACAGCTGGGGCAGTACGGAAGACTGCGGGCTCAACCTGGCTCTCGGGGAAATCAACGTGAAAGGCGAGGCGACAGGCGACGGCTGGGGATGGGAGGCATCCGCCTCACCCCCGCCCGCCACGTGTACGTTGTGGTTTGCCTACTTCCCGCCGAGAGCGGGTGAATTGACGGTGGAGCCGCACGTGGAGTTTGAAGGCGACGTCGCTCTCTACGCGCACGATCACTGGTATACTTCGACATGGGCCGANCTGGAAATGAAGCTGCAATTCGACCTTTTCCAATATTACTGGGATGGCGAGGTCACCACATCGATCCTTGACGTGCGTACCCAGAACATCAACACGGCCTATTGGGTCGACGATCATGTCGTCCTGTCGAAATCGTTGAGCGTCGCGGCCCGGGACCCCGTGTGGATCAAGCTGACCGTCTCCCATCAGTGNGACGCGCACTCGAGCGACGCGCATGTCTCGTACGATTTCCGCACCGGCTCCGACCGTCGTATCCGCGTCGAGTACATCCGGATTCACATGCCCGGAGAGCGCATTGTCGCGTTCCCTTGATCGCTCCATCAANGCCTGCCGGGGCGTCACGCAAGGTCTGTACGCCTCGGCGGGCATCCGTTTCCGGCGCCGTGGGTCAGCCATACCCTGATTGCAAGGTAAGGCATTTGGAGCCTTGCAACAGGCCCTCCTCCGATGGTCAGATGACATTCAATCCTGTAGGATTGTTCTTCCATTGACCGCCAACTCCGATTCAGGTCCTTGCTCTCCGCCCGACCATCCGAATCAAGGCGGGCAGGAGAGCAGGGACTCTGTCGGGGGGGCTCCCTCATCCGGCCTTCCGCCGGTGTCANATAATCTGCTTTCCGAAAGGAGTCTTCACCATGTCTCGTCCAATCCCTGCACTCGACCCCCTTGGCACCCGGGAAGAGAGAACCGGGTTTATCCGGACCGAGTCGATACGCCTGCCGTCATCTGACCGGCGCAGTGCAGCGCCAGGCCAGTCCGGTGATAAAGAAGAACCGGGTGTCACGCTGTGGGCCGGTCCGAAGGCCCTTTTCATCAATGCCGTGTTCCCGGGGATCGATCTCGATGACCTGCAAATNAGTATAACGGAAAAGCGCCTGGTCTTCAGCGGGCCACTGGGTGCCGACACCGCAATCAAAAAAGGACGACGTCCGCCCCGGGGCACCCCGAAGAATTTCTCGCATTCTGTCGAATTGCCCTACCCGGTCGATGCCGATCGAGCCGAGGTGCGCAAAGAAAACGGGCTGATCTCGATCATTCTGAAAAAAGACGAGTCCCCCGCTCGAGGCGGCAACTCCCACATGGAATCGTCCATCATGAATTCCATGAAACGCTACTTCGGGGACTTCGGCCGTTCAACGAATAAACGGACCGAGGAAGACAGGATCCTCCAGAGCCTCGAAAAATATTTCGAGTACATCGGAGGGAAGGAATCGATCTATCCCGGTGGGCTGAGATGACGGAGCGGATGCAGATATCCGCCGTGGAAGCCCACGAGCGGGTGACATCCGGAAAGGCTCTTCTGGTCTGCGCCTATCGTGACGACGATGCCTGCAGGAAGGTGCTGCTGGAAGGATCGATCTCGCTTTCCCGGCTCGAATCGAAACGTCCCGGATTGTCGAAGGATCAGGAAATCATCTTTTATTGCGCCTGACCGGACGACGGCGCCGCTGTCGGTCAGGCAGCAAAGTATAACCGCGAAGGGTTCGACCGGGCGGTGTTCATGGATGGCGGGGTGAAAGCCTGGACAGAGGCCGGATACAAAATGGGCACCGATACGTAACATCCGCCTGAACTCCGTCGCTCCGCCGATACCGCGTACAACAGCATCATGCAGTCCGCAGAGCGATCTGACGGACTCACCCGATCCCCCTCCTCCTCCCCTCACCCCCTCTGGCCCAACCCTGGGCGATGGGGTGATTTTTTCTGATTCAAAGTACGGCGTAACCGGCGCGTTTCCACCCTTCGACACCGCCGAGCAGGGCCTTTGTGTTGGGGTAGCCCATCTTCCTGTACTCCACTGCCCGACCGGCAGAGGTGTGTTCATTGACTCAGGCGCAGTAAAAGATGATCTCCCGTTCCTTCGACAGCCCAGGGAGAAGCTTCCGGAACTCGCCGANNGACAGGGCCATGTCCAGATGCATCGTCTCGAACGAGGTCTCGTCGTCGTAGGCGCAGACGAGGATCGCTTCCCCCGACTTCGCCTTTCTGTATGCTTCCTCAGGACCGATCCGGACAGCCGGCATGACGTACCCTCCTCCATTGAACTAATGTCTTTTTTCAAGATAACACAGGTGGCCGGTGTGGGGAAGCGAGCGACCGGGGCTCTTATCCCTGATGCCTCCTAAGGGTTTGCATCTCCATAAATCAGGTTAATGCTGATTTCACGATGTGCCTTTCAATGGGAAAATTTTGAGAGTAAATGGGACATCGGATTGAACAGGTGTGACGGGAATGCACGTGAGAAGCGCTGCTGTGACAATCATCGTTTGCCTTTGGCTTGCGGGGTGCGCCGTCGGACCCGATTTNAAGCGGCCCGATGCGCCTGCGGTGCGTTCCTACACCGAAGGGACCCTGCCCGCCGAAACTGTGTCGGCTCCGGGTACCGGCGGCTCGACACAACGCTTCGTCCAGGGCGCAGACATCCCCGAACAGTGGTGGACGCTTTTCCGTTCCGAAACGATCAACGCCCTGATCCTCCGGGGTCTCGAGAACAACCCGACACTGGAAGCGGCGAAGGCAACGCTCCGGGTGGCACAGGAAAACTGGCGCGCCCAGTACGGGTCGCGCTTTCCCGNCGTGGGCGGGAGTTTCTCGGCATCGCGGCAGCAGATATCGGGAGCCTCCTTCGGGTCATCCCAGGTGATCAGCCCCTTTGATCTTTTCAACGCCTCGGTGAATGTCACCTACATGCTCGACGTGTTCGGGGGATTGACCCGCCAGCTCGAGACCCTCCAATCACAAACGGATTATGAGAGATACCAGCTCGAAGCGGCCTATCTTACCTTGACGTCGAATATCGTTACCACGGCCCTGCAGGAGGCGTCTCTTCGAGCGGCAATCCGGGCATCGCAGGAGATCCTTGCAGCCCAGGAGAAACAGCTNGGCATCACCGAGGGACAATTCCGCCTCGGCGGAGTTTCGGGTGTGGAAGTGCTCGCCCAGCGGACCCTGGTCGCGCAGACGCGGGCCACGATACCGCCCCTGGAAAAACAGCTCGCGCAGACCCGGCACCTCCTGGCGGTCCTGGTCGGCAGTTTTCCCGGCGAGGCGTCCTTTCCCGAAATCGATCTCGATGCGATGACCCTGCCCCAGGATCTCCCCGTGAGCCTGCCGTCCAACCTCGTGCGACAGCGCCCCGACATCCTGGCCTCGGAGGCCCTGCTCCACGCGGCTTCCGCCCAGATCGGCGTGGCGACGGCGAACCTCTACCCGCAGATCACCCTGTCGGCTGGTGCCGGTGTGGAGGCAGCCACGTTCGGGGACCTGTTCAACTCCAACGCGGGCGTCTGGAATTTCGGAGGGGGATTGCTGCAGCCCCTCTTTCAGGGCGGGCAGCTCCTGGCCAGGCGCCGGGCCGCCATTGCCGCGTATGACCAGGCGCGTGCACAGTATCGCGAGACGGTCCTTTTTGCATTCCAGAATGTTGCCGATGTCCTTCGCGCACTGGAATCCGATGCACGCGCTCTCAGTGCGCAAAAGGAGGCCGAATCGGCCGCACGCGCCACCCTCGATCTCACCCGCGAGCAATACCGGATGGGCGCCGTCAGCTACCTGGCCCTGTTGATCGCCGAGAGGCAATACCAGGCGGCCTGGCTCGGTCTCGTCCGGGCACAGGCGACGCGCTTCGCCGACACCGCCGCGCTGTTCCAGGCGCTTGGCGGCGGCTGGTGGAACAGCCGCCCTGACATCGAACCCCTGGCTGTAAAGGACGAACGGTAAGATGAAACTGCCCCGAATCGAAGGCAAGCAGCTCAGGCACATGATCGTCATGCTGGTGTGCGTCGCCGTGATCTTCGGCATCGTCTTCGGCTACAAAGCCTGGCAGGCGCAGAGGATGAAGAAATCCATGGCGGGCCAGATCCCCCCGGTGACGGTTTCCGCGATGAAGGCNGAGCTTCAGCCCTGGCAGCCGCGGATCAGGGCGGTGGGAAGCCTCCGGGCCGTTCGCGGCGTCGACGTGACGAGCGAGATCAACGGCCTCGTGAAGACCCTGCATTTCGCCTCCGGGGACGTCATCCCGGCGGGCCAGCTTCTCGTTCAGCTCAATGCCGATTCAGACATCGCCCAGCTGCACGCGCTCGAGGCAGCTGCGGAGCTTGCAGAGACCGTCTACGAGAGGGACAAGAAGCAGCTGGCCATCCAGGCCGTGAGCCAGGCGACGGTCGATGCCGACAGTGCCGACCTGAAAGGCAAGAAGGCGCTGGCCGCCCAGCAGGCGGCGCTCATCGACAAGAAATCCATCCGTGCGCCCTTCGCGGGGAAACTGGGCATCACGACGGTCAATCCCGGTCAGTACATCAATCCGGGAGACAAGATCGTCACCCTGCAGACCCTCGACCCGATCTACATTGATTTCTACCTGCCCCAGCAGGAGCTTTCGCGCATCGCGATCAATCAGAAGCTGAGCGTCTCCGCTGACGGCTATCCCGGGCAGACCTTCAGCGGAAGGATCACGGCCATCAACCCCCGTGTGAATTCCGATTCGCGAAACATTCAGATCGAGGGGATTCTCTCGAACCCGAAGCAGTTGCTGCTGCCCGGCATGTACGCATCGATTCAGATCGCGGCCGGCGAGAAGAGTAATTACATCACACTCCCGCAGACGGCCATCTCCTTTAACCCTTACGGAAACACGGTCTTTGTCTTGGAACAGGGCGAGACGGGCCCGGAGGGAAAGCCCCGGCTCATCGCCAAACAGAGGTTTGTCAAGACCGGACTGACCCGCGGCGACCAGATCGCCATCCTGGAAGGAATCAAGGAGGGGGAGCTCGCGGTCACCGGCGGCCAGCTCAAGCTCAGGAGCGGCAGCGTCGTGATCGTCGACAACCGTATCCCGCTGACCAACGAACCCGCCCCACAACCGGTTGACGACTAGCCCGAGAGGCACTCCATATGCACTTCACAGACCTGTTCATCCGCCGCCCGGTACTGGCCTCCGTGGTCAGCCTGTTCATCCTCGTGCTGGGACTGCGCTCGATCGGTGTTCTCAACGTGCGTGAATTCCCCTTTACGCAGAACGCGGTTGTCACCGTCACAACGGTCTATTTCGGCGCCGACCCGGCCCTGATTGCCGGCTTCATCACCTCGCCGCTCGAAAACTCCATCGCCCAGGCCAACGGAATCGACTACCTCAGCTCGTCGAGCCTGCAGGGTGTGAGCACGATCCAGGCGACCCTGCGTCTGAACTACGACCCGGCCAAGGCGATGACGGAGATCAACACCCGGGTGAACGCGGTGTTGAACCAGCTCCCGAAAGAAGCGCAGCAGCCCGTCGTCACCCTGACGGTGGGCGAGTCCATCGACTCGATGTACATCGGCTTTTACAGCAAGGAGCTGCCGACCAACAAGATCACCGACTACCTGTTCCGGGTCGTCCAGCCGAAGCTGCAGGCAGTCGAAGGGGTGCAGACGGCCGAGATCCTCGGCAAGCGCCTGTTTGCCATGCGTGCATGGCTCGACCCCTGGAAGATGGCGGCTCACGGCCTGACCGCCACGGACGTGAGCAACGCCCTGGCCGCTAACGATTTCATCTCCGCCGTGGGCAGGACCAAGGGGCAGATGGTCACCGTGGAGCTCACCGCCGCCACGGGCCTTCACAGCGTCGACGAGTTCAGCAACCTGGTGATCAAGCAGGTCAACGGGGCGGTCATCCGGCTGGGCGACGTGGCCAGGGTCTCCCTCGGCTCGGAAGACTACGACACGGCCGTGGCGTTCGACGGTGAAAGCGCCGTCTACATCGGGATCCAGGTGGCGCCAACCGCCAACCTGCTCACGGTGATCCGGAACGTCCGCAGTGCGTTCCCGTCGATCGAGGCCGAGCTGCCCGAGGGCCTGGATGCGCGGATCGTTTACGACGCCACGCGGTACGTGAACAGCTCGATCCGGGAGGTTGTGATTACCCTGGTCCAGGCCCTGCTGATTGTGACAGCCGTCATTTTCCTGTTCCTTGCCTCCTTCCGCTCCGTCAGCATTCCCGTCATTGCCATGCCGCTGTCACTGATCGGGACATTCTTCATCATGATGATCTTCGGCTACTCGATCAACCTGCTGACCCTTCTGTCCCTGGTGCTCGCGATCGGTCTTGTCGTCGACGACGCCATCATCGTGGTGGAAAACGTGGACCGGCACATGGCCGACGGGATTGCGCCCCTTCCGGCGGCGATTGCGGGTGCGCGGGAACTTGCCGGTCCCATCATCGCGATGTCGGTCGTGCTCATTGCCGTCTATATCCCGATCGGCTTCATGGGCGGCCTCACCGGGGCGCTGTTCACGGAATTCGCCTACTCCCTTGCCGGGGCCGTCGCCGTCTCGGCCGTCGTTGCACTGACCCTCTCCCCGATGATGTGCTCGCGCATGCTGAGGCCCGTCCAGGAAAATGAAAAGCACCGCTTTCTGACCTTCTTCAACCGCCAGTTCCAGCGGCTGCGCCGCCGCTATGAGGCTCTTCTGCACGTCACCCTCGACAACCTGCCTGTCATTGCCGTGTTCGCCGTCATCATCCTGGTGAGCAATTACTTCCTCTACGTGACGGCGAAAAGCGAGCTGGCTCCCCAGGAAGACCAGGGAATCGTCATCTCGCTCATTACGGCAGCGCCCGACGCCACTCTGCAGCAGACCCAGCTCTACTCCAGCGAAGTCTACCGGATCCTCTCAGGGTACCCGGAAACCGACCATGTCTTTCAGCTCGACGGGCTGGGCGGTCTCAACACGGGCATCGCTGGGATGGTGCTGAAACCGTGGGATGAGCGGAAGCACACGACGATGCAGCTGCAGATGCCGGTCCAGATGCAGCTCGGCGGAATTTCCGGCGTGCGGGCCGTTGCATTCCTGCGGCCGCCGCTGCCCGGCGCCGGCCGCGGCCTGCCCGTGCAGTTCGTGATCGGCACAACCGATCCCTACGATCAGCTCAACGGGGTCCAGCAGGCATTGATGGAAAAGGCCATGGCGACCGGAATGTTCGCCTTCCTGGATACCGACCTCAAGATCGACAAGCCGCAAGCCAGTATAGAGATCGACCGTGACAAGGCAGCACTCCTGGGGCTGACCATGCGGGACATTGGCGCCTCCCTGGGTTCCATGCTCGGGGGCGGGTATATCAACTACTTCGACATTGCCGGCCGCTCCTACAAGGTCATCCCGCAGGTGATGCAGCGCGACCGGCTCAACGCCGCGCGCCTCCTGGACTACTACATCACGACGCCAAGCGGCGCCACCGTCCCGGTCTCGACCGTCGTGAGCCTCAAGCCAAAAGTTGTCCCGGAATCGATCAACCACTTCCAGCAGCTCAACGCGGCAACGATCTCGGCAGTGCCGATGGCAGGCATCACCCTCGGGGATGCGCTGGGTACGCTGAAGTCCCTGGCCGCGGACGTCCTGCCTGCAGGCTACAGCATCGACTACGCGGGCCAGTCCCGTCAATATGTACAGGAAACGAAAGCCTTCCTCGTGACGTTCTTCTTTGCCCTGATCATCATCTTCCTGTCGCTGGCGGCNCTNTTCGAGAGCTTCCGGGACCCGGTCATCGTGCTCATCAGCGTGCCCATGTCGATCTGCGGGGCGATGCTCTTCATCAGCCTGGGCATCGGCAAGGCCAGCCTGAATATCTACACGGAAGTGGGCCTCGTGACCCTGATCGGTCTGATCAGCAAGCACGGGATTCTCATCGTGCAGTTCGCCAACGACCTGCAGCGCGAGGGCAANGCCAAGCGGGANTCGATCGAGGCGGCGGCAGCCATCCGCCTGCGCCCGATCCTGATGACCACGGCGGCAATGGTGCTCGGGGTCGTNCCTCTCGTGCTGGCCTCGGGAGCCGGCGCAGAGGGACGCTTCAACATGGGGCTCGTGATCATGACCGGCATTTCCATCGGCACCCTTTTCACCCTCTTCGTCGTGCCGGCCATGTACATGTTTCTCGCCACGGATCATGCGAAACAACGAACGGCTCCCAACTGATTCATCTCCAATGCTGCCTGAATCGCACCTGCGACTTTCCCTGATGGGGCAATAAGGCATTCAGTCGGCCTAAATCAGTTTCCCGCTGACTACATTCCAGCGGTTCATCCTGTATATTGATTTTGGAAAGCAGAGTAGGAACACGGCAGTATCCTCAACGTGCGTTCCATGCCCTATTCGTTCCTGAAACGATACTCCCGCGATTTCCCCGGCCACAGACAACCCTATTGACCAGAGTTCAGGAAGGAGGAGAACATGAACAACAAAATAGTGATGCTGATGGCCTTTGTCATCGGCCTGGCCCTGGTGACGGGCTGTGCAACGATGCCCCCCGCTCCGGCGAAGGATCTCAACCCGATGCTGCGCTCCGGCGAGCGGGTCCAGAAGACGAACAATTTCGAAGTGATCATGGACAGCTCGGCATCCATGGAATCCCCTCACGGATGGGTCCAGACCTGTGTATCAGACCAGACCCCGGGCACCGCCCAAGCGGCCCGCGTGATGCAAACCAACAAGCGGGACTATGAGGTGTTCCTCGTGCAGCTCTTCAACGACACAATCCCTGACCTGAAACTGACCGCCGGGCTTCGCGATTTTGCAGGTGAGCACTGGATGGGAAAAGATCTCGATACGAAGCTGTGGTACGGGATGGCTCCCTGGATGAAGCAGGATTTTGGCAAGGCCGTATCGTCAATCAAGACGTATGGAGTGGAGAGCCCTCTTGAAAAGGCCCTCGACGCCGCTACTGTGGACCTCAAGCCGCTGTCAGGCAAATCGGCCGTCATCGTCTTCTCGGACGGCCTAGACATGCCCAAAGCGCCGGCCTCCGCCCAAACAATGAAGGCCGCCATGGGGGATAACGTCTGCATCTACGCCGTGCAGATCGGCAAAGAACCCGCGGGCAAGGCGCTTCTGGAGCAGGTTGTGAAAGCGGGACAATGCGGCGCCTTCGTGAACGCCTCCGAAATCGAGTCGCCGGAGGGGATGGCCGCCTTCGTCGAGAAGGTCTTCCTCGGTCCNCCCGCCATGGCAGCGGCTGCGGGTCCGGCCCCTGTTTATCCGCCGTCGGCTCTTCCCCCGGGAGTTCCCGGGAAGCTTGAAGCCGTCTACTTCGATTTTGACAAGTACAACATCAAGCCCGGCTTCAAGGACGCCATGCAGAAGAATGCAGACTGGCTCAAGGCGAACAAGGACTACAATATCCGGATCGAGGGCAACTGCGACGAGCGGGGCACCAACGAGTACAACATGGCGCTCGGTCAGCGCAGGGCCGATGCGGCAATGAAGTCCCTCGTGACCCTGGGTGTGGGCAAAGACCGGATCAGCACCGTGAGCTATGGCGAAGAGAAGCTCGTCTGCACGGAGCAGAACGAAGATTGCTGGTCCAGGAACAGAAGGGACGACTTTGTCGTCGTGAAACCGTAATGACTGCTGAACCGGCAGCACGGCGCCGCCGGCAAATCGATTGAACCGCGGCGGCACTGTGCTGTTTTCCCTGCTGCAGTGAACGGATACCGTCCGGCTACCGGCATCCCCGGGGTACTTGCCTGCGGCCGGCCTGCGTTTTCAGGAGGTTCGAGACGACCATGGAACTGGGACTCCTCGTTCTAGAGTCCGTGCTGCTCGTGGCGACCGTCATCCTGCTGGTTTACGGCATTTACGAGGGGAAACGGAGAGACGTCCTGCTCAGGGAAGTGGGAAGAGCGACCCGGGTGCTCACGAGGCAGGAATACTTCTTCTCCATCATGGATGCGATGCTGGCTGCGAAGCGCGAGATCGTCGGATGCATCACCGGCAGGCCCCCGACCGGCGACGATGTGAAGATGGCAAGACAGATCATCGACTCGATCGAGAAAATGACCCGGAAGGGGGTCATCGTCAAGTACCTTCTGCCCAAGTTCCCGGACCGGCTGCAAATCGGCGTGCAGTACGCGAAGGCGGGAGCGGAGGTCCGCTTCAGCAGCTGTCTCATGGTTCACAACATCCGCTATATCGTCGTGGATGAGAGGATCGTCGTGCTCGGCATCCCGGA
>JGI20214J51650_10002977_pt1 | contig 10633 bp, 7 predicted proteins | sample WetSurMetagenome_FD_51650 | JGI IMG/M metagenome (IMG submission 51650)
CATCACTACCAAAACCGTGGTGGAAAGTTATATATGATTTTTCCTCTCTTACAACATGGATCGATAACAGCCTTCATAGTTCAATGTCATCATTTTGGGCTACCATAACAGAATTGGTTATCATAGGCGTACTCATCCTGCTTTTTTATGCCCTGGTTGGTTTGTTCCTTGTATATGCTGAAAGGAAAGTATGCGCTTTCATGCAAAACAGGCTCGGACCAAACAGGGTTGGACCATTTGGGATCTTCCAGACGATTGCGGACCTGTTCAAATTACTTTTTAAGGAGCTGGTCCCGATCAAGAATGCAGATGGTTTCCTCTTTAATCTCGCCCCTTTTATTGTCATTATAGCATCATTTATGGCAATCGCTGCTATTCCGTTTGCAAAAGGACTTCATGCAATTGATATGAATATCGGAGTGCTATATGTTATTGCGGTATCTGCAATGGGAGTCATAGGTGTTTTGCTTGCAGGCTGGTCGAGTAATAACAAATATTCTTTAATTGGTGCGATGCGAAGCGGAGCCCAGATCGTGAGTTATGAATTATCGGTTGGCCTGGCACTGATCACTGTTGTCATCCTTGCAGGATCGATGCAGCTTTCAGTAATAGTTGAAGCACAGAGAGATGGCTGGTTTATTTTCAAAGGGCATATCCCGGCCTTCATTGCATTTGTAATATTTCTTATTTCAAGTACTGCTGAAACTAATAGAGGACCGTTTGACCTCGCTGAAGCTGAGTCTGAACTTACTGCGGGTTATCACACAGAATATTCCGGTATAAAATTCGCATTCTTTTTCCTTGCAGAATATATAAATATGTTCATCGTGGCTTCCATCGCTGCAACAGTTTTCCTGGGAGGCTGGATGCCATTTCATGTCGGTCACCTGGAAGGATTTAATCATATAATGGATTTCATCCCTCCGTTTATCTGGTACATAGGCAAGACATTCTTTGTCATATTCCTCATGATGTGGTTCAAATGGACTTTCCCAAGGCTAAGAATTGATCAGCTTTTAACACTGGAATGGAAGTATCTTCTTCCTATCAATCTGGTTAATGTTCTGATTATGGCATTTATAGTTCTTATGGGCTGGCATTTTTAATAGTAATTAACTTTATATTTATCTCTGAATGAGAAGTATAATAAATTATCTGAAAGAAATAATATTTGGTGTCTGGTCACTAATGAAAGGTATGAAAGTAACAGGATCATACTTTTTCAGACCAGGTACAATCGTAACTCAGAAATACCCGTCTAATAGAAAAACCCTNGTGATGACTGAGCGTTTCAAAGGTGAAGTTGTGATGCCTCATAATGAAAAGAACGAACATAAGTGCACCGGTTGCGGGATTTGCGAATTGAATTGCCCTAATGGCACAATTGAGATAATCTCAAAAACTATCATTACCGAGGATGGAAAAAAGAAGAGGGCAATTGACAAACACATATACAGGTTAGGCATGTGTACTTTCTGCGCTTTATGTGTTAAGACCTGTCCTTCGAATGCGCTTGCCTTTTCCCAGAAATTTGAACATGCCGTCTTTAACAGGGCTCTTCTTATAAAAACTTTAAATAAACCGGGTTCACAATTAATGAAAGGAGTTGAATAATGGCCTCTAATCAGATTATGTTTATTCTATTTGCAACGATGATTGTCATCTTTTCAATTCTGACAGTCACCAGTCGCAGGATATTAAGAGCAGCAGTTTATCTTTTGTTTGTTCTGGTATCTACTTCAGGACTTTATTTCATGCTTAATTATCAGTTCCTGGCNGCCGTTCAGCTTACTCTCTACGCAGGAGGTATTGTGGTACTGATCATCTTCTCGATCCTCCTTACAAGTCANATAAGTCAGAGTTTTGAGCCATCAGAATTGAAGAAGAATATATTTTCAGCTCTCGCTGCAATTACCGGAGCCATTTTGTCAATAGTGACAATTCTCGATTTCAGNTTTTCAGCTACTACTGAGGCAGCACAAGAGGTANATATGAGACTTATCGGAAAAAGTCTGCTGTCGGTTGATCACGATGGTTATGTGCTTCCTTTTGAAGTAATATCTGTTTTNCTTCTTGCAGCTATGGTCGCAGCTATAGTAATTGCCAAAAAGGGAGCGCCTAAAAAAACCGAATTAACAAATCTAAATCAGAAATAATATGAGTTCAGGAATACCCTTACAATATTTTTTGGTTCTGGCAACAATAATGTTCTTTGCAGGAGTTTACGGATTCCTGACACGTCGGAATCTGATAACTATTCTTATGTCGGTGGAACTGATCCTGAATTCAGTAAATATTAATTTTCTGGCTTTTAACAGGTACCTCTATCCACATAAACTTGAAGGTATGTTCTTCAGTGTCTTCGTCATTGCTGTTGCAGCTTCTGAAGCAGCTGTAGCAATTGCGATTATAATCAACATATACAGGAGGTTTACAACAATAAATGTTGAAGACGTTAATGAAATGAAATATTAATATGATAAACTTCAATTATACAATCTGGATACTGGTTCTGCCCTTTTTTATGTTCATTTTTCTGGGACTGGCCGGGCATAAATACTTTCCAAAGCTGTCAGGTATCTTGGGAACATGCGGACTGGGGATAATTACAGTTCTGTCGTACATTACTGCGTACAAATACTTTTTTACAAGCGAAAAGGCAGATGGAGCTTATCAGAAAATAATTGCATTCAATTTCACCTGGCTTCAGTTTACAGATAAGCTTCATATTGACATTGGCGCGCTTCTCGATCCGATTTCAGTGATGATGCTTGTTGTAATATCGACGGTATCATTTATGGTTCATATTTACAGTCTCGGATATATGAAAGGAGAAAAAGGCTTTGAGCGATTCTTTTCATTTCTCTCCCTCTTCAGTTTTTCGATGCTGGGACTCGTATTGGCTACTAACATTTTCCAGATGTATATTTTCTGGGAACTTGTAGGTGTTTCTTCTTTTCTGCTTATCGGTTTCTATTACCAGAAACCATCAGCTGTCAGAGCTTCAAAGAAGGCATTTATTGTTACACGATTTGCTGATCTCGGATTCCTTATCGGTATCCTGATATTATCGTTCAATACAAAAACATTTGATTTTATTTCTCTTACAAACCCTGCAGGAACTGCTATCACGCAGGGCGCCGGCATTGGTTTCCTGGGACTTTCCATTATGACGTGGTCGATGATTTTTGTCTTTATGGGAGGCGTCGGAAAATCAGCAATGTTCCCGTTCCATATTTGGCTTCCCGATGCGATGGAAGGACCTACTCCGGTATCGGCGTTAATACATGCTGCAACAATGGTTGTTGCAGGTGTATACCTGGTTGCCAGAATGTTTCCTATTTATGCAATAGCGGCACCTGTGGCGCTGAATGTTGTTGCATATGTTGGGGCTTTCTCTTCACTGTTTGCTGCTGTTATCGCCTGTACCCAAACAGATATTAAAAGAGTTCTTGCTTATTCCACGATGTCGCAGATAGGATTAATGATGTGCGCACTTGGAATTGCAGGGTATGGTGGTCATGAGGGATTAGGTTATATGGCATCGATGTTCCATCTTTTCACCCATGCCATGTTTAAGGCACTTCTCTTCCTCGGAGCAGGAGCTATTATTCATGCCGTGCACAGTAATTATATGACCGATATGGGTGGCCTGAGAAAATATCTTCCTATTACCCATATTACATTCCTGATTGCATGTTTAACTATTGCCGGTATTCCTCCTTTCTCAGGATTCTTCAGCAAAGATGAAATACTTACTGCAGCATTCGAGAGTAATAAAGTACTGTTTGCAGTTGAATACGCAGTTGCCGGGCTGACAGCATTTTATATGTTCAGGCTCTATTTCAGCATTTTCTGGGGAAGAGACACCCAATATCATCATACCCCGCACGAAGCACCCGCAACCATGACCATTCCTCTTATCATACTTGCGATAGCTTCAATATTTACAGGATTTATACATTTCAATAAATTTGTTACTTCCGACGGTAAAGTTCTTGAAAGCGAACTTGAGATGATGATAGCGATACCATCGGTACTTATAGGATTACTGGGAATTGGAATTGCTTATATCATGTATATTAAAGAAAGCTCTATCCCCGATAAACTGGCTGCAACTTTTAAATACGGATATAAATGGGCCTATAATAAGTTCTACATAGATGAAGTATATCTTTTCGTCACGAAAAAGATCATATTCAGATATATAGCAGAGCCGGTCGCATGGTTCGACCGTCATGTTGTCGATGCAACAATGAATATGATTGCAACTGTTACCCAGGGAGTCTCATTCAGGATCAGGGGATTTCAATCGGGTCAGTTACAGAAATATGCTTTTGTCTTCATTACCGGGGCAATAATGCTGGCAATATTATTTATATACCTGTGGAAATAAATGATAATCTAGAAAAAGACTTTTAATTATGGATATTTTATCTCTGTTTGTAGTAATTCCGGTCTTAACAATCACAGCTATCCTGCTCCTTAAAGATACGCGACAGGTTCGTCTGGTCTCAATTTTTGGTATGGGGCTTCAGTTATTGATGGCTGCCTTCCTTGCATACTTATACCTCAGTGCCCGTCATGCCGGAAATCTTGATGAGATGTTATTTGTTAAGGACCATCTATGGTTTAAAAGTCTCAATATTCATTATGCTGTTGGTGTGGATGGGATATCCGTTGCTATGATATGCCTTACTTCGCTTGTGGTATTTGCAGGGATTTTTGCATCGTGGGAAGTGGAGATACTGACCAAAGAATTTTTTATTTCTCTTATTCTCCTGGCAACCGGGGTTTTTGGTTTTTTCATCTCTATTGATCTTTTCACTATGTTCCTGTTTTATGAGCTGGCTGTTATACCTATGTATCTGTTGATAGGAATATGGGGAACCGGCCCAAAAGAATATTCAGCAATGAAACTTACACTAATGCTGATGGGCGGATCAGCATTGCTTCTGGTGGGTTTGCTTGGGATATACTTTAATTCTTCTCCTGATAGTAGCCGGTTGACTTTTAATATCCTGGAGATATCAAAAGTTGTTATCCCGTTACCGGCTCAAAGATTGTTTTTCCCGTTGACATTTGTGGGATTTGGTGTTCTTGGTGCATTGTTTCCTTTTCATACATGGTCGCCNGATGGACANGCCTCCGCTCCTACTGCAGTTTCGATGTTACATGCAGGTGTTCTNATGAAACTCGGCGGATATGGCGCATTCAGGGTAGCTATTTTCCTTATGCCCCAGGCAGCACATGAATTGTCGTGGATATTTATTATTCTGACTTCAATAAGCGTAGTTTACGGAGCCTTTGGAGCAATTGCCCAGAAAGATCTGAAATATATAAACGCTTACTCTTCTGTAAGCCATTGCGGGTTGGTGCTTTTCGCAGTACTGATGATGAATCAGACGGCTATGAACGGTGCCATTATCCAGATGATTTCTCACGGATTGATGACAGCACTTTTCTTTGCATTGATAGGCATGCTTTATGGACGTACTCACACCAGAATGATAAATGAAATGGGAGGTCTGATGAAGGTGATCCCATTCCTGTCTGTTTGTTATGTGATTGCCGGTCTTGCTTCACTGGGTCTGCCGGGATTGAGTGGATTTGTTGCTGAAATGACAATATTCGTGGGTGCGTTCCAGCATCCCGAGCTCTTTTATCGTATTGTGACAATTCTGGCAGTTTCTTCAATTGTGATAACTGCCGTATATATTCTGCGTGTTGTGGCAATTTTATTGCTTGGTCCGACAACAAATGAACATTTTGAACATCTTCCTGATGCAAAATGGTTTGAAAAAATATCTGTCGTAACGTTGATTGGGTCAGTTGCCGCGATTGGGCTGGCTCCTTTCTGGTTATCGACAATGATCGGAACAAGCCTTCATCCGATTATTGAAAAAATTTTAGCACTTAAGCCATTTTGAGTGGTCTCTTTATAAATATATTGGATAATATTAAAATATGAGCACAGGAAATTTTTTGATAATGCGTCATGAACTGCTGCTGATTACCGCAGCTCTTTCAGTATTGATCGCCGAGATATTCTGGGATCAGGATAAGAAAAAAAATATAAGCCTCTTTTCAATAATCCTTTTTGGGATCATAACTATAATCGGATTTATTCCTTCACCAGCAGGCACTCTTTTCGGTGGCATGTATGTTTCTTCAGGTACAACATTTCTTATGAAGAATATCCTTAATATCGGAGCATTACTTGTATTTATCCAGTCCGTCACCTGGCTCAACAAAGAAGAAAATTCTGAAAAAATAAGCGAATACTTCCTTTTGCTCATTTCAACTCTGGTTGGAATGAACTTTATGATATCTGCAGGTCATTTTNTGATATTCTACATTGGGATTGAACTCGCAACTATTCCAATTGCTGCTCTGGCAGCATTCGATCGTTATAAGAACAAATCAGCAGAAGCTGGTATTAAGCTTATTCTGTCATCTGCACTATCATCGGGTGTTCTGCTTTATGGATTATCTATGATTTACGGAACCACCGGAACACTCTATTTCAGTGAGGTGGCTAAGCTCTTTGGCAATAGCTCTCTTCAGATACTTGGCTTTATCTTCTTCTTCTCAGGAATGGCATTCAAAATATCAATTGTTCCATTCCATTTGTGGACGGCCGATGTATATGAAGGATCACCTGTAAATATAACATCTTATCTGTCTGTCATTTCTAAAGGAGCTGCTGTATTTATTCTGATGATAATCCTCTTTACTGTCTTTCCTGTTATTATGGCAACATGGCAAAAAACGATATTCGTTACTTCGGTACTTACTATGACGATCGGAAATCTGTTTGCCATTCGTCAGCAGAATCTCAAGAGGTTTCTGGCATTTTCCTCAATATCACAGGCCGGGTATATCCTTCTGGGTTTAATAGGAGGAAATCAGCTTGGAATGGCATCAGTTATATATTATGTTTTGGTTTATATCTTCTCAAATCTTGGAGCTTTTGGTGTCGTTACTGCGATTTCAAATGCCACCGGCAAAGAAAATATCGACGATTATAATGGACTTTACCATACTAATCCAAAATTAAGTCTCATTATGACGCTGGCATTGTTCTCNCTTGCCGGTATACCACCTGTNGCCGGATTTTTTGGTAAGTTTTTTCTTTTCACGGCTGCAGCACAGAAAGGGTTTTATCTTCTTGTTCTTCTTGCAGTATTNAATACAATAATTTCATTATTTTATTATCTGCTTGTTNTAAAGGCAATGTTTATTAACAAAAGTGATAGTCCAATCGAAAAATTCAGGAGTGATTTCCCAACCAGGTTTGCTCTTGGAATTTGTATTGCTGGAATCGTCGTAACNGGTTTTGCAAGCATAATTTTTGAAGCAATTAAGAATTTAAGTTTTGGAGTCTGACGAAGATACAATATGAAAGAAATAAATTTAACCGCAAAGCACGCAAAGAGCTAAGAACTAAGCTCGCAAAGANCTGAACAAGATGGTTCTGACTTTGCGACCTTTGGATTTAAATCTTTGCGTTCNGATAGCTATCGGAATTTGTGGTTAATGGATTTTTAAGCNACCATTAAAAAGATATAAGACATGGCAATAGATAATGCAAAACATATAATTGGTGAGATTGATAATGTTCGTTGCACTATTGTGGAAACCGGAGCCACACTCGAACGTGTTGCTTTCCTGAGCGATTTACTGAGCTTCAACAACCTTGAAGTAAAAGAACTGAAGGAGATATCTGANAATCCTGATGGTGAGCCAAAATATACAATCGGAGTAACAGATCTGTTGTTTAATCCTGTATTTGCCATATATGAGAGACAGTTAAAAAACCGGGAAGGAACATTTGTCACCCCCGGATACTGGAAACAGGAATGCATCGATTGTGATCCACGTTACTGGATGCGCAGACAGACCGAAAAGAATTCCTAAAAAGAATTATCTTTATTTTAATTTTTTTCTTAATATTTGTTCCTGTATAGGATCATAATAGAATCTTTTTCCATTTTACCCACTTCATGAAACTAACCAAGAAGTTTCTCTTTATACCTTTTGTACTTGCATTGTTTTCGTACTTGTTCTATTCTGCATATAAAGATGTAAGAAACAGGACTTTAACTGAGTTTAATAATCAGCAGTCTACATTAGCAAAGCAAGCCTCCAGAGGAATTGAAGGTTTCTTTATTTATTATCAGCGTGAACTATCCTTCATGTCAAGACTAAAGTATATTTCAGATCTTGACGATCAGGGAAAAACTTTGCTGGCTGACTTTTACATGAGTCACTCTGACCAGATTGAAGCTATTTCAATGGTGGATGAAAAAGGAGTTCTAAAATATACTTATCCAGTTAATACGCCAGCAACCGGCAGGGATATTTCAAATCAGGAACATATAAAAACTGTGATTACAACACATCAGCCAACTGTAAGTGATGTATTTANTTCAGTACAGGGCTTCAGAACGATTGCCTATCACATACCTGTAATAATTGAGAATGTTTATAAAGGAAGTTTAGCAATACTGATTCCAATCGATAAACTCGGAAAAAGGTATCTGGAAAATATCAGGACCGGAGAAACAGGATATGGATGGATGATAAGCAAAGAAGGAATAGAATTGTTCAATCCTTCGTACGAGTTAACAGGAAAGTCGGTACAGGATCTATTCAGGAACTTACCNCCTGTTCTGGAATTTATCAATGAAACTTCAAAGAATCCTGAAGGCACTTCCACTTTATATACAGGCCCTGATATATATGGTTCGGGTAAAAACTCCAGGACATTGGCTTCATTCTACCGGATCAACCTGGGCAACACTTTCTGGACCATCATTATTTTTACTCCTGAAAAAGAAGTATATGCCAAACTTACATCATTCCGAAATCGTCTGTATATTCTCATTTTACTGATATTAATTGTAATGATAATTTACTTTTATCTCTCCTTCAAAGCAAGTAATGTACTGAAAGAAGAGAAAAAGAGAAAGACGATTGAGAAAACGCTTACTGAGAGTGAAAAACGATTCAGGGTAATGTTTGAATTATCACCGGCAGGAATTATTCTTATTGATGAATTGGGAACTGTAATCGAGGTGAATTCATCATTTTGCTCCACACTTGGTTTTACAAGAGAAGAGGTTCTCGGAAAGAACATACGAATATTTGCTGCACCCGACAAAGAAGGTGAAATAGAAAACAACATTTCGCAGATTCTTTCCGGCAAAACAATGATACATGAGGTAACAAATACAAAAAAAGACGGGTCAATATGTGTTGTAGCCCTCTATGAAAAAAAAATTATCCTGCCTGACGGGACACCTGGAATTCTTTCAGTATCAAATGATATAACAGAAAAAAAACGGTCGCAGGAAAGGATGCTGACTCTTTCAAGGGCGCTGGAAAGTATCGGAGAATGTGTTTCAATAACAGATCGTCAGAATATCATCATGTATGTTAATAATGCCTTTTGCACAACTTATGGATATAGTAATGAAGAAATTATAGGTAAAAACATAAACATTCTAAGGTTATCTGAAGACGAGTTAAATCCTGCTGAAATAATATTATCAGACACAATAAGCGGGGGTTGGNTTGGTGAACTATATAATGTTAAAAAAGATGGAACTGTATTTCCCATCGAACTATCTACGTCTCACATAAAGGATGAAAAGGGCAACTCAATTGCGCTCATTGGTATTGCTGTTGATATTACAGAAAGAAGAAGAGTTAAGCAGGAACTTATTGACGCCAAAGAAAAGGCAGAGGAAAGCGACAGACTTAAATCAGCTTTCCTGGCAAATATGTCACACGAGCTAAGAACTCCATTGAATGCCATCATCGGCTTCTCCGGACTCATTATTGAAATGGGACCTGATCAGGATACAATTCTACACGCACAGATTATTTCAAAAAGCGGATTTCATCTGCTAAGCCTCGTCGAAGATCTTTTTGATACTACAATGATTGAGACCGGGCAATTTAAGATCAATAATGAAAACACAGAGATCTTATCATTAATGAATGAGGTTAAGGACATTATACTGGGAGAAAGATTGATAGAAGACAAAACCGATGTTAATCTTATACTTAACACAAAAGAGATCATCGGTCCTTTATATCTCATAACAGATAGCCGTAAGTTGAAACAGATTCTCATTAATTTGCTGAGAAATGCCTTTAAATTCACTGAAAAAGGATATATTGAGTTTGGAATCACAGAAATTGACGACCCTGAAAATAATTATTATCGATTCTATGTTAAAGATACCGGGATAGGTATTGACAAAAAGAACCATGAGGCTATATTTAATATCTTCAGGCAAATTGATGATACACACACCAGGAAGTTCGGTGGAATGGGACTTGGTTTGTCAATAGCAAAAAAGACAATTGAAATACTCGGTGGAAAAATCTGGTTAGAATCCGAACCTGATAAAGGATCAACATTCTATTTTACACAACCTGCAGTGGCAGACAAAAACAAAAAAAATAATAGATCAGAGGATAAAGCTAATACCATGGGAAAAAACTATTCAGGCAAAACAATACTAATCGCTGAGGATGAAAAATCAAATTTTGATTTTCTAAAAATACTCCTTACAAGAATGAATATAAATGTTTTATGGGCTCAGGATGGTATTGAAGC